>Ga0207851_100053_pt1 | contig 99732 bp, 101 predicted proteins | sample A23E3SouthBayCA_FD_187747 | JGI IMG/M metagenome (GOLD analysis project Ga0207851, IMG submission 187747) | Aerobic enrichment media microbial communities from Eden Landing Ponds, California, USA - A23 E3 (SPAdes) | ecosystem: Environmental > Aquatic > Marine > Unclassified | place: Emeryville... | reverse complement strand
GCGGTGTCGACGCCGGCGTCTTCGAGGAGCTTGCGGTTCCCCACGAGCACGCGACCGTGGCTCGTCGTCGCGCGGACGCCGTGGCCTGGGACGTTCTCGAACTCGCTGGGGTCCTCCGGGTCGACGCCGCGCTCGCGCGCCCCGTCGACGATGGCCTCGGCGAGCGGGTGTTCGCTGCCGGATTCGGCGCTCGCGGCGACTTCGAGAACGAACTCCTCGGTGACTTCGGGGCGGGCGAGCGCGCCGCCGTCGGGCGCGGTCGCGTCGGACCGGCCGCCGTCGGTCGTTGCGGCCTCGCCGCCCGCGTCGGGGAGCGCGACCACGTCGGTCAGTTCCATCTCGCCCTCGGTGAGTGTCCCCGTCTTGTCGAAGACGACGGTGTCCACGTCGCGGACGCGTTCGAGGATGTCGCCGCCCTCGAAGAGGACGCCGTTCCGGGCGCCGATAGCCGTCCCGACCATCGTCGCCGCGGGCGTCGCGAGTCCGAGCGCGCAGGGACAGGCGATCAGGACCGCGCTCGCGAAGACGACGATCGCGAACTCGAAGGCGCCGACAGCCCCGGGGCCGCCAGCGGCGAGCCCCCACACCGGCAGCCCGTTGACGAACCCCGCGAGCGCGTCGGGGAACGCGTACCAGACCGCGCCCCAGAGGAGCGCGTTCACGATGACCGCGGGCACGAAGTACGCGCTGATGCGGTCGGCGACGTTCTGGATCTCGGGCTGGCGGCTCTGGGCGTCCTTGACGCGGGCGACGATCTGCTGGATCGCCGTCTCCTCGCCGACCTTGGTGGCCTCCACGGTCAAAACGCCGTTCTGGTTGACCGTCGCGCCGATGACCTCGTCGCCGGGTTCTTTCGAGACGGGCACCGACTCGCCGGTGACCATCGATTCGTCGACCGCGCTCTCGCCGTCGACCACTTCCGAGTCGGTCGGAATCTTCTCGCCCGGACGGACCTTCAGTCGGTCGCCCACCTCGATCTCCTCGACCGGGACTTCCTCCTCGGTGCCGTCGTCGCGGATGCGCGTCGCGGTGTCGGCCGCCATCTCGAGGAGGCTCCGGATCGCCTCGGAGGCCTGGCCCTTCGAGCGCGCTTCGAGGTAGTTACCGAGCGTGATGAACACGAGGATGAGCGCGGCGGTGTCGAAGTACAGCCCCTCGCCGGGGAACCCGAGCAGGCGCGCGACGCTGTACAGATACGCCGTCGACGACCCCAGCGCGATGAGCACGTCCATGTTCGCGGTCCGGTTCCTGACGAGCGCTTTGTAGGAGTTCTCGTAGAACTCCCGACCCAGCAGGACCTGTACCGGCGTCGCGAGCGCGAAGGCGTACCAGCCCAGGTCGATCCCCAGCAGCTCGTCGGGCAGCGACTCGGGCGCGAACAGGTGTGCCGCGAGCATCGCCAGAAGCGGCAGCGAGAGGAGCGCTCCGAACAGCGTCAGGTTCCGCAGGCGTCGGATCTCCTCGTTTCGGGCGGCGTCCTGGCGGTCCTGCGCGGATTCGCCGCTCCCGCGCTCGCCGCGCTCGCCGGTGCCGTCGCCCTCGCCGCCCTCCCCGTCGTCCTCGCGGATCGGCGTGTAGCCCGCACCCTCGATGGCTTCGTAGACGTCCGCCAGCGAGGCGTCCGCGGGGTTGAACTCGACGCGGGCCTCGTCGGTGGCGTAGTTCACCTCGGCCGAGACGACGCCGGGCGTGGACAGCAGCGCCTTCTCGTTGGTCTCGGCGCAGTTCGCGCAGGACATCCCCGTGATCCCGACGGTCACCGTCTCGCTCGCGGCCTCGTAGCCCGCGTCGTCGACGGCCGCGTAGATGTCGGCCAGCGACACCTCGTCGGGGTCGTACTCGACGGTGCCCTCGTCGGTCGCGAAGTTCGCCGTCGCGGAGACGACGCCGTCGAGGTCCTCGACCCTCTCCGTGATCGTCCCCGCGCAGTTCGCGCAACTCATCCCCCGCAGTTCGAGTCGCGCGCGTCTCGTGGTCATGGGGGATACTACGGGCTACTCATTGATTCGATTTGTCCTTCAGTATGTGGTACCGTCCGAAACTTCGAATTTCGTTTCGAAACTAATTCCTACTACATACACTACTTTCCATCGTCCAAACCGTATCGGCAGATGACAGAACGCTTTTGTGAGAGTGTCGAATACCTCCGACCGCGATGGACAAGGCCCCGAGGTCGGCCGTGTTCGTCACGGGTGCCCGGTGACGCCGCCGACGGCAGCGGCGGCAGGGCGAGCGTCGTGACGGCGGTTCCGACCGGCTCGTCCGACCGAGGACCGTCCGGGGACCGCGACCGGGTCGCTGCCGGTCGCGACTCGCCCCGTAGACGGTTCCGTGCAGGACACCGGTGCCGCGCCCCCGGTGAGAGGCTACTGCGTTCTGCAGTCTTCCGGTTATCCTCCGCCGAGGCGTGGCTCTGAGTCGGTCTCCGACCGCCACCGCTGCCGACCAGCCGAATGCCACGCAGGACCCATCCACGACACTCTCGCATCGCCGCACAGTCTTCGACCGTCCGATGCCCGCGTCCACAAGCGCCAGCTCTCCGTGATCGCTCCGACCGGGGGTGTCGCCGATGACCGGCGACGAACTCGCGCTCGCCGCCCGGACCGATGGGGAGCGCGACCGGTTTCGATTCCGAACCGCGCAGGGCGTTCACAGCCACGCCGAGTTCCGGACCGGCGACCTGCTCGCCCTCGACGCGCTGTGGGACCGCGAGCTCGAAGATCTGCTCGCGGTCGAACCGGGCTACGGCGTCACTGGCGTCGTGCTCGGCGCGGCCGCGGAGTCGGTGACGATGGCCGAATCGAGCGCTCGCGCCGCCGCGCTCTGTCGGCGAAACGCCGCCGCAAACGACGTCGACGCCAGCGTCGAACTCGTCGCCGACCTCTCCTCGCTCGGCGAGCGTCCCGACGGCGGCTTCGACACCGCCGTCTACGTCCCGAAACCGTACGTCCCGCTGGAACTCGCGCAACAGCGGATCGTCGACGCGCTCGACCGTCTGCGTCCCGGCGGAAACATCTACCTCGCCGCGACCACACAGACCGGCCTCACCCGGTTCGAATCGTGTCTGGACCGCCACGCAAGGAACAGCGAGACGGTCGCGGGCCGCGGCGAGTGGGCGCTCGTCCGCGGGACCCGGCCTCGACGGGTCGACCCGCCGACGCTCGTCGAGTCGCGGCAGGTGACTGCGACTGTCGACGGCACGCCGATGACGCTCGTGACCGAACCCGGTCTGTTCGCCGCCGGTGGGCTCGATGCTGGGACGCGCCTGCTCTGCGAGACAATCGAAGCGTCCGCTGACGAGCGCGTGCTCGACTTCTGTTGCGGGTACGGACCGATCGGTACGTACGCGGCGCTCTCCGCCGGCTGTGAGGTCTGGCTCACCGACGACGACAGGCGCGCGACGGCCTGCGCCGAGGCGACCCTCGCCGCGAACGGCGTGGACGGGACGGTCCACACCGCAGACGGCGTCGCCGCCGCGGACCGCTCGTTCGACTTCGTGGTCTGTAACCCACCGACCCACGCCGGTGACGACGTCCTCGCGGAGCTGTTCGGCGGGGCGGCGGACGTCCTCGTCCCAGGGGGCCGACTGGCCATCGTCCACCACCAGCGCCTCGACCTCTCTCACCACCTGGCCCGGTTCGACCGCGTCGAGCGCACCGCAACCGGAGCCGAACACGTCGTCCGGGTCGCACGGTAGCCGGTCAGTTCCCGACCGTCCGACGGCTTGATACGACAGGCGGTCGGTCACCCCGCATGGCCGCCCTCGAAATTCCCGCCTGGGTCGTCGTCCTGTCGCTCACCGGTGTGGCGCTGGGAATCGTCTACTTCCTCTGGCGCGGTCTCAAGTCCGACCACGAGACCGGGGAGTACCACTTCACGTGGGCCGTCGGCGTCGTCGTCCTCTTCGTGCTCGGCTTCGCTCCCGGACTAGTCGGTATCGGACTCTACCTCACGGTCGAACGCGGTTACCCCTCCTACTGGCTGATCGGGTTCGTGCTGGCCGCGCTCGTCGTTCTGATCGCGCTCGGGGCGAGCACCGACGGTTCGGTGACCGTCGCGGAACTCGCCGCCGCCCCGGCGTTCTGAGGTCGTGTGTCCCCGCCCCGACTGTCACACAGCGTCACGAGGACCCTGGTCTCACAGCGTCACGAGGAGATCCGTCGCGTACATCACGACGAGGCCGGCGAAGAAGGCCAGCAGGTTCGTCGCGGAGCCGAGGCGGCCGTCCCGCCGGACCATGCCGCCGATCTCCCAGCAGACCTGGAGGATGGCACCGACGCCGACGGCGAGGAAGAGCGCGCCCAGCGTCGGCGAGAACGCGGCGCTGCCGATCCAGCCGCCGAGTATGACCGGCGCACCGGCCAGCAGGCCGAGCGCGGCGAAGTGCAGGAGCGAGGGACGCTCGCCACGGGCGACCGGCGCGACCACGGCGGGCCCCTCGGTGACGTTGTGGACCATGAAGCCGATGACGAGGAACGCGCCGAGCGAGACGTGTCCGACCGCGACGGCGCTCCCGATAGCGAGTCCCTCGGCGAAGTTGTGGAGGCCGATGCCGAGCGCGATCAGGTAGGCGAGGGTCAGCGGCGAGACGCTCTCCTCACCGCCGCGACTCCAGGCCGCCACGGACTGAACCACGAGGAGCGACCCGAGAATCCCCGTGACGACCAGCAGCGGCCCCTCGAAGGCGCCGGGCACCTCGCCGGCGAGTTCGAACGACTCGAAGCCCGCGTCGAACGCGAGGAAGGCGAGCACGCCCACCGCGAACACGAGGACTGCGTGGAGCCAGCGGTCCGAGAGTCGCTTGAGGAACGGGAACCACGCCATCCCCAGCAGGATCGGGATGACGCCGACGAAGACCCCCACGACGGCGAGGAGCGTCAGGATCTCGCCGGTGACTCCCGGCGAGGGTTGTGGTGCGACGATCCCGTGGTGGAAGGTCGCGCCGTTGTCGAGGACGACCGCGGTCCCGATGTCCCAGCCGGGCGTCCAGTGATACGGGATTTCGATGGTCCCGCTCTCCATCGGGGCGAGCGTCGTCGTCTGGGTCGAACCGGCCACGCCGAAGTCCCAGGGCGACCCGCTGGAGGTCATCCGGTAGTTCCAGTAGGCGTCGTTGACCAGGACCTGTTCGACCGTCACCGACTGCGCGCCGCTGTTGGTGACGTGGAGTTTGATCGTCTCGTCGTTCGGCAAGGTCGCGTGCGTGACCGTCAGTTGCGGCAGCGGTTCGCCGGTGTCGACGCCCGCGAACGGCGAGAAGACGACGAACCCTGCGATGATGATTCCGAGCAGGACGATGGGAGCGAGCGCCCAGACCCACCCCGAGACGCCGATGTCCGAGAAGTTGGAAACGTCCTCGGCGCGACCGGCCGCGCCGCCGTCCGGTCGCGGTGGTCGCTCGTCGTCTCCTTTTTCGCTCATCTCTCCGCTGTTGTCGTCGCTCATCTCTGCACCTCGTAGAAGCTCATCCAGCCCAGTTCCGCGAACTCCGACTGGTGGGCGTGGAACATGTAGAGGCCCGGCTGATGGTCGGAGTAGTCGAGTTCGATGATGCCGCGCTGGGCCTGACACTGCATGATCGTATCGACGGTCTTGTGGGTCGGATACAGCGTCGTCCCGTGGTCGTAGTAGTCGTAGAACTGCGAGTGCGTGTGAAAGGAGTTGACCAGGTCGAACTCGATGGCGTTGATCAGGTACACCCGGACGGTGTCGTCCCTGTCTATCCGGATCGGTCGGATCGTCTCGCCGGGTTTCCAGTCGCCGTTCGCGGCGTCTGTCTCGCCCACGCCGTAGGCGAACGCGCGGGTGTTGACGGCGTAGACCTCGTTGTCGCCGTCGAAGTTGGTGTCGAACCCGTTCATGATCATCACCTGCTCGTCGACCTCGTCAGCGCGGTACTCGTGGTTGCGCAGTTCAGCTTCCTCCACCAGGTCCGCGACGTACTCGTCGGTCATCGGCCCCTGGTAGTTAACGTAGTCGCGGGGGTTCTCGGCGACCCGCTCGGGGTCCGGATCGATGATGATGGCGCCGTAGAGCCCGCGGTGGATATGCTCTTTCAGCGGCAGCGAGTGGCAGTGATAGAAGTGACAGCCGGCCGGCTGGGCCTTCCACTCGTAGACGAACTCCTCGCCGATCTCGACGACACCGGGCCCGTTCTGCGGGATGCCGTCCATCGCCGGGTTCACGTTCTTCACGTGCGGGTGGATGGTGTGCGGGTGTTCCTGTGCGTTTCCGAAGACCACGCGGATGACGTCGCCTTCCGTGGCGCGGAGGGTCGGTCCCGGGACCTGTCCGTTGTAGGTCCACGCCGGGAAGGTGACCCCAGGCGCGATCTCGATCTCCTCCAGCGAGGCGGCGAGTTCGAACTCGCGGACGCGTTCGGTGACGGTCTCGCCGTCGCGCTCGACCTCGCGCTCGAAGACGCGCTGTTCGGTGATACCGTCGCCGGTGTACTGCTCGGCGACGCCGTCGGAGGCGTCGAACCCGGTGTTGAACGTCCGCAGGAACTCGTGGGGGTCGAAGTCGGTCGTCTCGTACTCACCGACGGTCCCGAACGCGCCGTGGGGGTCCATCTCGTCGCTCTCGTCGTGGTCGTGACCGTCGCCGCTCGCAGTTCCGTTCTGACTCGCGGCGGTCGCTCCCGACAGACCGACCGCGCTCGCGCCGGCGAGACCGATCCCGCCGAGGACCGCCCGCCTGCTGACAGCGGCGTCTTCCGCGACGGCGTCGGTCAACCGATCCGAGAGACGCGTGGTGAGTCTGGCGGCCTGCTCGCGTTCGTCGGTCATGCCGACACGTCTCCCGCTTCGGCGGACTCGTCGACGGGATCGACGAAGATGGCCTCGGCGATGTCGTCGGGGAGCGCCGTCTCGACCCCGCCCTCGACCCGGACGGTGACCATCCCGATCGGTGCGACCTCCTCGATCACGAGTTCGGTCCCCGGCGTGATGCCGGCCTCGTCGAGATACGCCAGTTCCTCGGGGTCTCGGTCGCGGACGCGCTGGACGATCACGTGCTGCCCCTCCACGCACGTGCCGAGCGTCTCGCCCGCACCTTCGTCGACCGGTTCGAGCGAGTCGGTCGGGATCGGATCGCCGTGCGGATCGACGGTCGGGTCATCGAGCACCTCGGCGACCCGGCGCTCGAACTCCTCGCTGATGTGGTGTTCGAGTCGGTCGGCCTCGTCGTGTACGTCCGCCCAGTCGTACCCGAGTTCCTCCGTGAGATAGGTCTCGAGCAGCCGGTGGTGTCGGACGACCTCCAGCGCCACCGTCTCCCCCTGCGGCGTCAGTCTGACTCCCTTGTACTTCTCGCGCTCGACGAACTCCCGGTCTTCCAGTTTCTCCATCATACTGGTCGCCGTCGGCGGCGTCACCTCCAGCAACTCCGCGATGTGCGAGGTCGACACCGGCCCCTCGCTCTCGCGCTGGAGTTCGTAGATCGCCTTGAGGTAGTCCTCCATCTTCGCACTGAGCATTACCGTGGTTTAGACCCATCTAATTCATAAGTGTGTCGGACCAAACACCAGAAGAGGGCCTGTTAAAAGAGACCAGTGGCCGAGCGTGGGAAAACTGCGAGAAGGCGGCGGGAGAACGGTGAACAGAGAGGAGGGCGTCTGTCACCGTGCCCGCTCGCCGTCGACCATGCAACCTCCGTCAGGGAACCCGTCAGTCAGTACTTCTGACCCCACGCCGAGTTCGGGTTACCGACCGAGGTCGTAGAACTCCTCGTTGGGTCGCATGTCCGCGAGGTGAGCCATCCGGTTCGAGAGGTTGAAGAAGGCGGCGACGCTGCCGATGTCCCAGATCGCTCGCTGCGAGAAGCCGCGGTCGCGCAGTCGCTCGAAGTCAGCCCCGTCGACCTCGGGTGCGCGCTCGGTGAGTTTCACCGCGAAGTCGAGCATCGCGCGGTGGGTCTCGGATATGTCCGCGGTGCGGTGGTTGCTGGCGAGTTGCTCCGCGAGATGCGGGTCGTCGGCGTAGATCCGCACTAATGCGCCGTGGGCGACGTTGCAGTACAGGCAGTCGTTGGCGCCGCTGACGGCGACGACGACCATCTCGATCTCCTCGCGTTCGAGCGCCGTCTGCTCGACGAGTGCGTCGTAGTACTGGAAAAAGGCCCGGAAGTGCGAGGGCCGATACGCGAACGCCCGGAAGACGTTCGGAACGAACCCCGCGTCCTCGCGTTCGTCTTCCATTCGCTCGCGGAGGTCCGCGGGGAGGTCTTCGACGTCCGGAACCGGGAACCGCGTCATCGCAGGCTCGCTCATACGCCCCCCAGCGGAGCCAGCGCCTTCAGTCCGCCGACGGCGGTCCGCCGGAGAGCGACGGCTCTCCGGGACAACGAGCCACAGATCGCAACCGACGAGAACCGAACGGCCTCAGAGGTGTCCCTGGTCTTCGAGCTGTTCCATCACGTCGTCGACGAACGCGTCGACGCTCTCGTAGGGGAACTCGCCGCCGCCGAGTTTCGAGTTCAGCTCCATCGCCGTCATCGAGAAGTCGCCGGACTCGAACTTCGTACCGGGACCGTTCGGCAGCGCCGGGACCAGGTCCATCGGGCTCGAGATCGGGTAATCCGCGCCTTCGAACGCCTCGGTGAACTGTTCGCGGAGGTCCTGTTTGTCGACCATGTACGTCCAATGTCGGCAAACGATTATAAAAGGTTCGAGATTCACACTTTCAAATGAGTTTGTCGTTTATCCGATCATAGAGGTCGCGGACCCGTCAGCGGCCGCAACGTTTCTGTCCGTGGCGCCCGAGAATGATACATGCGCGGTCCCCGAACGCGGCGCGACGTGCTCGCACTGGGCGGGACGCTACTCGTCGGCGGTCTCGCGGGGTGTCAGAGCGACGGCGACGACGGCACGGCGACCGGCGGCGAGAGCCCCAACACCGATAACGTGACCGAGACGCCGACCGAGAGCCCCGCAGGGCCGACGACGAGCGGGGGAGGTAGCGGGACTGCGACCGAGACAGGGACAGAGGCGGGGACTGAGACGACGACACCGCCGCCGCTGGAGGGGTTGTCGGTCTCGGCCGAGCGACTCGCAACGGGATTCACCTCGCCGGTGGCGGTCGAAGCGCCGCGGCCCGGCGAACGGTTCGTCGTCGACCAGACCGGACAGGTCTATCGCCACACGGACGACGGACTCGACGACGAGGCCGTCCTCGACGTCACGGACCGGATGGTCTCGGTCGGCGGCTACACGGAGCAGGGGCTGCTCGGTCTCGCCTTCCACCCCGAGTACGCCTCGAACGGTCGGGTGTTCGTCCGCTACAGCGCGCCGCCTCGCGACGGGACGCCGCAGGGGTACTCGCACACGTTCGTGCTCGCCGAGTTCCGAGCCGATCCCGACACCGGGGCGGTCGACCCGGCCAGCGAGCGGACGATACTCGAGATCCCCCAGCCGCAGGGCAACCACAACGCGGGCGCGGTCTCCTTCGGCCCGGACGGCTACCTCTACGTGGCCGTCGGCGACGGCGGTGCCGGGGACGACCAGGGCAACGGCCACGTCGACGACTGGTACGACGCCGTCGACGGTGGCAACGGGCAGGACGTGACCGAGAACCTCCTGGGGAGCGTCCTGCGGATCGACGTGAACGACGAGGGAGACGGGCAGAACTACGCCGTCCCGGACGACAACCCGCTGGTCGGTGCCGAGGGGCTCGACGAGCAGTACGCCTGGGGCTTTCGCAACCCCTGGCGGATCTCGTTCGGCCCCGACGGCCGCCTGTTCGTCGCCGACGTGGGCCAGCGCCAGTGGGAGGAAGTCAACGTCGTCGAGCGCGGCCGTAACTACGGCTGGAACGTCCGCGAGGGGACTCACTGTTTCGGGGCCGAGAACTGCCCGAGCGAGGCACCGGGCGGGAACCCGCTTCGGGACCCCGTCATCGAGTACCCCCACGGCGGTCAGCCCGTCAGCGGGATCGCCGTCATCGGCGGCTACCTCTACGACGGCGAGGCCATCCCAGACCTCCGCGGCCGCTACGTCTTCGCGGACTGGCGCGCCGAGGGCCGGTTGTTCGTCGCAGCCGAAGACAGCGACGGCCTGTGGCCGACGGCCACCCTCTCCGTCGACGCCGACGAGCAGTTCGGCCCGAACGTCCTCTCGTTCGGCCGGACCCCCGCGGGCGAGTTGCTCGTCTGTACGACCGCCGAGAGCGGCGTGCAGGGCTCGACGGGATCGCTGTTCGAGTTGCGAGCACGGTAGCTTCGGGCGACCTCGTTCGCGGCTGTTCAGTGCAAGACACCGAGTGATCGGACCGATCACCGATGTCCGCGATACGTTCGGGAATGACCTGAAAGAGACCGTGAGTGTATTCGGCAGGTACAGCTTTCAGCGCGCGCCTCGAACGGTGAAGTGATGCCAGTTATCGACTGTAACGGGGCCACTCTCTATTACGAGGACTACGGCGAGGGACGACCGCTCGTGTTTCTCCACGGGGCGTGGACGGGGCTCAGATTCTTCGAGCCGCAGCTGACGGACCTTTCCGAGGAATACCGGACGGTGGCTCTCGACTTCAGAGGGCACGGCCGATCGGAGAAGACGGAACACGGCCACACTGTCCGTCAATACGCCCGCGACGTAGCCGAGTTTCTCGGCAACCGTGCCCTGGACGACGTCGTCCTGGTCGGATGGTCGATGGGCGCGGCCGTCACGTGGGAGTACGTCGACCAGTTCGGGACGGAACGGGTCGAAGCACTGGTAAATGTGGACAGTGAACTATCGCCGTTCCAGCAGGGGGAGTACGAATTCGGACGAATGGGGCTCGAGGAACTCAGCGATACCTTCGTCGATATCCAGACCGACCATCTGAGTCTCATCGAACGGGAGAACGAGTTGCTGCTCAAAGATCCCCCGACCCGGGAGCTCGAGACGATGCTGTTCGACGAGACATCGCGCACCCCACCCCCGATCAAGAGCGCGATATACGCCGATATCTTGCGCAAGCCGCCAGACGTGTTGCCCGATATCGACGTGCCGATGTTAGTGTGCGCCGGGGCGGACGAGAAATGGCGGAGCGTCGAATCCGTCGAACACGTCGCGGAGGTCGTTCCGGACAGCAGATTCGAACTGTTCGAGGAAAGCGGCCACTGTATCACCGTCGAAGAACCCGAGCGATTCAATCAGGTCGTGAGCGATTTCGTCGACTCGCTGTGATTCGTACGCGCCGGGTCTCTCGCTCGCCTCTCCGAACGCGTATCGAGGATGGGTCTCTGGGCGAGAAGTTCGCCGGGGGTTGAACGGGAGTCGCATCGAAACGCAACCGCTGTCGCAAAATCGGCCCGCGACCCCATAAACGCGGTCGACGGCCCCTAATCAGCCGTCACCGGTTGGGAGTGGTCGATTTCGGTGCCGAGCACGTCGAGGAACTCGGCGAGCCACTCGGGGTGGTCGGGCCAGGCCTGCGCGGTCACGAGGTTCCCGTCGCGGGCGATGCCCTCGGCCCAGGTACCGCCGGCCGCGCGCACGTCGGCCTCCAGCGCCGGATAGGCGGTGCAGGTCCGCCCCTCGACAACCTCGGCCGCGACGAGGATCTGCATCGCGTGGCAGATGGCCGCGACGGGCTTGTCCTCCGCGAAGAAGTGCTGGACGGTGTCCACGACGACGTCGAAGTTGCGGATGTACTCCGGTGCGCGACCACCGGGCAGGACGAGCGCGTCGAAGTCGGCCGGATCGACGTCGTCTAACGTCCCAGTCAGTTCGAAGTCGTGGCCGCGCGACTCCACGTACGTCTGGTCGCCGCGGAAGTCGTGGACGGCTGTCTTGACCGTCTCGCCGGCCTCCTTGTCGGGACAGACGGCGGTCACGTCGTGGCCGACCATCCGGAGCGCCTGGAACGGCACCATCACTTCGAGGTCTTCGCCGAAATCGCCGGTTACGAGCAGGATGTTCTTGCCAGTCATAGGTATCGGACTCCCCCGTTGGGACAGTTCACTATAGGTTACACGTCGCCATAAATCTAGCCCGGACGGTCTTCCGCGGCCGCCGTAGCCGTCCGCGCGTCCTCACCACAGCGCGTCGGGCAGGTCCGCCAGCGAGTCTATCACGTAGTCCGGGTCGACGTCGCTCGCGGCCACGTCCGCGTCGTCGGAGACGCCGCTGCGGACGAGGACCGTCGTCATGCCGTTGCGCTCGCCCATCGCGAGGTCGGTGTCGAGGCGGTCGCCGACGACGACGCACTCCTCGGGCGAAACACCCAACCGCGAGAGCGCCGCGCGGGCCGTCTCGTCGGCCGGCTTGCCGAGCACCCTGTCGGGCACTCGGTCGACGGTCCCGGCGATGGCCGCCGTTATTGCCCCGGATCCGGGCATCACGCCGTCGTCGGTCGGGACGGTCCGGTCCGGGTCGGTTCCGAGGAAGATCGTCTCGTCGTCGACGGCCGCGAGCGCGTCGTTCATCGTCCCGTAGTCGAAGCGGTCGTCCCAGGAGGCGACGAAGACCGACGCCTCGCGCGGGTCATCGACGAGGGACTGTCCGCTGTCGGCGAGGTAGTCGGCCAGCGAGTCCGACCCGACGAGATACGTCGGCGCGTCGGGGTGGTGCTCCCGGAGGAAGTCACGCGTCACCGTCGACGCGGGGAGTACCATCCGCTCGTCGACGTCGATCCCGAACCCGGCGAGTCGCTCGACGTACTCGGCGGGCGTCTTCGTCGGGTTGTTCGAGCAAAACAGCACGCCGACGCCCCGGTCGCGGAGGGCCTCGATCGCTTCGGGCGCGCCGGGTATCGCCGAGTCGCCGCGATACACGCAGCCGTCGAGGTCGACGATGGCGCCGCGGATCACCGTCGGTCACCGCCGCGGTCGCGGCCCTGCGTGAGCCTGTCGGCAGTCATCGTCCGGACGTTCGAGCGTATCGGCAAGTGTCCACCGGTCGAAGACTCGCGGAGCCGGGATCGCCGGGTCAGCGACCGCGCGCGGCCCACCGCGGTCCGGCGCGGCGCGCGAGCGCGATTCCGACGAGCGCGCCGACCGCGGCCACTGCGAGGGCGACGGCGAGCGAGGCTATCGGCGCTTCGGCGAAGGTGAGCGCGGCGACGACCAGCGGGAGCGAGACGAGCGCCAGCGCGGCGCCGAAGGCGGCGAAAAGCGGCGTGTCGAACAGCAACTCGTTGGGCGCCAGTCCCGTGACGTAGGCGGTCACGCCGAAGACGTAGACGGCGACGAGCGGGAAGACGACCGCACCGACAGCGACCTCCGAGGGCGGGATCCACAGCAGCGACAGCGCGAGGTAGGCGTAGCCCGCGGGGACCGAGAGGACGAGGAACGCGCGTCGCTTGCCCGCAAAGACGGTGTCCATCGAGAGCGGATAGCGCAGGTACTCCCGGCGGTCGTCGAACTGCGTCACCCAGCTGTAGGTCGTGAACGCGCCCAGACCGAGCAGCGTGCCGAAGGCGATGCCCGGCGAGGGGTCGAGCGCCGTCGCGCGACCGACCTCCCGGACCAGCAGCGCTGTCACGCCGAAGAGGACGCCCATCGAGAAGAGGACTTTCCAGACCGACCCCGAGGAGCGTGCGACTTCCAGCGTCGAGCGGGTCGCGACCCCGGTGTCGTCCGAGAGGAGCGTCCGGGCGCGCGAATAGCGGTCCGGCGACGAGCGCGCGGCGCCGCCGTCGGCCGGCCGGAAGGTCAGCGGGCCGAGAATAGAGAGTACCACGACCGGGCCGAACCCGGCCGCAGCGGTCGCGAGAGAAGGCGACTGGTAGAACGCGAGCGGCGAGAGCGAGAGCGGGGCGACGCGGCCGGCGACCGCGCCCGCAGTGACGGCCAGGACCCCCGCGATGAGACCCACGCGGGCGACGCGGCTCCGCGTCGCGACGCCGGCGGCCGTCAGACTCGCCCCCGCGCCGTACGCGAACGTCGCCGCAGTGGTCATATACAGCACACCCACGTCGCCGACCGGGACTCCAGTGGAGATCGCGAAGACGGCGTAGCCCGCGGCGAGCGGGCCGAGAAAGAGCACCGAGTAGTACAGCAGGTCCTTGAGGAGGAACACGGCGAGGAGGCGCCGCCAGGTGACCGGGAGCGTCCGCGCCGAGAAGACGAGCAGTGTCACGTCCCCCAGCACGTCCCGGAGCGCGTCGCGGCCGACGAGGCCGATGCTCCCGACCTGCAACCCGAAGAAAAAGACCAGCCCGTGCAGCCCCGCCGCGACGGCGCCGACGCCGACGTCCGTCAGGGTGAGCAGCCAGAAGCCCGCGCCGGAGAGAGCGGCGACCAGCAGCGGGAAGGCGGCGAAGCGGTCGCCGAACAGCTCCGAGTGCAGGCGGTACTCCTCGCGGATCATCCGCCCGAGCAGGCTCCCCGTGCTGACCCCGGTCATGCGTCGCGCTCGGTCGGTTCGGCGGCGAGTTCACTCTGCGGTCTCGCCCGGTCGTCGGCCGCGTCGCCCGCGCCGGCCGTGCCGGCCACCTCCTCGCGAAAGTAGTCGAGCAGACGCTCGTCGGGGTCGAGTTCGCGGGGGTCGCGCTCGGCGACGAGGCGGCCGTCGCGGAGGATGGCGACGCCGGTACAGAGCTGTTCGGCCACTTCGAGGAAGTGCGTCGAGAGAAAGAGCGTGTTCCCGCGGTCGCAGTAGTCTCGCAGGTGGTCTTTGACCTCCGCCTGCATGATGGGGTCGAGGTTGACCAGCGGCTCGTCGATGAAGACCAGATCGGGCTCGTGGACGAACGTCTGGGCCAGCATCACGCGCTGGCGCTCGCCCTCCGAGAGGTCCGTCGAGAGGGTGTCGAGCGTGTCGCGAAAACCCAGTCGGTCGGCCCAGGTGTCGATGCGGTCGTCCACGTCGTCGAGGTCGCGCACGTCGCCGACGAACTGCAGGTACTCCCGCGGCGTGAGGAAACTCGGCGGGTCCTCGCGCTCGGGGAGGATGCCGACCGACTCGCGCACCGCGAGCGGGTCGCCGACGGGATCCTCGCCGAGCACGCGCGCCGAGCCGGTCGTCGGCTCGCGCTGGCCCGTGAGGATCTCGATGGTCGTCGTCTTGCCTGAGCCGTTCGGCCCCAGGAGCCCGAACAGTTCGCCCTCGGGGACCGAAAGCGAGAGGTCCGCCAGGGCCGCGGCGTCACCGTACGACTTCGTCAGGTCCGTCGTCTCGATAGCTGGCATGCTGGTCCCGGCGACGGCCGGCCCGGCGGGCCCGCGGCCGCGCGGTCGCGTTCCGCGGGCAGTCCCGGTTGGCGTCGTCGCCCGTTGGTTCGTCTGTCCCCCGGCGGATATTAGTCGTTTGGGCGGACGCGGACTGCTCAGTCCGAGACGGGAACCGCGCACTTCCGACGGGCTGGCGCGTCGACGACGCTGGACCCGGACGACTCGGCCCGCGGAGTCACTCGTCGGATCGATAGAGATCGGTGTCGGGGTAGAAATCGACCCACGCGAACCAGAACAGTTCGGTGCGGTCGTTGGCGCGGGCGAGCGTCGTCCCCTCGTACGGGCCGTCGACGGCCCGGCCCGAGACTTTCTCCCAGCGGGACCCGCCGGCCCGGACGTGGCGCGGGCCGTCGTTCTCGAAGGTGAGCGTCTCGCCGTCGACCGTGCGCTCGTATGCCGATAGCGACCCGTCGCCGGTGGTCGTCACGACCACGGGGAGTCCACCGACCGTGTCGTTGACGGTCGCGTCGTCGCCGATCTCAGAGAGGGGATAGGCCTTCGACCGACCGTCGTTGCGGACGCCGAGGACCATCGCTTTCGGATGGAGTCGGCGGTCGTAATACTCGTTGTACCCGATCCCGATGGTGTCGTTCTCGTCGTAGCCGACGTACGGGTTCCGCGCGTAGTCCCTGACACCGGACCCCTGGATCGTCCCGGACTCGGGCGGCGGGAGCAGGACTTCGGTGTCGGGGTGGCTCTCCCGCCAGGCGTCCCAGGTCGTCAGGGACGACGGAACGAAAGAGAGCGTCGTTCCCGTCTTCGGACCGCGTATCGCGGTGCCCAGGAGCTGACTCCAGAGACTCCCGGTCAGTTCGTCGTACATCACCAGGTCGGAGTTCCACAGCAGTCCCGAGACGCCGAAGCGGGTCACCTCCCCGTCGACGCGTCGCTCGGCGGTGACGCCGCTCCCGCAGAGCGGGCAGTACGTCACCAGCAGCGGCCCGGCGAAGTCGTCGTTGACGACCTCGTGCCAGTTGAGTACCCGTAGCGGGTACGCGCGCGCTTCCCCGTCGCGTTCGACGCCGATGACGCGGTCCTCGGCCGACAGGGAGAGGTCCCGGCTTTCCCCGGTCACAGCCGACCAGTCGGACGCGAACGACGGGTCGACGATGGCCGGAATGCGGTCTTTCGGTGCCCCGCGGTTCAGGTCGTCCCGCGGGACCGGGAGTTCGAACTCCGAGGGGACACTCGCCGTTCCGACCGGTGTCGCGTCGCCGCTCGCCTCGGTCGCCGTCCCGTCCAGTGTCGCGTCGTCGCTCGCCTCGGTCGCCGTCCCGTCCGGTGTCGCGTCGCCACTCGCCTCGGTCGCCGTCCCGTCCTCCGTCTTGCGAGTCGTTCGGTCTTCCGCCGACCCATCGTCGCTACGGCCAGCGCACCCGGCGAGCGTCGACCCGGCCGCGAGCATCGCGAGGTATCGGCGTCGGTTCATCGACCGCTCGTAGGGGGAGACCGGCCATAGGCAGTCGGGGGTTGTGTGAGACCGACTCACACCCGCAACGCGTATACGTCGGTCCCCGCCCCAGGGAGAGTATGGGACGACCGACGAGGCGGGCGTTTCTCGCGAGCGTCGGGGTGAGCGCGAGCCTCGCCGGGTGCGTGAATCCCCTGAGCGGCGGTTCGAGCGCTCCGTCCGGGATGACCCTGGAGACGCTCGACGTGGGTGGGTCCCCCGGCGGGGAGCTGGCGGTCACACCGAGCGATGAGCCGGTCTTGCTCGATTTCTTCGCCACCTGGTGTGGCCCCTGTAAGCCCCAGATGGACCACCTCGGGACCGTCCGCGAGAAGTTCCCCGACCTCCACATGCTCTCTGTCACCTGGGAATCCGACGCGAGCGCGGTCCGCTCGTTCTGGCGCCGTCACGACGGGACGTGGCCGGTCGCGATGGACAGTCAGGCGATGACCAGCCGGGAGTTCGGCGTCTCTGGCGTCCCGACGCTGATCGTGCTCGACCCCGATGGGCGGGAGGTCTGGCGACACACCGGCCTGGCCGCGACCGACAGCATCCGCGACCAGGTCGAACGGGCGACTCCGTGACCGTGGTCGAACTCGCTTCGGTCCGGCTGGGATTCGCGTTCGGACTGGGGACGGCGACGTTTTTCGCGCCCTGTGCGTTCCCGCTGTTGCCCGGCTACGTCGCCTTCTTCCTCGGCCGAGAGGCCGACGCGACGCCCCCGGTCTCGGTCAGGCTCCGCCGAGCGGTGGCGGTCGGCGGTCTGACGAGCCTCGGCTTCTTCGCCGTCTACGGCGTCCTCACGGGTGTCGCGGTGGGCATCGGAACGCGCGTGCTCGGCAACGTCACCGTCCTCGAACTCGTCGCGGGACTGGTCATGGTCGCGCTCGGGACGGCGATGGCGACGGGCATCTACGCGCCGGGTACCCTCCACGTCAGGCTCCCGGAGCGACGGCGAACGCCCGCTGGCTTCTTCGCGTTCGGCGTGGTGTACGCCGCCGCGGCCGCCGGGTGTACGGCCCCGCTGTTCATCGCGGTCGTGACGACTGCGCTGTCGGCCGGACCGGTCGCCGGCGTGGCGACGGTCGCCGCCTACGCCGGCGGGATGAGCGCGCTGCTGGTCGGTGTGACGCTCCTCTCGGCGCTCGGCCGCGACGCCGTCCTCGGCCGACTCCCGCGAGTCACCGGGCGGATCGGCCGCGTCGCCGGCGTCGTGGTCGCGCTCGCCGGCCTGCTCCAGGTCTACTTCTTCGTCTTCCGGTTCGACGGCCTCCGGTATCTGGGTCTCTGAGAGCGGCGCGACGGCCGCGGTGGCCGGACGGCGCCCGTCAGTCGGCCGCGGACTCGCCGTCCGTTCGCAGCGTATCGCGCTCTCGGGTCGAATCGCGCTCGCGGGCCCGCCGGCGCAGCGAGTCGTAGAGCCCGTCGGCGACGCGTTCGCGGAGTTCCTCGACGGTCTGTGCGTCGATATCGACGGCCTGCGGGTCGCCGCTGGCGAAGGAGTAGGCGCCCGCGGTGTCGACGGTGACCGTCCCGAGGTCGCGGCGTCGCTGGAAGATCGTCTCGGAGCTGAAGACGGTCTGGACGCGGTGGAGCGGGACGACTTTCGTCTGGCGCACCCAGAAGCCGTTCCGCGTGACGACGTAGTCGTCGTCGATCGCCCAGCCGCGGTGTTTCCACTTCAGGTGTGCCGCGAGCGGGACGAGCACCAGCCCGGCCAGCGGGAGGTACCAGAACAGCTCGTAGTCCGTGAACCGACCGGCCGCGTAGAGCGCGCCGGCGAGGACGACGAGCGCGATCGCGTAGCGGGCCGCGTAGCGCAGTCGCGCCCGCGTCGGCGGTCGCTCGAACGACTCGAAGTCGGCGGGTTCGAGCGAGGTCGCGAGGTCGACCACTCGCTCGCGGTCGGCCAGCGGGATGGCCGACTGGGAGTTGGTCGAGCCCTGCGACCCGGCCGCCGACCCGGCCGTCTCGATGTACAGCGAGGCGTAGCCCCACGCCCGCGCGAGGACGTTCTCCTTGACGGTCAGCGTCTGCACCTTCTCCAGCGGGATGGTGCCGCTGAACCGCTGGAGGAGACCGCGCTCGTAACGCAGTTCGTCCGCGCCGCGATCGAGCGTGAACCCGTAGTACCGCGCCGCGTTCAGCGCCCCGGAGACCAGCGCCAGCGCGAGGATCGTCCCCAGCCCGGCGATCGGGCCGAACACCGCTCGCGCGAGGTCCTCGGCACCGAAGAGGAAAAACGAGTCCGAGGTGGGCGCGAGCGACGGCGCGAACACGGAGACGCCGAGGAAGAGAACGGAAGCCAGCCGCAGGTCCATCGAGACGAGCGCCAGCACTCCGAGTTCCCGCTCGGTGATCGAGAAGACGGTGTCGAAGCGCTCCTCGTCCGTGCTGATCGACTCGCCCTCACCGCCCGCGCCGGCCTTCGCGGCCCGACTCAGTCGGCTGATCTCCGACTGGAGGCGGGCGGCCTCGTCCTCGCTCACGTATCGTAACTGTGCTTCGGTGCCGCCGCCGCCGGCCGTCTCGAGGCCGACCTCCGCCACGCCGAGGGCTCGCTGGACGACGTTCTGGCTGATGTCGACGTTCTGGATGCGCCGCAGCGGGATCTCCCGCTCGCGCCGCGAGAGCACGCCCGAGCGGATGTCGAAGGTGTCCGGCGTGAGTTCGTACTCGAAGCGGCGATAGTAGGCCACGAAGTAGCCGACGAGAGCGAGGACCCCTCCCAGGATCGCGAGCGCGGTCCCGGCCGCGACCAGCGTCCGCCCGGAGCCGAGCAGGTTCGAGATCCCGCCGCCACCGATGATGAGCACCCCGAAGACGATACCGACGCTCTGTTGCAACAGGCGATAGGGGACCGAAATCCAGTGGAGCTTGCGCGGTCCGTCGGGGATCGTATCGGCGGGGTCGCCCGCTCCCTGCTCCTCGGCGGGGTCGCTCTCTCCCTGCTCCTCGACGGCTCCCGTCCGTCCTGGGGCGGTCTCCGCCGCGTTCGCCTCGGTGGCGTCGTTCGCCTCGGTGGCATCGTCCGCGTCGGTCGGTTCTTCGCTCATACCGCGTCTTCGTCCTCGGATTCGATCGCCAGTCGCTTCAGGCGCGACTGGAGTTTCTCGGCGCGTTCGGGAGTCAGGCCGGGGATCGTCACGTCGGCGCCGCGCGAGCCCGCGGTGTAGACCACGAGCGACGCCAGGCCGAGCGTGCGCTCGAACGCGCTCCGGCGCGTGTCGATGTGCTGGACGCGGACGTACGGCACGATGGTCTGGACGATCGTGAACACGCCGCGGGTGAGATACAGCGAGTCTTCGCGGACGACGTAGCGCCAGGACCGGTACAGCAGGAGCGACCGGACGACCCCGTAGACCATGACCAGCGCGAAGACCGCCGCACCGACGCCGACGGCCGTCGCCGTCTCGGTCACGAGGTCGAACTGGACGGCGAGAACGCCCGCGACCCCACCGAGGAAGAGCGCCGGGACCAGCCGACGGGCGATCCAGAGGATACGGACCCTCGTATCGAGGCGCCGCTCTTCGTTCAGGACGTCTTCGAGGTCGGGGTCGTCCACCGCCGCGACGACGGATTCGTCGGCCGCAGACCGTCCGTCGCTCTCGGTCGAGTCGGCAGCGGGGACTTCGCCTGCGGACGGGTCGTCGCTGTCCGTCGCGGAGTGGAGGGCGCCCCCGTCGCTGGCGTCGGCATCGGTCTCACCGCCGGCCTCCGCCGGCGCGGCCGATGCCGGGGACCGGTCCGTCGGCGTCTCGGCCGACTCGTCGCCGTCGTTGGGGTCTGCCATCGACCGGTTTCTGGGACGGACGGGATTTAGTCCCTCCGGCGCGCGGTCCGTCGTCGCCGGAGCGGCAGCCGACGACTCACTCGTGGCCGGAGACTCTGACGGGTTCGTACGGTTCTTCGAGGTACTCGACGTCCGAACTCGACAGCGAGATGTCCAGCGCCTCGACGGCGTCTTCGAGGTGTTCGACGCTCGTCGTCCCGACGATGGGCGCGTCCACCCACTCCTTGTCGAGCACCCACGCCAGCGCGATCTGGGCCATGGTCGCGTCGTACTCGGCCGCCAGCTCCTCGACGCGCTCGTTGACCTCGCGACCGCCGCCCTCGAAGTACGGGTGACCGCGAGCGTGGTCGTCCGCCTCGCCGCGCGCCGTCGCCTCGGACTCCTCGTGCGGGCGCGTGAGATAGCCTCGCGCGAGCGGGCTCCACGGCATGACGCCGACTCCCTCCCGCTGACAGTAGGGGAGCATCTCGCGTTCCTCCTCGCGATAGAGGAGGTTGTAGTGGTTCTGCATCGTCGCGAACCGCTCCAGGTCGAGGCGGTCGCTCGTCGCCAGCGCCTCGGCGAACTGGTGGGTCCACATCGACGAGCCGCCGATGTAGCGGGTCTTGCCGCGACGGACTGCATCGTCGAGCGCTCGGAGCGTCTCCTCGATCGGCGTGTCGTAGTCCCAGCGGTGGATCTGGTACAGGTCGACGGTGTCCATCCCCAACCGCTCGAGCGAGGCGTCGAGTTCCTGCTCGATGGCCTTCCGCGAGAGGCCGCCGGAGTTGGGGTCGTCCTCGTCCATCTGGAAGTACCCCTTCGTCGCGACGACGCTCTCGTCGCGGTGGCCCTCGAGAGCCTTGCCCAGAATCCGCTCGGACTCGCCCCGCGAGTACATGTTGGCGGTGTCGAAGAAGTTGATGCCGAGGTCGCGGGCGCGCTCGACGAGTTCGATGCCCTCGTCCTCGCCGAGGACCCACTCGCGCCAGTCGCTCGTCCCGAAGCTCATGCAACCGAGGCAGATGCGGCTGACTTCGACGCCGGTCGATCCCAGGGTGGTGTACTCCATACGCCGGATCGGGCCGCAGTCGTCTAATAGATTAGCCGCGGCCGGACCGCGGACGGCGTCGAAGACGGGACGCAGACCGAGGCCGGCTCAGGACAGCGTCTCGGGGTCGGTCCGCGCGACCACGGCGCGGGCGAGGACGAACGCGACGGCCGCGGCGACCACGTACCCCGCGACGTGGAGGAGCGTGCCGGTCGTCGCGCTGTCGACGGCGAGTTTCGCGACGGTCGTCGCCGGGTGCTCGGGCAGCAGGGTGAGCGTCCCGAACCCGAACAGGACGACGACGGAGTACAGCAACTGCGCCTGTCGACGCCGCCCGGTCAGCACCCCGAGCAACAGGCCGACGACGACCACGATCGTCGCGAACGCCGTCACCATCGCCAGCAGCGGGACGACGTTCGCGACGGAGATCCCGTTGAACCCGAGGAGGCCGATCCACAGCAGCCCCTGCAGCGGCGCGATCAGGACCATCGCGAGCGCCTTGCCGTCGACGATGTCGACCAGCGACAGCGGCGCGACCCGCAGGAGTTCGAGCGTCCCGCGCTCCATCTCCTCGGTGAGCGCGTCGACCGCGACGGACCCGCTGATGAACGGAGGGAGAAAGAGGAGGAGCGGGACCAACACGGTGTAGGTGAAGCCGAAGTACTGGCTGGCGTCCACGTCGTCGGGCACCGGGACGAGCGTCCGCTCGAGGTTCCCGGCGCGGGCCTCGCGCTCGTTCGCCTCGACTTTCTCGAGGAGCGTCCGCGCCTGGTCGACCAGCAGCGTCGTCTCGATGCTCTCGGTGGGCGCGACCACCTCGACGTTGATCCGCCCGCCGGCGCCGTCGGTGATCATCGCCGCGTGGACCTCCCCCTGGCGATAGGCCGCCATGAGGCTCTCCTCGTCGGCGTAGGTGAGCGTCCGCACCGACTCCTGCTCGCGCGCGGCCTCGACGAGGGCGTCCGCGTCGTCGCCGGCGACGCCGATGACGATGTCGTCGGCCGAGACCGAGCCGGGGTCGTACAGCGAGGTGAGGCCGACCACGAGAAACGACGAAAAGGCGGCGATGAAAAGCTGGATGAGCAGGGCGAGGACGATGGTCTTCTCGCGGCTCAGCGACGCGAGGTCGCGCCGCGCGATGGTCGCTCGCGGGTCCGAGAGCCACTCACCCGACAAGGAAGCTCACCACCGTGAGGTTGTAGGCGAAGTGGACGGCGATCGCGACGGATATCGCCCCCACGTACGCGCTCTTGCTCCGGCGCGCGCCGACGGCCGAGATGGACGCCGTGACGACGTGGAGCGCGAGCGGGGCGACGAGCAGCGCGACCGCCACGAGCGCGAGCGGCACGTCCGCGCCCAGTACGGCGAGGTCGTTCTGCTGTGCCTGGCCGATATCGCGACTCGTCAGGTCGCCGAGGCGGGCGATGAGCTGGAACTTCTCGGCGAGGAAGAAGCCGACGCCGCTGGCGACGCCGAGGGTGAGCGCCCGCCTGAGGCCGCGGTCGAACCGGGAATGGGCGTAGGAGGCGTAGATGTGCAGGCTCTTCGCGAGTTCCTCGACGATAGCCACCGCCGCCAACACGAGGACGATCGAGATCTCGCCGAGCGCGAACAGCAGGGCGACCACGACGAGTTCGGCGACGACGACGAACGGCAGGAGGACGGCGGTCATCACGCCGACGTGGCGCACTTTCGAGATGGGGCCCGCGAGCGCGTCGAGGACCTTCAGCGGGATGGGACGCTGGGTGAACATGTCCTCCTCTCGGTAGAGGCCGGCGCCGAGGCCGAAGCAGACGACGGCGGTCAGCGTCGGCGGCACCGTGGAGAAGGCGAACTGTCCCAGCGTGATCGCCTGTCCCTGGAGGTCCCGCACGACCAGGGTCAGCGGCGAGATGAGCGCGATGGGCGTCACCTCGGTGAAGATGGCCGGCACGAACGCGTAGGAGGTCAGCGAGACCGTGATAGTGACGGTGACGAAGGTGAGTTCCTTGAACGACCGCGCGAACATCGCGCCGAGGAAGGTCGCCGAGAGAAAGAGGAGCGCGAGCGGCACGATGGCGAGCACGGAGACGACCGACCCCTGGAGCGCGAGCGTGATCGCCGTCGCGACGCCGAGAGCCCCCGCGAAGTAGGGCAGCGTCTTCCCGGCGATGATGTCGCCCCGCGAGACGGGCGCGACGAGCAGGAGTTCGCCCCGGCGGTTGATCCGCTCGCCGAGAACCGTCGAGCCGTAGGCCTGAATGATGAAGTTCAGCGGGAGCACGAAAATGAAGGCGAGGACGAGCGAGCGGAAGGGGAACGGCGGCGAGATATCGGAGGGCGCGCCGCTCGCGCTCCCGCCGGTCAGCCGGTCCGCGATGCTCGACCCGCCCACGTTCTCGCTCCCGGACCCGCTCGCCGTGTCCGTGTCACCGGAGCCGTCGCCGCTCTGGCCGTCGCCCGCCGTCCCGTCACCACCTGCCGACGTGCCGTCGCCGCTGGACCCGTCGGTCCCGCTGCTGTCACCCGTCGTCCCGTCGCCGTCAGTACCCGACCCGTCGCCGCCGGGTCCGTCACCGTCGCCGTCAGTCGTTCCGCCGTCGGACCGGTCGTCCGGGTTCGAGATCGCCAGTTGCGCGGGCGGGTCGACGCCCGTGACGTTCCGCGAGACGTACGTGAGGTTCACGAGGACCGGGAAGGCGGCGGTCTGGTTCGCCTCCGCCCGCATGAGTCCATCGTTGTACCGCTGGACCGTCGACCGGAGTTCCGCGACCGCCGCGCGGCCCTTCGTCGTGGTCGCGAACCGGGCCACGTGGTCACCGGAGATCAGGATCTCCTGCTTCTCGGCGTAAAGCGCCTCGATGTCGGGATCCTGTACTCGGAAGGTGTCGTCCGCCGCGACGGCGTCGTAATACGGGCTGTCCTCCGTGACGCCGACGCGGTAGATGCCGTCGTCTAGCGCGATGCCCTGGCTGAGGACGACCGGCGCGAGCGCGCCCATGCCGACGAGCGCGACGAGCGCGATCGCGACGGTCCGTCTGTCCACGCCGCCCGCGTTTTTCGTCACCTCCCAGCGGGCGATCCGGGCGACGTTTCCCGCGCGCTTCCGGAGCCAACCGAGCGCGCGCCGCGGTCGCGAGTCGCTGGCACCGCTCACGGCTGCGCTCCCGCCGACTCCCCGGGCCGCTCGGCGCCATTCTCGGCGACGTTGAGGAACACCTCCTCAAGACTGGACTCCTCGGTCCTGATGTCGACGACTTCACCCCCCGCCGACTGGGCCGCCTCGCGGGTCGCCTCGACGGCGTCCATGTTCTCGACGACGCGGTGGAAGCGGCCGTTCTCGCGAACGCTCCCGTCGACCTCGACGGTCGTGTAGACGTGGTAGTTCGTGTGTCCGTGTTCGGCCTGGAGCTGGTCCAGATCGCCTTTCGCGACGATCGCGCCCTCGTTCATGATGGCGACGCGGTCGCAGATGCTCTCGACGTGATAGAGGTTGTGCGCGCTGAAGACGATGGTCTTGCCCCGCTCGCCGAGTTCGCGCGTGAAGTCGATGATGTAGTTCGTCGTCAGCGGGTCGAGCCCGCTGCCCGGTTCGTCGTATATCAGCACGTCGGGGTCGTTGATCAGCGAGCGCGCGATGGCGACCTTGCGTTTCATCCCCTTCGACATGTCGCCGAGCGGTCGCTCGCGGTGTTCCAGGTCGAGTCGATCGAGCGTGTGGTGGATTCGCTCTGCGGCCACGTCACCCGGCACGTCGTAGAGGTCGGCGAAGAAGTCCAGATAGGAGAGCGGCGTCATCTCCTCGTACAGCGGGGACTCCTCGGGGAGAAAACCCAGGCGCCGGCGCATCTCGGTCTCGCCGGCCTCGTACCCGGCGACGCTGACCGACCCACCGGTCGGGTCGACCAAGCCGGCGAGCATCTTCAGCGTCGTCGTCTTCCCCGCGCCGTTGGGGCCGATGATACCGAACACTTCCCCCTCGCCGACCTCGAACGTCGATCCCTCGACGGCGACGAAATCGCCGTACTCCTTCCGGAGGTCGCGGGCAGCGATCATTCGACCGACGCTTGCGGCGGGGGGGTTGTATACCTTCGTCCCCCGTTATCGGATCTTGAGTCGAGGGGTGGGCCTTCGCCGGCCCGCGGTTCCCACCGGGTCAGGCCTCGGGCCGCGGCATCGCTTCGAGTTCGCGGATCTCCGCCGTCTTCTCGACGCGCTCGTACTGACGCCGCCAGGCGTCGGCCGGGAACAGCCCGTTTCGGTCGAACATCTCGCGGGCCGCCTCGGTGACGCGGTAGAACTTGTACGGGTAGCCTCGCGTGCGCTCGCCCGCCGGGACCGTCAGCTCCTCGACGACGCCGGCCTCGGCGAGCACCTTCAGGTGGTTGCGGATGGTGTCGGGTTCGAGGCTCGGGTTCGTGTAGGCGAGCTCGTCGACGCTCGGCGCGCCTTTCGGGTGCCCGACCACGTCGGCGACGATGTTCGCCCGCGTCGCGTCGGTGACGCGCTGGAGCGCCAGCCACGGGTCGAACGCGTCCGCCGCCCCCTCCCCGCCACCGTCGGCTGTCTCGGGTCGCATACGCGAGTGTACGCCGCCCGGCACAATAAACACTGCGACGCTGAGTACAACTGGTTCTCGACTGTTTGTCAAACAGTAGTTTAACCGATCGTCGAACAGTCAGAAAAGCACTTCACCGGGCCGGGTGTGTGGCCGGCATGGACGACGGCGATGACCGGGCGCGTGATGAGGCCGCGGGCAGAGGCAGGGAGTACGTCGAGGGCGTCGACGAGACGGACCTCGTCGACGCGGACCCGGACTCGCTGTCGCTGACGCCCGCACAGCACGAGCGGCTCAAAGACCACCTCCACGGGGAGCTGCTGACCGACATCAAGTACAGCGACGAGCGCTACCTGGTCGTCGGTCGCGGCGGCGACGAGGGCCCGGGAGAGCGGCGGCGACTCGTCCGGGACCTGCTCGACGACCGGCGCGACGCGACGGCGTTCATGCTGGAAGACTTCGGGCTCTCGGGCGAGGAGATCGACCTGTGGGCGCCGGCGTTCGAGATCCTGTGCGCGCAGGCGACCCGCGTCGTCGGCGTGCTCGAGGACTACGACGGCGGCCACGTCTGGGAACTCGGCTATCTCTATCACGAACAGAGCCGCGTCCGCGACATCCTCTGGTTGCTCAAGCGCGTCTACGATGATCCGGACGAGCAGCGCGAGCACTACGACAACGGGATGGCCGCCGCCCACCTCGCGGCCCTCGAACGCGCCGCCGGCGACCGGGTGGTCGAGTGGTCCTCCGAGGCGTCCCTCCGCCGCGGCGTCCGCGAGGTCCCCTGAACTCCCAAGTCCCGGCGGCCCCTGCCGCCGGTATGGGACTCTTACCGCGCATCGAGCGCACGCCCGACGGCCGGCGCCTGGTCGTCGAGCGGATCGTCGACGCCGACCCCGAGAGCGTCTGGACGCTCCTGACAGACACCGACCGCTGGCCGGACTGGGGTCCGAGCGTCTCGGCAGTGCGCTCCAGCGACCGCGTTATCGAGGCCGGAACGACCGGCCGAGTCCGCGTCGCGGGCGGCCCGTGGGTCCCCTTCGAGGTCGTGACCTGTGACGACTACCGGTGGACCTGGCGCGTGGCGAAGATCCCGGCGACGGGCCACCGCGTCGAACCGGTCGACGGCGAACGGACCCGCGTGGTCTTCGAGATTCCACTGCTCGCGGGCGGTTACGCGGTCGTTTGCCACCGGGCGCTCGACCGGATCGCGACGCTCGTCGAGGGCGAGACGGAGAGCTAACGCTGTGAGTTCGGGGCTCCGGGCAGCGACCGCGAAAACTGATCAGGCCGAGTTCTCGATGCGTACGTCGTCTATCTTGTGGATGTCCTCGCCCATCCCTGTCCCGTCGCACTCCTCTGTGGGGCAGCGATAGTGCCAGCCGTCCTCCGTGGCGATTCGCTCCGCGAAGCGCTCGCCGCACTCGTCGCAGAACAGCTGCCCCTCGGAACACGTGTCCCGGTGGAGCTCGAGTTCGAGTTCCGTACTGAACGTACGTTTGCAATTGCGGCAGATGTGGGGCATGATCGGAGATATACTACCGATCCTTATATCAACACCGGAACGTTCACGTCGCTCGATTCAGCGATCGAGAAGCCGAAAATACCGGGACGGCGAGCGGTCGTCCCGTCTGCCTGCGGGAGCGTCACAGGCCCGCATTCGGTGCCCCGAGTCACCGCGTCTCGATGTCGTCCTCGTCTTTGATGATCCGCGTCTCCGCCTCGCCGCTCGAGACCTCGTTGACGAGGTCGTAGAAGTCGTTTTGCATCCCGGCGGGGAACTGGACGACGCCGACCCACGAGCCGTCAGCCTGCCACTCTTCGCGTTCGAGGTCGCCGAACTCCCTGACCTGCGCCTGCCCGCTGCCCGCGTAGTCGGCCGGCAACTGGACGGCGACTTTCACCGTGTCGAACCGGATCGGGATCACCGGCCGCAGCGCGTCGAGCGCCTCGTCGACCTGCGATTCGACGGGCTCCATCGGGTCGATTCGGAAGTCCGTCTCCTCGAGCGCGCTCTCGATGCGCTCGGGCGGATGGGGCGCGTCGTCCATCTGCGGATTGACGGCGTTGCGGGTGATCCGGGTGACCAGTTCCTTGTGTTTGCGTTCCTGCATCTCCCGGCGCTGCTCGGCCGTTATCTGGATCTCCCCGCGCTTGATCACTTCCGGGATGATCTCCATCGGGTCGGTCGTCTCGAAGACCTCCTCGAGCGAGTTCTCGGGCGGTCGGTCGCCGCGAGAGGCGTTCTCGAAGACGTCTTCGGCGGCGATCACGTCTTCGAGGTCGCCATCGAACTCGCCGCGCTTTATCGCGAGCGCCGCGTCCGGGTCGACGAGCACCTCGAAGCGCTGCCCGTGGGATTCGAGGCGCGCCGTCACAGCGTCCTCAAGCGATATCATACCGTTCCGTAGCGCCGGGGGACAAAAAGGTGTTTCCCGCCGCCGTCCGGGAACGGGGCTGCACGTCGACGGCCCGACCGGTCGGTGAGCCGTTACTCCTCGGTCGCGTCGTCGTCTTCGCCACCGCTCTCCTCGGTCTCGAGGATACCGAGCTCGGAGAGGTGCGATTCTTTCTCCGCGTCGCTCAGTTCGGTGAACCGCTCGTCCTCGACGCTGATGGTGGCGACGCCGATGCCCTCCGGCGAGAGGGCGTCGTCGTGAACGGAGGCGAGCGCTTCGAGCGCGAGCGCGACGCCGCCGTCGAGGTCCATCTCTTCGGTGTAGTTCTCTTCGAGGTACTCGCGGATGTCGCCGCGGTCGGCCCCGACGGCCAGCGCCTTCCACTCGTAGGGCGTGCCCGAGGGGTCGGTCTCGTAGAGGCGGGGCTCGCCGTCGGCGATGCCGCCGATGATGAGGGCGACGCCGAACGGACGGGCGCCCCCGACCTGCGTGTACTGCTGGATGTGGTCGGTGACGGCCTTGGTGAGCGTCTCGACGCCGATGGGCTCGCCGTAGCGCAGCTGGTTGACCTGCGCCTGGCGGCGCGCGAAGTCGATGAGCTGGCGCGCGTCGGCGACGTGGCCGGCGCTGGCGATGCCGATGTGGTCGTCGGCCTTGTGGATCTTCTCGACGCTGGACCGTTCCATGAGCGGCGAGCGGATCCGCTTGTCGACGACGAGAACGACGCCGTCAGATGTTCGTACGCCGATGCTCGCGGTGCCGCGTTTGACGGCTTCGCGGGCGTACTCGACCTGGTAGAGCCGGCCGTCCGGCGAGAAGATCGTGATCCCTCGGTCGTACGCCTGCTGTTGCGATTGTCCCTGCATAGTTAGACGAGTTCGGTCACCCCGACGAACGCCGGGTCTCGCGCGCCGTCGACCCGCGCGCGGTCGGCGCCATCGCGGCCGACGGCGCCTCTCTCGGCGTTCTCGAAGAGGACCATTCTCTGGTCCGTTGGTTCCGGTCGGCGTCGTATATACTTTTCTTGTCGGAGTCCCACCGACACCACTCTCGCCCCGCGGTCAGTCCCGCGAGACGGGGAGCGCGACTCGAGCGTCAGGCCGCGTCGAGACCGAGGTGCGACTCGACGCAGGCTCGTATGGTCCCGCTCGTCCCCCGGACCCTGAGACCGACGGTCGACCCGTCCACGTCGTCGACACAGGCGAGCACGGCCCGCGCCCGGTCGACCTCGCCGCGGCGAGCCCGGACCACCGCGTGCCCCGACTCGCCGTCGTGGTCGAACCTGACCACCGAGAGGTCGACCGCCGCGCTCCCGGTGTCGCCGATCAGGTTCTGCGCCCCGAACCAGCACTCCCGCTGGAACGACCGGCGGTCCAGGCCCGCCCCGGGCTCGGTCCGCAGTTCGACCGCGAGGTAGCGCCACCGCGGCTGGAGGTGTTTCGGCAGGTGTTTCATGCGTCGTCAGCCTCAGCGTCGGTCCCGGCGTCTGCATCGGTTCCGGCGTCGCCGGCACCGACGCCATCGTCGGGACCCAGCGACGGGATCGTGGTTTCGCCGGCCGCTCCCGTCGGTTCGGCCACCAGCACCCCCGCCTGGTCGTGGACCATCTCGACCGCCGTCAGCGCGAAGCCGGCGTCGGTGAACGCGTCGGCGAGCACGCCGACCGTCGCGGGGTCGTCGACCTCGGGGCCGAAAAACGGCGCCGCGGGCTCGGCCTCGCCGAACAGCATGATGTCGCCGAGAACGACTCGGTCCGGCCCGAGGTCAGCGATGACGTCGATCGCCGCCCGCTTGCCCTCGTCGTCGAGGTGGTGCATCGCGAAGTTGGAGGTCACCACGTCGACGCGCACGTCGTCGGGGACGTTCGGCTCTCTGAACCGCCCCTCGGCGAACTCGACGTTCGTCAGGCCGCGCTCGTCGACCTTCTCGCGAGCCCGGTCGAGCATCCCCTCGCTGATGTCTCGACCGAGCACCCGCTCGGCCTCCCCGGCCAGCGGGAGCGCGATGGCGCCCGTTCCCGTGCCGAGGTCCAGCACCACGTCGTCCGATTCGGGAGCGGCGTGATCGATCACCAGCGAGGCGCAGGCGCGGTACTCCTCGCTTTTCGAATCGTCGTACTCGTCGGCCTTGTCGTCGAACCGGGCGGCGTGCTCGTCGAGGCTCCGTTTCATGACCGTCGATCGGGCGTCGCCGACAATGAAGGACTCGGATGCGGGGCGGTGACGCAGGCCGACTTCACGATTCGTCGCCGTCGGTGTCTTCGGGGTCGCCTCCGCTCGACTCGACCCGCACGCCGGGTTCGACGAAGGCGTCGCTCCGGATCCGGCGGTTGCGCTCGGCCAGTCGCCCCCACTCCGCGAGCCCGCTCTCGATGGTCTCGGCGTCGAAGCCGACCACCTCGCCGACCGCGACCAGTTCCCGCGGTGCCCGCAGATGGAAGTGGCTCCGGGAGTCGGCGCTGACGACGTAGGGCGCGTCGTACGTCTCGACGAGCTCGCGGAGTTTGCGCAGGTCTCGCAGCGCCTGCACGCGCTCGCCGCCGGTCGACCGGAGCACGTCTCGCAGACAGAACTCCAGTCGGACGCCGTTCTCGGCGGCCGCCTTCGCGAGGACGTGGTTCACGTCGCCGTCGCCCGCCATCGGATGCGCGAGCACGTCGACCGCCGGCTGCTCGACGGCGAAGCGATTCAGCGCGGGCGTGCCGCCGTGGACGACGACGACTTCCTTGGTTTCCCGGTGGTTGCCGACGAAACCGCTGGCGCGCGAGGGGTCCGAGGCCCGGACTTCGACGCCCGACACGAGGTCGAGGTTGTGTCTGTCGGCGATGGCGTCGAGGTCCCCGGGCTCGGCCTCCGGGAGCGCGTCGCCGTGATTCCGGACGACGAGGCCGTCGAAGCCGTACTCGCTGGCCGTCGCCGCGAACTCTTCGAGCGTCGCGGTTCCGTCCGGCGACGCGTGGACGGCCTCGTAGCGCATCATGTGGACTCTGGCGACGGGTTACAGCGCCTCGAAGACTTCGCGGGCGTTCTCGATCGCCTGCTCCCGTTTCGCCGGGTAGGCCTCGATCTTCGTGCGAAACGTGATACCGTCGCCGCGGGCCACCTCGCCGCGGAACGCGGCCTGTTTGTCGAGCGTGAGGAAGAAAGCGCAGTTGTCGTCGACCCGCTCGTCGAGCTCGTCGACCACGTCGTCCACGTCGCCAGCCTCGCCCAGTACGTCGAGAACGTGCCTGATCTCGTCGGCTCGTTCGACGCGGGCCGAGAGCACGACGATGCGGTCGCCGTGGTGACCCTCAGTGACCGAGCGCTCGAGTGCCACGTCTTCCGGCAGGAACGTTCGCAGCGCCTGCTCGACGCGGTTCTCGTCCTCCGTGGCGTAACAGAACGCCCGAAGGTCGACGTAGTGCAGCGGGACCGACGACATCCGGGCGTTACTCCTCGGCGGCTTCGAGGTTGTCCTCGGGGATGCCCGCTTCCTGGCCGTCCTCGAAGGAGACGACGTAGTTCTCGTCGCCGAACATCGTCTCGACGACCTGCGTGACTTCCCCGGTTTCGCCGTCGTACTCGCTGTGCTCGTCGTGGAGGACGACTCTGTCGCCGTCTTCGAATGACATGCTCGGCGGTACTCGACGCCCGGACAAAAAGGGACTGATTCGGGTTACCGGGACGGCGTTCTGTCGGGGTTCCCGTGGTCCGTCTCCCCACCGTCGGTCGCCATCGCGTGTCCACCACCGCTCCCCGCCGCTGTCTCCACCGGCGTCGTCGGTGACTCCCCGTGCATCGGCGACTCCCGAACCGCGTCGAAGAGCTGCCGAAACTGCCCGACCGTCCTGTCGTCGTGGGCCGCCGGGTCCATGTGGACGTGCGCGTCGACCCCGGCGGTCCGGAACTGGCCCAGCAGCGCGTGGAGGAAGCGAAACGCCCGCTCGGCGTCCGCGTATTGCAGAATCGTCGAGAGCGAGTCGACGCAGACGACCGCCGGCCGGTCCGGGTCGCGACCGCGCGTCCACTCCGTCGCGGCCATCCCGACGCCGGTCAGGTCCGCCGGATCGGGTACGGCCCGCACCGCGGCCGACTCCCGGGATCCGACACCGTCGGCCGCCGGTCCGACGGCGACGACCGCGAGCGAGCCGACGGCGTCGCCGCTCGATCGGAGCGCGTCGAACCGGTCCTCGACGCGGCCGCGATAGACCACCGAGAGCACGTCGGTCGAGGCGGCGCCGTCGAGGAACCCTTCGAGACACACCGGCGCACCGCCGGCGGCGAACGCGTCTTCGAGAACGAGCATCGATCGCCCGGTCGGCCGGTCAGTCACCGCCGCCCACCTCCGCGTCGACCCGCAACGCGCGAACGTCCATAGCTACCCGATCGGTGAATTTCCGTGATAAACACCCGTCAGACGGGCGGCAGACTGCGATCGACGCGTTGACGAGTCCCCCTGTGAGGTCCAAGACTTATTTGAACGTGACTCGAACGACGAGTAATGATCGCCCGACCCTCCGACCGCTGTCGACCACGACCGAGTATCAGTCCGGCGACCCACTGACACCGCCGATGACGGCCGTCGACGATCTCTGGTATCTCGCCACGGAAGCGCGCCAGCAGGCCGAGCAGCTGTACCATCGGCTGGCCGACGACCACGACGGCTTCCTCGAGTTCACCACGACCCGGCGCGTCTCTCGGCCGCGCTTTCGTACGGTCGCACGACGTATCGAACGGCAGGGCCTCCCCTACGGTGCCCACACGCTCGCCTATCGCCCTTCGGGCGAGTTGCTCCTTGTCAAACAGGCCGCTATCGACACCTGGGTCCTGCCCGGCGGCGAGGTCGAACCCGGCGAGCGACTGCTCGAAGGTGCCCGGCGGGAACTCCACGAGGAGGCCGGCGTCGACGTCGACTACGACGGCCTCGGCATCCTCGGCGAAGTCAGGTTTCGCAACGAGAGCCACGAGACGTGGGGCGTCCTTCCTGTCTTTCAGGGCGAAACGACCGAAACGGACCTCTCGGTCTCGGACCCCGACGGCGAGATAACCGACGCGCGCTGGTTCTCGGAGTTGCCCGAGAACACCCGCGACAGGGCGCAGCTGCGCGACTGGATGGACCGAACCTTCGAGTGATAGCCGTCGCGCACTCGGGGGACGGATCGCCTCTGGCGCTCACTCCGGTCCGAACTGCTTCCCGTCGCGGGCGTCGGCTTCCAGCCGCCGGATCGCCGCGCGGGCGTTGCTCGCGTCGTACCCGAACAGGACCGACTCGCCGTACTCGGCGGCGACTTCCGTCGCGTGGACGAGGTCGTCGATATCCACGTCGACGGCGTAGAGTTCGACGCTGAACGGCGCGTCGAGTTCGTCGACGAACCCGCGGGCGAGGATCTCCAGCCAGTAGGTCGTCGAGTAGGCCATGTCGTAGAGGGGGACGACGAACTCGTCGACGTACTCGGCGAGCGCGTCGACGTCGAGACCCGCGCGCTCGTAGATATGCCCCGGGTAGGGGTCGGGATAGAGCGTGAGATAGAGGTCTCCGGGGACGCGCTCGCGTGCCTGCGCGACGAACTCGGTGATCACGTCCGCGCGCCAGTCGAACCAGTCGTCGAACTCGCTGTCGGCGAACGCCCGCTCACAGCGGTCGCAGTGACAGTACTCCTCCCGTGGAAAGCCCACGTCGTCGAGGCGAACGTCCCCGCGGATCTCCGCGGCCTCGGCGATCATCTCCAGGAGCCCCTCCCGATACGCGCCGTCGTTCGGGCAGACGTACGCCCAGTCGAAATAGGGTCGGTCGCGCGTCGCCAGCTCGCCCGTCTCGCTCACCGGGACCAGGTCGGGATCGTCCTCGGCGGCCCGGTTATCGCCGAAACACGACACCATGTTCACGCCCGTCTCGACCGGTTCGGACGCGCGGCCGGTGACGTCTTTGACCTCGTAGAATCCGCGGTCAAACTCGGCCCACTCCAGTTCCGGTTCGTTGCGCGTGACGACGCCGTACATACCGGCAGGTCGGGGGCGACGGCCTAAGGGGTTGGGAAAGGCGGTTGAGAGCCGATGCGACGTGACCCAGGTTACTCGCCCGCGGAGAACTTGTACGCGAGGGCGACTGCGACCAGGGCGACCAGGAGGACCAGTGATTTCTTCGACATCGATCGCACCGTCGTGCCAGCGAGGTAAAAATTTTCTGGTAGCAACAGCAACGGAACCAGACCACTACCTCTCGGCCCGGGCCAGACCGGCGATCCACCGACTGTCGGTCGGTTCGAACCCGTTCCAGCGTTCGCGGCTGGCATCGAGAGCGGATCACGGAGCGACCGGCCGTCAGACAAATATACCGAGTGCGACAGTTCTCAGGCGACGTCGATCTGGTCGGCGATGTTCTCGCGCACGATGGTGTCGCAGTACTGGCAGCGGATGCCGTCGTCGAGGACGTCGAAGCGAGATTCGACGGGTTCGTCCTCCGTCGTGATGCAGTGGCGGTTCGGACAGGAGAGGACCCCGACGACTTCGGTGGGGCGCTCGACGCGGTGTTTCTCGACGACGTCGAACTCACGGACGATGTTGATGGTCGCGGCCGGCGCGATGAGCGAGAGGACGTCGACTTCGTCCTGACTGAGTTCGCGGCCTTCGACCTTCACGATGTCCTTCGATCCGAGGCGGTCGCTGGGGACGCGCATGCCGACGCTGACCGTCTCGCCGCTGTCCGTGTCGATGTCGAGGATAGCGAGAACGTTCAGCGCCTGTCCGGCGGCGATGTGGTCGACGACGGTGCCGTTGCGGATCTTGGAGACGCGGAGTTCGCGGTCGCTCATCGTGACTCCTCCAGGAGCAAGTCGAGCAGGGCCATCCTGACGGGAACGCCGTTGTGGGCCTGCTGGAAGTAGTGGGCGTAGTCGGTGTCGTCGAGGTCGTGTGCGATCTCGTCGACGCGCGGAAGCGGGTGCATGACGGTCAGGTCGTCGCGGGCCGCCTCGAGCGTCTCGCTGTCGATCTGGTACTCGCCGGCGACCGCGCGGTACTCGCTCTCGTCGGGGAAGCGCTCGCGCTGGATCCGCGTCACGTACAGCACGTCGAGTTCCGGGAGGACCGGCTCGAGTTCGGTGTGTTCGCGGATCGACGCACCCTCTTCGTGGAGGTCGTACCGGACGCTCCGCGGGAGTTTGAGGCTCTCCGGACTGATGAAGTGCTGGCGCGCGTCGACGTTCGTCAGCGCGTGAGCCAGCGAGTGGACGGTGCGCCCGTACTTCAGGTCGCCCATGATCCCGATGGTGAGATCGTCGAAGCCCGCGGACTCGCGGATCGAGTACAGGTCGAGCAACGTCTGCGTGGGATGCTGGCCGGCGCCGTCGCCCCCGTTGATCAGCGGCACGTCGACGAACTCGGAGGCCATCCTGGCCGACCCCTCGCTCGGGTGTCGCAGGACGAGCGCGTCGGCGTACCCCTCGACAACCCGCACCGTGTCCGCGAGGCTCTCCCCCTTCTTGACGCTCGAGGACTCGACCGTGCCCATGTCCACCACGTCGCCGCCGAGGCGTTTGATCGAGGCGGTGAAGCTCATCTTCGTGCGCGTGCTCGGTTCGAAAAAGAGGAGACCGAGCAGCGCGTTCTCGCGGCGGTCGGCGAACGCCTCGGGGTCGGCGGCCATCTCGGCCGCCCTGTCGAGGACCTCCTCGATGTCCGCCCGCGAGAGTTGTTTCGCACTGATAATGTGGTCGTGACGCATCGAGTAGAGCCCCGCTCTCGACGCTCTTGAAACTCCCGACACCGAGCCGAATCGCGCCCTCGGACCTCGCCGCGCCCCGATAGCGTCCGCTCGAACCAGTTCCGCCGCGTGGCGAACGTTCAAATACCAGCCCGGGGCCAGCCCCGCCATGCTCGCGATCGTCGGCGGGAAAGGCGGCTGCGGCAAGACGACGACCGCGCTCGGGCTCGCCCGGGCGTTCGCGGACCGCGGTCGGCGTCCGGTCGTCGCGGATGCGGACTGCGACATGCCGAACCTCCACACCGGAGCAGAGACCGATCGAACACCCGGTCTCGGAGCCGTGGCAGACGCCGCGCCAGTCGAGCGGTGTCTCCACGAGAGCCGGGCGTTCCCCGGAGTCGGGGTCGTTCCCGCCGGGGAGGCCTCCCACGCGGTCGACCGGACGGCGCTCGACCGACTGGCGCGTCTGCCCGGGACGGTCCTCCTCGACTGTCCGGCCGGTGCGACCGACGCCGTGGGCGCGCCGCTGCGAGCGGCGGACGGTGCGCTCGTCGTGTCGACCGCGGAGCGCCAGAGCCTGACCGACGCGGCCAAAACCGCGCGCATGGCCCGTGCCGCCGGGACCGAAGTCGTCGGCGCCGTCGTCACGCGAGCCGACGACGAGGCGTCGCCCGCCCGAAACGCAGGCGGCCCGCTCCGCGAGGAGTGTCGCGTTCTCGCTACGATCCCCGAGATCCCGGGGGAACCGCTCCACAGCAGAGTCGGACGCGCGTCGTACGATCGACTGTCTCGGGCCCTCGAGAGGCGCAATATTTAATTCGGTCTGTACCCGAGTCCTCTGTAGCATGGTCAACCGGCTCCACACGGGCATCGACGTGCTCGACCGGAAGCTCGGCGGCGGGATTCCGGAAGGGAGCATCGTCGCGCTGTGCGCCCAGCCGGCCAGCCAGGCGGAGCTGTTCCTCTACGAGCTCACCGCCACCCGCGGCACGCTCTACCTCTCGCTCGACAGGACGGCCCAGTCGGTCACCACGAGCATCGAGCAGACCCCCACCAGCACCGGCGACCCGACGGTCCGTCACATCTCCGGGGAAGCCCCGCTGGACAACGCGGGGAAGCTCGTCAGCGCGCTCCCGGAGACCTCCAACCTCATCGTCGACCCGCTCGACGTGCTCGAATCGCAGGAGCCGCCCTCTCGCTTTCGCTCGTTCATGAACGACCTCCAGAACCACATCGTCAACACCGGCAGCCTCGCCATCCTCCACTGCATGGACGGGCGCAGCGTCCCCCCGCTCCGGGACACCACCGAGCACTTCGCCGACGTCGTCTTCCAGCTCCGGACCACGACCACCAACGACGAGGTCGAGAACCGCCTCGCGATCCCCAAGTTCCGCGGCGGCCGCGCGCCCTCTGACATCATCAAACTCGACCTCGTCGAGGAAGTCAGCATCGACACCAGTCGGGATATCGCCTAACCACCTTTTTTCACGGGGGCGTCGCGCTCGCCGTCGGCGAGCGCTCGACCCCCGCCAAAAAAGCTGGACCAAAAAAAGGCTCGCGCCGAGCGCTCGCGTGAACCGGCGCCGAAGGCGCCGGATGCTCGTTGCCGACCTGCCTTTCCCCGAGTCGCGCGGCCGGCGCATTCGCGCCGGCACGCGCTCCCGGCCACTGCGACGCTCCGCGCCGGATCCGCTCAGCCACCGATCTCTGATGCCGCGCTACCGACGCGTTTATCCTGTCCCCGCGGCCGGGACAGATATGGACGCGACGATCCTTGGAAGCGGCGACGTGACCGGCGTGCCGCCGCTGTTCGCGGATCTCGACGCCGCCGACGCCGAGACGCGTCGACGCCGACCGGGTCTGCTCGTCGAATCTGACGAGACGACCGTGCTGCTTGACATCAGCCCGGACATCCACGAGCAAGGCCACGAAGTCGGCGTCGACAGTCTCGACGCCGCCTTTCTGACGCACTTCCACCACGACCACGCGGGCGGGATCGACGACCTCGGCCTGGTCGCACCGCACCTCGATATCGACGTTCACATGACCGAGACGGCGTTGGGTCACTGTCGAGACGAGCGCGGGTATCTCCTCGACGACCTCGCTCCCGAGACGTTCGAGCACGGCGACCGGATTTCGGTCGGTGATCTCACGGTGGTCCCGTTCCCGGTCGCACACGGCCGCCCGGAGTTCGACACTGTCGGCTTCGCGGTCGAGCGCGGCGCTGAAAAGATAGTCTACGCGCCGGACATCGAACGGTTCTGTCCGGACCGCCGAGCGGGTGACACCTATCGCGACGCCGACCTGCTGTTCGTCGAAGGATCACCGGTGCTCCGGGACGAACTGTTCGAAGAGACGGACTACGTCGGCATGCTCGCGGACGCGAACGCCGAGCGCACAGTGCTGATCCACGTGAACGAGTTCCTCGACGGCTCGACCGCGGAGATGGTCGCCACGGCCAGCGACCACGGCTTCGAGATCGGCGCCGACTTCCGGACGTACTCGGTCTGAGAGCGGTTCTTGACGGATCTGTCGCGAGAGTCCCGCGGCTAGTCGGCGGTGAACAGCGAAAGAGAAGGGGGCGTTACTCGTCGACGTCGAGTTCTTCGACGATTTCCTCGGCGTCGACGTCCTCGTCTTCGAGGGCTTCTTCGAGGCCGCCACCGCCGCCCATGCCGCCCATCATGCCGCCGAGGCCGCCCATCATACCGCCGCCCTCGCCGAGCGTCTCCTGGACGATGACGCGGTCGACGCCCAGGTGCTGGACGAGCTGCTGGGCGATCTGCTGTTTCTGGAACATCCACTGCTGGTTCATCGAGAGCTGCGGCGTCGCCTCGATGTAGAGCGTGTCCTTCTCGACCTCGACCGTCTCGTACTCGGGCTCGGACTCCTCGTCCTCGCCGTCGTCCGCGTCGGCCTCGTCGTCCTCGTCGGGTTCGACGAGCTGCTCTTCCTCCTCAACGTCGGTCTCGAACCAGACCTCGAGATCCATGTCGAGGAAGATGTCGATGAGACCCGAGGCCTTCTCCTCGCGGTCGGTGACCTCGCCGAGGATCGCGTACTCGTACTCGATCTCCTCGCCGGCCAGCGGGTGGTTGAAGTCCACGCGTGCGCGGCCGCCGATGATGGTCTCGATGTGGCCCTGCTCGCCGTCGATCTCGACGTGCGCGCCGGGGTAGCGGTCGTCCTCGGGGATCTTGTCGGAGGGGATCGTCCGGATCTGCTCGTCGTCGACCTCGCCGAACGCCTCGGTAGCGGAGACGGTGACGGTCCCGCTGTCCCCGACCTCCTTGCCGATCACGTCGTCCTCGACGGGGCCGAAGATGTGACCTTCACCGAGGATGATCGTACGGGGCGCGAACTCCTGGTCCTCGCCGACGCCTTCCTCCTCGGCGACCTCGGGGTCGGTCGTGTCGACGAGGTGGCCGTCCTCGACGGTGCGTGCGGTGTAGTCGATGCGGATGAAGTCGCCGCTCTGAAGCCCCTCTGGCTCGGATTCGTCGTCCTCGGTCTCCGTCTCGACTTCCTCATCGGCCTCGGGCGCCGCTTCGGCGGCCTCGTCGGCCGGGTCCTGCTCGGCCTCCTCGGCCTCGGACTCGTTGCTCATACCCGAAGGGACTGGCGTTGTACTCTTAAGGTCAACGTTTCGACCCGCTCCCCGAATCGGCGGGCTCGTCGGCCGCGCCGACAGTTCGCCCACGGCGAACACTAGGGGATTAAGACACCCCAGTTCCGGGTAGGTGGTATGGTGGATTTCGGGTACTTCGCGTCCCTGGAGGAGTTTTCGCCGGCAGCGTGCCTGGAACAGGTGTCTCTCGCCGAACGGTCTGGGTTCGACAGCGTCTGGGTCAACGACCACTTCCATCCGTGGTTCGACCGACTGGCCGACGGGTCCGAGGCCCACGGCGGCAACTGCTGGTCGTGGATGCCCGCCGCGCTCGAGCGGACCGACGACGTCAGGATCGGAACGGGCGTCACGGCCATTCTCAACCGGTATCACCCCGCGAACGTCGCCCACCAGCTCGCGACGCTCACGGAACTGTACCCCGACCGCGTCTTCCTCGGCCTCGGCACCGGCGAGGCGCTCAACGAGAGCCCCTTCGGCAACGCCCTCCCGGACTACGGCGAGCGAGCCCGCCGGACCGCCGAGTCGATCCGGATCATCCGGGCGCTCTTCGAGGAGGAGTTCGTCGACTTCGACGGCACCTACTGGCAACTCGACGGCGCGCACCTCTACACCGGCCCCGACGAGGCCCCGCCGATCCACGTGGCGGGCAGCGGGACCACGGGCGCGCGGATGGCCGGCGACCTCGGAAACGGCTTCGTCACCGTCTACGAAGACCCCGAGACGGTCCAGGGAGAGCTGTTCCCCGCTGTCGAACGCGGCGTGGAGAAGTCCGACCACAACGAGCGCCCCGAGGACGTACAGCGGACCATCCACGTCCACGTCTCCTACGCCGACACCGAGGCCGCGGCGCTCGAACCGTGCAAGCCCTGGCGCTGTACCCTGCTCCCCGTCTTCTTCGAGGAGGACATCGCGGACCCGCGGTACCTGCAAGAGCACGGCGACCGCGTCGGCGAGGAGTATCTGAAGGAAGCGTTCGTCATCACGGACGACGCGCAGGACCTGATAGACGTGGCCGAGACCTACGTCGACTGCGGGTTCGACGAGGTCGTCTTCCAGAGTTCGAGCCCCGACCAAGAGCAGTTCTGCGAGGTCGTCCGCGACGAGGTCATGACCTCGTTCGCCTGATCGAGCCCCGCGTTCGGCCGAGCGGCGCGGTCGTCCGTCGCGCGGAGTCGCTGGCGCTCAGCGGTCCGACCGTTCGACCTCGTGGACGGTCAGTTCGTCGTCGACGACGAGGCGGAGCGTGTCGCCGTCGGCCCCGTAGGTGACTACCGCGCGGAACGGCTCGCGGCGTTCGACCCACGCCGAGTCGGTGTTCCAGGCGACGAACTTCCAGAGCGAGTCCTCGCGCACGTCGACGCCGTGGTCGTAGTAGAAGCCGCCGACCGCGGGGTGTGAGAGCAGCGCCAGTCCGAGGTCGCTGCCGACCTCCTCGCCGCAGCGCCCGCAGACGTACTCGACGAACGGGAGGTCGCGAAACCGTTCGGGAACGGTCGCATCCGGGGGCGCGCGCTCGTCGACCGTCGTCACGGTCGCCTCGATCGGCCCGTCGCAGTAGAGGCAGAAGCCGCCGTCGACGGTCCTGATCACGTTCCGGAAGTACCGCGTCGCGAGCTCGGAGACGGAGTCGGTATCCGCGTCCGCGAGCGCTCCCGGCGGGACGGTTCCCTGGGCGGACATATCGCAGTTCTCGCACTCGATGGCGAGGAGGTCGTCCTCGTAGCGGAGCGTCCGTTCGCCGCCGCAGGCCGGACACGGCTCGTCCAGCGTCGTCGGTTCGATGCTCCCGACCATCGTGAACGATCCGCCCTCGACCGCTCCGACGACTTGCGCCCCTGCCGCCGTGAGTTCGTAGCCGTCGTCGGTCCCGCGGACGAACTCGTCGGTGAGCTTGCCGAGGTGGTAGTTGAACTGGCCGGAGTCGCGCACGCCGACCGCCTCGCGCAACTCGGAGAACGTCGCCTCGTGCTCCTCGGCGTCCCAGAGCGCCTGGAGGATGGCGACGCGCGTCTCGTCGGAGAGCGCGGCGAACGCCTCGTCCGGTTCCGTCGTCTCGACGAACTCCGGGTCGGACATGCGATGCCCTCGGTCGGCCGGTGTCTTAGAAATAACGGGCTCGGATACCGGGACGGTATCGGAAACCGGTTTCCGTTCAGTACTCGATCCGCGAGCGGAACTCGGGCATCCCGCCGACCCCGAGGTCCACGGCGAAGAGCGCGCCGGCACCCGCGCCTTCCTCCTCGCGCGTGCCCGCCTGGCCCTCGCCGGGGCCGAGCGCGGTCGTGACGAACGCGGTCTCGTAGTCCGCGTCGCCGAACGTCACACACGAGACTTTCTTCGCCGGGAACCCGACGCGCGCGACCTCCTCACCGGAGGGGTCGTAGCGCGCGATCCGTTCGCCGCCCCAGAACGCCGCCCAGACGTGGCCCTCGGCGTCGACCGTCATCCCGTCCGGATTGCCCTCGACGGAGTCCGTGTCGACGAACACCTCCCGGTCCGAGATCGCGCCGGTCGCCTGGTCGTAGTCGTAGCGGTAGATGTGACCGCCGACCGTCTCCGTGAAGTAGAACCGGCCGCGGTCTGGCGAGAACCCCATCCCGTTCGGGATCGCCATGTCCGTCTCCAGCGTCGTCAGCGAGCCGTCGGTGTCGACGCGATAGAGTTCGCCCGGGTGGTCGACCGGGTCGGTCTGGTGGATCGTCCCCGCGTACACCCGACCGCGCGGGTCCGCGATGACGTCGTTGAACCGGAAATCGCCGTGGCCCTCGATGGACTCGACGACCGGCTCTCCGGGCCCGCTCTCGGAACTCCACGGCTGGATGCGCCCCCCGTCGCAAAAGAGCAGGAGGTCGCCGTCGTCCTGCAGGGTGAACCCGCCGACCATCCCGTCGTCGTCGAGGACGCGCTCGTACTCCTCGCTCGCGAGGTCGTAGCGAAAGAGGTCGCCGTTCGGAATGTCCAGCCAGTAGACGGCGTGCTCGTCTGGGTGGTAGATCGGCCCCTCGCCGGTGTGGTTGTGCGTGTCCGCGACGACCCGGGGTTCCGCGCCGGCGTCCGCAGAGCCGGCAGCGTCGCCGCTCATCTACCGACCCTCCGCGGACTCGAGGAGTCCGCGCATGTAGCCGACGGCGAAGAGGCGCCCCTTGGTGTGGTAGCCGGGGTTAGAGTTGTCCTCACCGGCCATCGTCGGGACGTGGTCGGGGCGTATCGGCCCGTCGAAGCCCACGTCGACGAACGCGTCCATCGCGGCCTGCATGTCGGTCTGACCGTCGTCGTGCCACGTCTCGACGAAGCGGTCGGCGTCGCCGTCCACGTCGCGGAAGTGCGCGAAGTTGATGCGGTCGCCGAAGTGGCGGACCGCCCACGGCACGTCGGCGCCCATCGCCGCGAAGTTGCCCTGGCAGAAGGTCACGCCGTTGTGCTCGCTGTCGTAGATGTCGAGGACCCGGTCGTAGTTCTCGACGCTGTTGGCGATGCGCGGGATGCCTCGCACGGACTCCCGTGGCGGGTCGTCGGGGTGGAGCCCGAGTTTCACACCGGCCTCCTCCGCGACCGGAACGACCGCTTCGAGGAAGTACTCGAGCGCCTCCCAGAGCTGGTCGCGGGTCACGTCCGCGCCCTCGACCTCGGGCCCGCCCGCGTTCTTCTCGTTGTCGTAGCCGGTCACGTACGAGCCGCCGCGGCTCTCGATGTGCGCCTCCGTTCGCGCCCACCGAACGCCGGCCATCCAGTCGTAGCAGACGACCGGAACACCGACCTCGCCGCAGTCCAGCAGAAACTTCTTGAACGCCGCGATGTCCTCGTCGCGGCCCTCCTTGCCCAGGCGGATACTGTCCGTCAGCGGGACGCTCCCCTCGAGGACGGCGAATTCGAGCCCGGCGTCCTCGAGCCAGTTTTTCGTCCCGAGCAGGTCGTCGTACGACCAGTGAGTCTTGCCGTCACCGACCTCCAGCGGATGGATGACCGCCTGCGTCACCCCCATCTGCTTCGCCAGTTGCCAGCGCTCGTCGGGTTGGCGCGGCAACACGAGCGATAGTTCGACCATGTCACAGGGATGCTCGGCTCAGCTTTATCGTGTTTCCGGTTTCGGTATCGCGTTCCGCGAGGGCAAACGCGTCACGAAGAGGGGGTCGAGTCGGCGACGCAGATTAAACAGTACAGAGGTCGACGGTCAGCCAGACTTCGTTGTCGTCGGTGATGACGACGCCGACGCCGACGCGGTTGAACTCGGCGGTCTGGAGCCGGTCTACGAAGACGGCGTTGTCGCGGATGTTCTCGAAGAGCGCGCGGGCGGCCGCCTGTTCGTCCTCGTTGAACCGCGTGCCGTCGGGGCTCTCGTAGTTGCGGCCGATGTAGGTCGTGGCACGGACCTCGAAGTCGTTGTCGGGTTCGACGACCCGGGACCCGCCCTGCGTGAACTTGCAGGTCCGGTAGTTCTTGAAGGCGCGGTAGCGCTCGGCGACCGAGAGCCCGTTGCTCCGGTCGGTGACGCTGCTCATCTCGGCCATCGCTTCGCTGTGATTGACCGCCATCCGGTTCAGGTCGGCGACGACGCTGCCGTTCGGTTGCTGGAACTGACCGAGCCCCTGGTCGGCGCGCCAGTCGTTCAGGATGCGACGGAACGCGAACTCGAGGGTCACCTCGTCGAAGCGCCGCGGCTGAACTGCCGTCCGCGTGCCGGTCGCCGTCGGTGTCGGCGTGGCGGTCGGCGTCGCCGTCGCCGTCGCCGTCGGTGTCGGCGTGGCGGTCGGCGTCGCCGTCGCCGTTCGCGTCGCGGTCAGTGTCGAAGTCGGCGAGAGCGTCGCGGTCGGCGAGAGCGTCGCGGTCGCCGACCGCGTCGCGGTCCCGGTCGGGGCCGGCGCCATCGGGGTCGCGGTCGCCGTCGGCGTCGGCGGTGGGTCGTCGACCACGTTCGAGCCGTCCGTGGGCGTCCCCCCCGTGCCACCACCGCCGCCGCCGGCGAGCACCAGCGCCCCAACGATCCCCCCGACCATCAGGAACACGACGGCGACGACGACCACGACGATCACTTTCCAGTTCACCATACCCCCGCGTACTTCACCCCGCGTTAAAACTTCGGGGGCAACCGGGTGACCCCGGTCGCCGCCGGGACGGGGTGCCCTCGACGGCGGACCGGAACCGTTTCGTACCTGATGGGCAAGGTTCGCGCCGTGACGCCCCGTGACCTGCCCCGGCCGAACCTCGCGCCGACCACCCGATCACCATGACCGAAGCGCACACGATCGATGCGTTCCCGACCGTCAGCCTCCACAACGTCCGTCACCTCGCCGAACCGCCGTGGACCGACGGCGAGGGGTCGGACGGTCGTCGACTCGACCGCGTCCCGCCCGCGGTGGCGAGCGAACTGAACGTCGCCGCCCGGGAGCGGGTCCGCCATCCCTCCGGCTGTGAGATCCGGTTCGTCCCCGAGGGCGCCGCCACCGTTTCGGTCACGCTCTCGGCTGCAGACGCGACCCTGGTCCGGCCGTTCTGGGGGGCGTTCCAGGGCGAGGACCCCGTCGAGATCAGTCCCGAGCCCACGACTCTCGAGCTTTCGATTCCCGAACCGCTACGTGCGTTCGACCGCGAGGCCGGCGACGCGGGGGCGTTCGACCCGCGGGTCTGTCGGCTCCGATTCGAACCGTGGATCCCCGTCGCGCTCCACGGCGTCGCTGGCGAGTGCCGCCCGCCCGAACCGGACGAACTCCCCGACCGTCGCTACCTCGCGTACGGCACGTCGATCACCGAGGGGGCGGCGGCAACGGCGACGCACCTGACGTACGTCGCTCGCGCGGCGCGGCGGGCGGGACTCGACCCGCTGAACCTCGGGATGTCCGGGTCGGCGTTCTGCGAGCCGGTCGTCGCCGACCACGTCGCGGACAGGGACGACTGGGACGTGGCGACGCTCGCGCTGTCGGTCAACATGGCCAATCGCGGCTTCACCGTCGAGCAGTTCCGCGAGCGAGCTACCTATCTCGTCGAGACGGTCGCGGCCTCGGCGCCCGATCGCCCTGTCGTCGCCGTCTCCCTGTTGCCGTACTTCGCGGACCTGCGGACCGACGGCGACCGCGAGCGAGCCGAGGCTTTCCGCGATACCCTGGCCCAGATCGTCAGCGAGTGCGAGCGCGGTCGGGTCACCCTCGTCGACGGGCGCGAGCTACTGGCCGGACCCGGCCTGACCACCGACCTGATCCACCCGGGCGACGCGGGGATGGAGGACATCGGAACGGGGCTCGCGTCCGCGCTGGGGTCTGTACTCGACGGCGGTATCTGAATACTCGACGGCGGCGCGCGACCGCTCGAGCGGGCGAAGGGATCGCTTTTTCACCGGGTCGACCGTCCCGCCGTCCATGTACGAAGTCGAGGTCAAGGTCCGCGCCGACCACGACGCCGTCGAGCGGGCGCTCTGCGAGCGCGGCGCGGAATCGCTCGGGCGCGTCGTCCAGGAGGACACCTACTACGACGCCCCCCACCGGGACTTCGCCGAGACCGACGAGGCGTTCCGGATCCGCCGGGAGCGGGACGGCGACGCCGGCGACGCGACGGCGAAAGTCACCTACAAGGGGCCGCTGCTCGAGGCCGAATCGAAGTCGCGCGAGGAGTTCGAGACGACAGTCGCAGACGGGGAGACGATGGCCGCGATCGTCGAACGCCTCGGCTTCGACGCGGCGGCGACCGTCCGGAAAGAGCGCGCCCGCTTCGCCGTCGGCGAGTACACCGTCACGCTCGACACCGTCGAGGGTCTCGGCGAGTTCGTCGAGGTCGAGACCGAGACGACCGACGCCGACATCGCGGCCGCCCGAAACGGTGCCCGCGACCTGCTGGACGAGATCGGCTGTGACCCCGACGCGCAGATCCGGACGTCCTACCTCGGTCTACTGCTCGACGAGGAGTGAGTGGAGATGCACAACAGTAATTGAACATCGCGCTTTGGTTTCCGCAAGTTATACGAGGGGCGATAGCGAACGCGGAGGCAATGACCGAGCGGAACATCCGCGTCCAGCCGGCGGCCGGGCGGGCCGTCGAGGACCAGGAAGTCGAGATCGTCGAGCGAAAGGGGCTGGGACACCCGGACTCTATCTGCGACGGCGTCGCCGAACAAGTCTCGCAGGCGCTGGCTCGCACCTACATCGAGCGCGTGGGCAAGGTGCTCCACTTCAACACCGACGAGAGCCAGCTGGTCGCCGGGACCGCCGCGCCCGCTTTCGGCGGGGGCGAGGTCCAGAAGCCGATCTATTTGCTCGTGGTCGGCCGGGCGACCAAGGAGTACGAGGGCACCAAGATCCCCGCCGAGACCATCGCGCTGGAAGCCGCGACGGACTACCTCGAAGAGACGTTCCCGAACATGGACGTGGGGACGGACATCGTCGTCGACGTGCGCCTCGGTGAGGGCAGCGGCGACCTCCAGTCCGTGTTCGGCGACGGCCAGTCGGTCCCGATGGCCAACGACACGAGCTACGGGGTGGGCCACGCGCCGCTGACCGAGACCGAGCGGATCGTCCGCGACGTCGAGGAGCGCCTCAACGGTCCGTACTCGGACGACAATCCCGAGGTCGGTCAGGACATCAAGGTGATGGGCAAACGCGAGGACGACCACGTCGAGGTGACCGCCGCCGTCGCGATGATAGACGAGTACGTGAGCGGGCTCGAGGACTACCGGGACAAGATCGAGGCCGTCCGCGAGTTCGCGCGCGATGTCGCGCGCGAACACACCGACCGCGACGTGACGGTCCACGTCAACACGGCCGACGACTACGAGGAGGGCTCGATCTACCTGACGACGACCGGCACCTCCGCCGAGCACGGCGACGACGGTTCCGTCGGTCGGGGCAACCGCGCGAACGGGCTCATCACGCCCAACCGGCCGATGAGCATGGAGGCGACGAGCGGGAAAAACCCCGTCAACCACATCGGGAAGATCTACAACCTCCTGAGCACGGAGATCGCGAAGTCGGTCGTGGCCGACGTGGACGGCATCAGGCAGCTCCAGATCCGTCTGCTCTCGCAGATCGGTCGCCCGATCGACCAGCCCCACGTCGCCGACGCCAGCGTCGTCACCGAGGACGGCGTCTCCGTGGCGGACGTCGAGGGCGATATCGAGGACGCGATCGACCGCGAGCTCGCTGACGTGACGGGGCTGACCCAGCGCGTCATCGACGGCGAGCTCTCGACGTTCTGAACCCCGGCGCAGTCGGGTCGTCTCTCTCTCTCTCCGGCGCCGTGCGAAGCCTGTTTATACGCCGGGTCGTCAACGACGAGCAATGACAGATCGGAGTGTCGGCCTCCCGCCGGGTGCGGACGTGGTCGTCGTGCGCCAGGGCGAGGTCGGCACGAAGAGCGAGCAGGTCCGTAGCAAGATGGTCAGACGGCTCCGCGAGAACGTCGTCGCGCTGCTCGACGACCGGGGCATCGACGCGACCGTCGAGACCCGTCGCTACCGACTCCTCCTCCACACCGACGATCCCGAGGCGGTGACCGGCGCCGCCACGGATGCGTTCGGCGTCGTCTCGGCCAGCCCGGCCCGTCGGGTCGACCCGACCATCGAGGCTATCGGCGAGGCGCTCGCCGACTGCGCGAGGACCCACTACGACGGCGGGACCTTCGCCGTGAGCGCGCGCCGAGCGGGCGAGCGCGGCGACCACCCCTTCTCGTCGCAGGACATCCAGCGCGAGGGGGGAAGCGCCGTCTGGGACGCGGCCGAGGCGGCGGGCGTCGACCCGGAAGTCGACCTCGACGAGCCCGATTTCGAGCTGTTCGTCGAGTGTCGGGCCGAGACGGCCTACGTCTTCACGGAGAAACGCGCGGGTCCGGGCGGCCTGCCGCTCGGGACGCAGGACCCGGTCGTCGCGCTCGTGAGCGGGGGTCACGACTCGCCGGTCGCGGCGTGGGAACTGATGAAACGCGGCAGTCCGGTCGTCCCGCTCTACGTCGACCTGGGCGACTACGGCGGCGCCGACCACCAGGCCAGAGCCGCGTCGACGGTCGCGCAACTGGCGCGGTACGCGCCGGAACGGGATACGCGGCTCCGCGTCGCTCCCGCCGGCCCGGAGATCGACGCGATCGCGTCGGGCGTCGAGGACGGGCGGATGCTCGTGCTGCGACGGTTCATGTTCCGGGTCGCCGAGGCGGTCGCCCGCGACGCGAACGCGGTCGGGATCGTCACCGGTGAAGCGATCGGGCAGAAGTCGAGTCAGACGACGGCGAACCTCGCGGCGACGAGCGCGGCCGTCGACCTGCCCGTCCATCGCCCGCTTCTGTCGCGGGACAAGACGGCGATCACCGAGCGGGCCGACGCGATCGGCACGTTCGAGGAGTCGTCGATCCCCGCCGGCTGTCACCGGCTAGCTCCCGATTTCCCGGAGACGCGGGCCGACCCGGCGGCGGTCGCGGCGGCCGAACCCGACGACGTTGCCGAGCGAGCGAGGGCAGTGGCCGACGACGTTCGGATCGTCGATGTCGCGACGAGTCGTGCTGTCGAGCGGCCCGAATGAGCGGATGAACGGACAGCGCGCGGTGGCGGTCGCGCTCCGGGAGGCGAAACCGCTTAGGGGCGCCCCCGCCTGCACACGGCCATGACGCGGGTCTGTCTCGTCGGCGACGAGGACGTGAACCTCCGGTACGAGTTGCTCTCGCGCGAGACGGCCCGGAACGCGCTGGTCACCTACGACCTCCGGGAACCGTTCCGGAACGCGGTCGGGGTCGAGACGGTCAGCCTCGGCGCGGCCGTGGCGCTCTTGAACGACCTCGACTGGTACCTCGTGCGGTTCGTCGACGAGGCGATGGTGCTCGAGCCGAGCGTCAGCGAGACGGAGTGGCTCTCGCGGGACCTGGCCGCCGCAATCCGGGACGACGAAGTCACCGCCGAGGAGTCCGACAGGTTCCTCAAGATCTACGGGCTGGAGTCAGGGAGCGATGGCAGGGACGCATCCGACGACGATGAGGGTGCAATGGACGGCGAGGAGGGCGTAGTAGGCGACGAGGAGGGCGTGGTAGACGACGAAGAGGGACCGGCCAGACTCGTCGAGCCGATGTACGTCACGCGGACCGGGTCGGACGTGCCCGCGTACGACCTGCGAGACGTCGACGAGACGCTCGTCGAACGCGTGACCGAAGCGGAATTCGGCGCCTGAGAGGGGACTTCGACGCCCGGAGACGACGGAAACGGTACCGAGAGGGGCCGTGCGTGCCGATCAGGCCGGCAGTGGTTTTATGCTGGATACCGACGCATACTCCGGTGTGTCACGCGGCCGAACGGTCGTCGCGCTGGCGGTGCTCGCGGTGGTCGCGAGCAGCGTCGCGACGGTCGGTGCGGCTGCCAGCTACCCCGACCCCCCGGACGAACCGGTCTCGACAACGGGCGAGGAAAGCACCGAGGCGGCGAACGAGAGCCGTCCCGGCGTCGTCCAGACGGTGACGTACAATCGAACGCCCGATCGCCCGGGAACCATCCGCGCCACGCACCGCTATCGAGTGGGGCCGAACACGTCGTCGGTGGTCGTCTACGACTACGATCACACCGCGATCATCGGATCCGAGGGGTTCGTCCGGCGCTCGAACGGCCGCTGGGTCTGGGACGGGGAGGTCGAGCGCCCGCTGCTCACCTTCCGCATCGCGGTCAACCAAAGCGGCGGCGTCGGCGAGTTCGCGGGCCTGGAGTGGGCCGACACCCGTCGGTGGTCGCTCTCACATCCGCCGGTCTCGTTCGCCTATCGAACCACCGCGCGTGACGGCTGGGTGTACTCCTGGCGGGACACCGCCGCGTACGAACGCGTGGTCCGGGTCGCCGGGGCCGGGTACGACGGCGGCCGGGTCGTCTACCTCGGAGCCCACGAAATCTCGGAGCGAACGGCATCCGGACAGCGCTTCCGACTCGTCCGACCGGCGGACGGCGACGGGTCGGCGGTCGAACCGGATCGGGTCCTCGACACGCTGACCGCCGCCGCCGGGCAGCTCGACGTGGGTGCGCGCGACGACGTCGTCAACGCCTTCGCGGGTCCCGCTCCGCTCCGGACCGGAGGCGTCACGACACCCTCCAGGGACGGCTCGCAGGACTTCTGGGTCGCCGCGAACCGGACCGTGGGTGCGCCGGCGAACCTCTGGGTCCACGAGTACGTCCACACCCGGCAGAACTTCTCGCTCGGTCCCCGGATGGCGTGGTTCCGCGAAGCGAGCGCGACCTACTACGCGGGACTGCTGTCGGTCAGACAGGGCCTCGACGGACGGAGCGGTTTCGAGGCGTTCGTCGACCGACTCCGCCGGAACGCGACAGCGAACGCGGTCCTGACGAACCGGTCGACCTGGGGAACGGCGATGGTTCCCTACCGGAAGGGCGCTCGCGCCCTCGCCGCGCTGGACGCGAAGATCCGGACCGCGAGCGGTGACGGGCGGACGTTACAGGACGTCTTCCGCCGCCTCAACGCCGCGGACGGACAGGTCACGTACGACCGGTTCGCGGCTATCGTCGGGAACGCCACCGGTACCAACGCGACCGCGTGGCTCGACGCCCGCCTCGATAGCCCGGGGCCCGTCGCCGCACCGACCTCTCCGTGGGCGTACACCGCGCCCGATCCGTCCGCTGACGCCGACGACGACGGACTGACCGCCGCGACGGAGCGCCGGCTCGGAACCCATCCCTTCGACCCTGACACCGACTCGGACGGCCTCCCGGACGGTCTCGAAGAGCGACTCGGGACCGACCCGACCGACCCCGACACCGACGACGATTCGCTGCCCGACGGGCTGGAACTCGACATGGGGACCAGTCCCCGCATCGGGGACACCGACCTCGACGGCTTCGCCGACGGCGCCGAACTGGTGAGCCCGAGCGGCCCGACCGATGCCCGGTCGGTCCCGACCCGGGGTGCGGGTCTCGTACCGCTTTTCGACCGGTACACGGGGGGGATCGCGGTGCTCGACCTCCCGAGGAACGCCACGATCGCTCGCTACTGACAGTTCTCCGCGAAACGATACCGTCGACCGGACCGCCGGCCGAGCGGTCGACAACAGCGGTTTGAAGGCGCCGCGGGCGAACCGTCGGGTATGACCACAGTCGCGGTACTCGTCGACCCGTCCCCCGAACGGACGCCGCTTGGGGCGTGCGTGGATGCGGATATCCTCGCGGAGTCAGAGGCCCGGGACCTCTACGGTGCGATGGCGAGGGACGCCTGTCGCGCGGTCGAGGCGAGCGGCGGCGAATTACTCGTCAACTACGCGGCCGACGACGACCGGGGGGCCGACGGCGACCAGGCGGCCGCCGAGGACGCCGCGCGCGACCTCGTCGCAGACGGCCTCTCCGCGCCGGCGGACGCGCGTTTCGAGGTGCAGGTCGGATCCTCGCACGCCGCCAGGGTCGGGAACACGGTCACGCACCTCCTCGAACGCGAGGGCGTCCAGAGCGCGGCGGTCGTCGAGCCGTCGGCCGCGATGCTCGAACGTCGCCACGTCGACAGCGCGGCGATGAAACTCCGCGGGTCGGCGGTCGTGCTCGGCCCATCGTCGAGCGGTCGCGTCTGGTACGCCGCCTTCCGCGAGGCCGTCGATTTCACGGACGCGTTCGAACCGCCGGCGATCCGGACGCTGACCGACCGGGCGCGCGACGAGGGGTACGACGTGGACTTCGTCGAGCGGCTGCCGGTCGTCGAGCGGCCCGCGGACCTCGCGGGCTTCGTCGCGGAGTTGCGAGCGCGCCGGCGGGCCGAGAAGTGGGTCCCGCCGCACACCGCGGCGGCGGTCGAAGATATCGGGCTCGAGGTGGTCGCGGCGGACGGCGACCTGCGCGTCGTCGGGGACTGACGACCGATAGCTCTTAGGGTCGGGACGGGGAACGTGGGAGTGCGGTGGGGTGGCAGAGCGGCCTAATGCGCCTGCCTTGAGAGCAGGTGTCCGAGAGGACTCATGGGTTCAAATCCCATCCCCACCGTATTTTGCCGCGAACTGCTCGGCGAGCAGCTCGTCTGCTCGCCAGCGTGAGCGGTCGAATTCGGCGGTGGGATTTGAGCCCCGGAAGTCGCAGTCCGCGAGGGCGCGACGCGTCCGAGCGGAACCGTCTTCCACCGGTTCAAATCCCATCCCCACCGCGTTTGCTCCGAGCGATTCCGCGAGGAGTGACTCGCAACGGTCGAGTCGCTACGTGGTGCGGCCACACGAGTGTGCGGCAATAATCCAAATAGCCAAAGGATTATTCCGCACAGGCAGCGTAGACGTGCTATGGAAGAGCCGCGCTCCGAACTGAAATCGGATCCGGGAGACCGTCAGGAGGCGCCGGATTTTGACGAACTGGCGCCGATCGCGGACGTCGTCGCCGGCGAGCGGACGCGAGACGACTTCTTCGACGCGGCACTGGATCTCGATGAGCCATCCACGGCGCGCGAGGTCGCCGAGATCGCGGGACACGGAGTCGACGCCGCCAGGGAGTACCTCGCGTGGTTCGAACGTATCGGGATCGTCACACAGGTCTCCGAGACGCCTGCGATGTACGAACGGAATCAGGAGTACCTCGACTGGCGGCGCGTCCAGCGCCTCCGGACGGAGTACGAGGCCGAGGCATTGCTCGACTACCTGGCCGACGAGCGAGAGCGGGACGAATCCTACGTCGAGACCTTCGACACCGAGTTCCCGGAGGAGGTCGCCATCGCCGCGCACGCATCAGAAACCGGGCAGTCAGTCGAGACGGTCTGGGCGGACGTGTCCGCGTGGAAGACGACGCGTCGCCGGATCGCGCTCCTCGAACGAGCCTTGCAGTCGGAATCGAGCGGCGCGTCCGGGCGACGTTCGGTCGCATGAGCGACGAAAGCGACGAGCGTCGTTCTGAAGAGGTGGAAAGCGGCGCCGCAGTCGACTTCGACCGGCTGGGGATCGTCGCCGAGCGACTCCGGACCGACGAGCGATTCGAGAAGGTCTCGGACCGGCCGGAATTCGCCCCGGACCGCGTCGTCTGTCGCTACGATTACGGGTTCTACCCGTCGCGGGTCGACGATGTGCGATTGGAATTCGTGTGGTACGAGAACGGCGATTTCTCGATACACTACCACGAAACGCACGACCACGGGTCGTTCGACCACCGCTGGGACCGACACTCGTCGACGCACAACACCAGGGACCACGTCCACCCAGGACCGGACGCTCCGACGCCGGGAGTGGACGCGTCGTTCCCGAGGGGGTGGCGCGACGTGCTGCGTCTGGTACTCAGCGAGGTCGAAGAGCGCCAGCGAGCGTTCTGGGACTGACACCGAGAACCGGACAGTCGCGTCTCGCTCTAGGGCTTCGGCTCACACCGTCCGGTAGTCACCCAGCCGCGTCCCGTCCAGCAGGTACGCCTCGCCGTCGGCGAGTCCGTCGGGGAGAAACGGCGAGAGGAAGTCGCCCTCGACGTTGACCCAGGTACCGCCTGACAGGTCGTTGAACGCGGGACAGACGACGAAGTCGGCTCCACCGTCGATATGGGTGTCGTGGAAGTCGGCGAACGGCGCGGGGGCGAGACGACCGCGGAGCCAGACGCGTTCGACGCGGTGACCGCCCACGTCGTCTTCGAGGCGGACGACGGGATGTTCGTGGGCCGTACAGACCGTCTCGGCAGCGAGCACATCCGGACTCGGCCAGACGTGACCGTGGGCGAACCCAACGTCGCCGATCCGGACGCCGTGGCCGGGCGTGACCTCGACGGAGCGGTCGAGATCGTCGGTGACCACGGTCGGGTCGCCGTCGTGGTTGCCGCGGACGAGCGTGACCGCCAGGCCGGCGGGAAGCGCCTCGAACAGCGCCCGCAACTCCTCGCGCTCGTCGCGACCGGGGTCGCCGATGGCGTCGCCCAGATCCCCCAGGAAAACCAGCCGGTCAGCGGGCTCGCGGTCGAGGATCGACAGGAGTCGCTCGCGGCGCTCGTCGGCGCGACTGGGGAGTTCGACGCCCTCTCGACGGAGTCCGGCCTCGATGCCCGCGTGGTAGTCGGCGACGACGACGGTGCGTTCGTCGCCCAGATCCGCGACGGCGGCCGGTTCGCCGGGGATCGGCTCAACGCCCATCAGATCGGCTTGAAGACGCCGTCCTCCGGCTCGTAGCACTGCCCCTGCATGAGCGCCTCCTGGATCGCGTCGCGCACGGCGTCGGCGTCGGCGCCGGTCCGAGCGGTCACCGCATCGACGATGTCCGCCTCGGCCGCGCCGTCGCCCGCGTCCTGCTCGGCCATCGCGTCCATCACGGCCTCGTCGAGGTCGACGTCCTCGGCCGGTTCCGCGTCGTCGCTCGCGCCCTCGTTCGTCTCGGGCTCCGACTCGGTTTCGTCGACGGTCGGTTCGGGAGCGTCGTCGTCGTCCGGTTCGGGAGCGTCGTCGGTGGACTCCGGCTCCGGTTCGGGTTCCGACTCCGATTCGGTTTCAGCCCCGGCCTCGGGTTCGGCTTCGGGTTCGGGCTCGGGCGTCTCGATGTCGGCTTCGCCGGGTTCGCCGACTTCGGTGCCGCTCTTGAACTCGGTGCCGTACTCCTGTTCGATCTCTTCCCGTTCGTCCTCGTCGAGTTCGAACTCGCCCGGGTCGAAGTCGCCGAGGTCGTCCGCCTCGTCGGCGTCGCCGGCCGACGCGGTCGCCGGTTCGCTCTCCGCGGCCGGCTCCGTCTCGCTGCCGGTGTCGGCGTCGGTCGTCCGCTCGGGTTCGGTCGACGACTGTGTCGCGGTAGGCGACGCCGCTCCCGTGGCCGAATCTGTCCCGACCTCTGCGTCCGCAGCGGCCGGCTCCGCTTCAGTCTCCGTCTCCGACGCCGGTTCGCTTCCGGTCTCGGTCGCCGACTCCGCAGTCGCAGACTCGCCTGACGCGGCCTCCGCGGACTCGCCTGACGCGGCCTCCGCGGACTCGCCGGCAGTGGACGCGTTCTCGGTCGCTCCCCCTGCCGGTTCGGTCGAGAGATCCGTCTCGGTTGACGGCTCCGCGGCCAGCGCACCGGAGTCATCGCTCTCGCCGCCGACACTCGCGGGGACGGCGAGCGAGGCGAGCGCGGCCAGGTCCGCTTCGCCGGGGCTGTCGGGATCGGTCCGGAGCGGTTCGACCTCGTCGCGTTCGCCCGCGACGACCTCCGCGGCCGAGACGGCGATGTCGCGGACCGCCTTGAGGTACGCTGGCGTGGTGCCGTAATGCTCGATGGCGAGCGCGGTCCCGGCGGCGAGCCCCTCGTCGACGCCGCGGGCTTCGAGGGCGGCCGCGAGGTCGTCGCCCCGTTCGTCCATCCCCAGGGCACCGGCCATCGTCGCGACGCGGTGGAGCGTCCGCCGGACGGTGCCGACCGTCCAGCGGTCGCGGGTCTCGGCGTCGACCTCGTTGACGTTCTCCGGTCGAACCGAGGTGTAGGTCACGTCGGAGTCGTCAGGCTGGAAGGTGCGGGCCTTCCCGGTGACGGCGACGAACATCGGCGGTTCGGCGCGGTCGAAGAAGGCCTGCGCGTCCGGTTGGTACTGGCCCGCGTAGACGACGAACGCACCCGTCGGGTCGACGATGCGGGCGCGCAGCACGTCCTCGCTGGCGTTCTCGACTTCGGTGAGGACACCGACGACGAACAGTCGATTGACGCGCGCGCCGGTCGGCGTGACGACGTAGTTCGGCGCCCGTTCCTCGTCGCTCTCTGAGTACGAGAAGTCGGCGTCCTCGAACTCGGCGGCGAAGAGACGATAGGCGACCTCGCGGCGGCCCGCGCCGCCCTGGTCCTCTGATCCGCTCATTGGCCCACCTCCGCGAGCAGGTCACTGGCACGCGCGGCGGGGTCGTCGTCGGTCTCGTCGAAGGTGCGGGCGTTGAGGTTCGCGCCGTACTCGTCGACCGAGAGCGAGCCCCGCACCCGGAACTCGCGACCGACGAGTTTCTCGCGGATGGCGTCGGCGACGGCCTCCTGGTCCATCTCGTCGCGGGCGTGCTCCTTCGCGGCCTCGACGCCGCCGCCGTAGATCTCCTCGGTGAGTTCGTCGTCGAGGATAGCGGTGACCGTCCCGGTGCCGTCGTCGAGGATCGCCTTGATCCGCAGGTCGTCGACGCCCTCGACGGCGCCGTGTTGGCGGCACTGCCCGTTCTGCACGACGCGGCCGCAGTCGGGACAGCGCTCGATGAGTCCCGACCCGTCGCGGACCGCGATGACGTTCCCGACGAGTTCGACGTCGAAGAGGCCGCCCTCCTCGATGGCGTCGCGGACCGCGAGCTGCTGGGCGTCGTCGGTCGCCGCGACGGGACTGTCGAGGACAGTGACCGTCGAGAACTCCGAGACGTTCACCGAGGGAACGCCGCGGAACTCGCGGACGAACGCGTCCTCGATACGGATCGACGCGTCGGCCTCGATTTCGTCGTGCGGGTCCCAGTCGGTGAAGGGCAGTCGAGCGGTCTCGTCGGCGAAGATCCCGCTGAGGATATCGGTCTCGCCGTCGCGGCCGTCGATGGTCTTCGACTCGACCTCGAGGACGCGGACCTCGACGTTCCGACCGCGGTCGCCGGGTTCGAGGTCGGCGAGGCCCGCGTCACCCCCGACGGGATAGTCGATCGCGAGGTCCTCGTCGGCGAGGCCGACGGAGGTGCTCTCCCCGAGGTTGAGTTCGGGATGGCCCTCCCACTCGCGCACGCCGGCGTTGCCGACGGTGACGGTCTGGCCGGGTTCGAGTCCGAAGTCCTCCCACGCGGTATAGGATATCTTCCCCGACTCGTCGGCGATTTCGCCCTCGACGATGACGTGGTCCGAGCCCTGATACCGGATCGACCGGCGCCCGACCGTGAGGACCGTCCCGGTGACGGTGACGTTCGAGTCGCCGGTGGCGATCTCGGCGATGTCCTTGCTCGTCGGGCCGTCGCTGCCGCTCGACCCATCGCCGTACTTGCGCCGCAGGCTGTCTTTCGCTTCCTCGACGGGCACGCTGTACTCGACGAGGTTCTCGAGATCCGCTTTGACCTCCGCTTTGTCTACGCCGAGGCTGGAGGCGAGTTCCTCGGCATGGTCGTCCAAGCTCATCGTCTCCCCTTCGGCTGGGGCCGGTAAAAATGGTTGTCGTCGCTGGCTGTCGGAGATATCGCTGGCTGTCGCGCCCGCCAGGGTCCGTGCGTGTCACCGCAGCGGACGGTACCCCCTGCGTATTTACGCGCAGACTGCCGATATGGGGACGTGAAACCCCCTACCTTCCGGGGGAAGCCGTCGGACGACCACGTCATCTGGCGGCGGAAGGGTGGGGCGGACAAGCGGTTCGACGAGGACCGCCTCCGCGAGTGGTGTGCGCGCCGCGAGGTCGACTTCGAGACGGCCAGACGGGTCGACCACGAGCGCTCCGAACAGCCGCGCCAGCAGTATCGAGTCGTCTTCGCCTGGAGCGAGGCCGAGGGCGAGTCGTTCGACCTCGGCGGCGAGAAGTGGGAGATCGAGACCGGCAGGACGCCGCGGACGTTCCTCGAGATCGACAGCGAGGGCGAGGCGCGACTCAAATCGTGGTCGAGCGAGCGGATCCTCGACATCGAGGAGCTCCTGGTCGACGGCGACGCGCTCGTGTTCGACGCGACCGAGTTCGACGGGCGCAAGCGACTCGACGCGGCGAAACTCACGTCGCGGCCGGAGTGAGCGGGGCTGCGACGGAGCGGCGTCGGCGACCCGGCCGAGACACCGAAAGCGGTTTTCGCCGTGCGACGGAGTCACTGGTATGCACGTCGTCGTCAACGCCGCGATGAGCGCGGACGGGAAGCTCTCTTCGCGCGAACGCGAGCAGGTCGCGATCAGCGGGCCCGACGACTTCGACCGGGTCGACGCCCTGCGCGCCGAGAGCGACGCCGTGATGGTCGGCGTCGGGACCGTCCTCGCCGACGACCCGTCGCTGACCGTCGACGACCCCGAGCGGCGTCGCGCCCGCCGCGAGCGCGGCGAAACCGAGAACCCCGCTCGCGTCGTCGCGGACTCGCAGGTCCGCACACCCACGGACGCGCGGATACTCGACGACGCGGCGACGACCTATCTGCTGACGAGCGAGGCCGCCCCACCGGATTTCGTCGCCGAAATCGAGGAGACGGGCGCGACGGTCGTGACCGCCGGCGACCAGCGCGTCGACCTCGCCGCGGCGCTCTCGGAACTCGAAGCCGACGGGATCGACCGGCTGATGGTCGAGGGTGGGGGCGAACTCATCTTCTCGCTGTTCGCGGCGGATCTCGTGGACGAACTGTCGGTGTTCGTCGGCTCGACCGTGATCGGCGGTCGCCAGGCGCCGACGCTGGCCGACGGCGAGGGCTTTGTCGACGACTTTCCATCACTTGCCCTCCGCTCGGCCGAGCGGATCGACGACGGTGTCCTGTTGCGGTGGGGCGTCGAGTAACCGGTTCGAGAGACCGGGCCGTAGTATCCGAAAAGACGGACGTTTCAGTGACTGTGGCCGGTGAGTTCCGCGAACGAGCGACCGAAGCGCTTCTCGAACAGGTCGAGCGTGAGCTTCTCGACGGCTTCGAGTTCGTCGTCGACGTTGCCCTCGCTGTGGTGGACGGCGCTGTGGACGCGCTGGGCGAGACCGAACATAGCGATGTCGCCCACGACTTCGGGCGCCGTCTCGTCGCCCTCGGCGAGCATGTCGAGCAGCGCGGTCGGGACTTCGAGGTCGTCGGTCGCGCCGTCGTCCGATTCGAGCTGGAGCGTGACTGTCTCTGCGTCTGCCATAGCACCCCTTCGGAAAGGCCGCTTAAGGCTCTGGTGGGTCCGGGCGGCCAGGTCACAGGACCAGATTCGAGAGGAGAGAGTCTGTCAGTCGACCGCGGGAGTCAGTCGTCCGCGGCGGCTTCGCCCTCGACTTCGGCGGTGTCGGTCGCGTCCTCCAGGTCTTCGAGGTAGTCGTCGGCGTCCATCGCGGCCTTGCAGCCCATGCCGCCGGCGGTGATGGCCTGCTGGTAGTGGTAGTCGACCACGTCGCCGGCGGCGAACAGCCCCTCGATGCCGGTCGCGGTCTGGTTCCCGCCGTCGCCGCCCAGCGTCTCGACGTACCCTTCGTCGTCCAGCGTGACGCCCGTGTCTTCGAGGTAGCCGGTGTTCGGCGTGTGGCCGATGGCGACGAAGACGGCGCCCACGTCGAAGTCGAACGTCTCCGTCTCCGGGTCGTCGAGGTTCTCGCTGGGGTGGCCCGCGTCGTTTCGCGCGAGGGTGACGTGCTCGACGCCCGCCTCCTGGGAGCCGTGGACTTCGAGGAGTTCGGTGTTGCGCATGATCTCGACGTCGCCCTCGTCGACTTTCTTCTGGAGGCGGTCGACCCAGTAGTCCTCGGCGCGGAACTCCTCGCGGCGGTGGACGAGATAGACGGTGTCGGCGAAGCGCGTGAGGAAGTCGGCCTCCTCGAACGCGGCGTCGCCGCCGCCGACGACGAGCATGTCCTCACCGCGGAAGAAGGCGCCGTCGCAGGTCGCACACGTCGAGACGCCGAAGCCCATCAGGTCGTCCTCGCCGGGGATGCCGAGCGTGCGGGCGCTCGCGCCGCTGGCCGCGACGACGGCGTCGGCCGTATAGCGGTCGCCGTTCTTGAGTTCGATCTCGAAGGGGCGCTCAGAGTCGTCGACGTCGACGAGGATCCCGTGGTCGATCTCGGCGCCGAACTGCTCGGCCTGCTCTTTCATCTCGTTGATGAGCTCGGGGCCGCCGATCCCGTCGGGGAAGCCGGGGTAGTTCTCCACGTCGGTGGTGAGGGTGAGCTGGCCGCCGGGCTCGTCGCCCTCGAAGACGAGGGGGTTCAGGTTGGCCCGCGCCGCGTAGATAGCGGCCGTCAACCCGGAGATCCCGGTGCCTGCGATGACGAGTCGGCGGTGCTCGACTGGCTCAGTTGTCATTACCTGACGTTACTGCTGGGCGGTGTATGTAGGTTCCGCTGTGTTGCTGGGGTCGTGCACGTTCGGGTCGATACCGTACGACATACCGGCGTCGGTCCGAAGGCTTAGGACGACGGCCCCGCAGACTTCGGTATGCCCGCCGACCTCGCGGAGAAGACCGACCGCTACGAGGAGTTGCTCGCGGAGGCGCTCGCTGCGGCGGAGGTCGCCCCGCCAGAGGGGACGCCGATGGCCGACGCCGCCGCCGAGTGCGAGGAGATGGCGCGCTCCTATCTCGAAGACGGCCGCCACTTTCGCGCCGAGGACGACCCCGTGAACGCGCTGGCATCGTTCTCCTACGGCCACGCCTGGCTCGACGCCGGCGCGCGGATCGGTCTGTTCGACGTGCCCGACGAGGGTCACCTGTTCACCGTCTGACCGCCGCGCCCCTCCTCAGCCGACCAGCCCCCGCTCGCGAGCCACGACGTACAGTTCGTAGGCGAAGACGACAAGCACCAGCGCGACGTTCGCCCAGACGAACGCGGTGAACAGCGCGCTTCCGACGGCCGCCATCAGTCTCGCACCTCCGCGCTGGTGGTGCCATCACCGGGATCGGCTGCACCGCCGCCGTCGGTGGCGGGATCGTCCAGCCGACCGACCTCGGTCCGCAGGTCCGCGAGGTCGAACTCCCCGGGCGAGAGTCTGGCGAAGATGACCGCGAAGACGGTCGAGACCGCCGCCGCGCTCAGAAACGAGCGGAAGAAGGAGGGTGCGGGGAGCGCGCCGCTGCCGGGCAGACCGGCGACGATGTCGGCGGCCGGCGGGAACAGCGCGACGCCCACGAGGAGGCCGGCGAGGCTGGCCGCGAGCACGTCCGGTCCGCTCGGCCGACCCGAGTAGAGGCCGTAGAGCAGCGGGACGAACGTCGCCGTCGCGAGCAGGTCCGCCGTGAAGAAAATCTGGAGGACGCTGTAGCCCTGCGCGCCGACGATAGTCGCGGCCAGCGCGACGACCACGGTGAGAGCGCGGCCGGCGAGCGTCAGCGCGTCGTCGCTCGGGTCCTCGACCAGACGGGGGAGGTCCGCGGTGACGACACTCGCGATGGCGTTGAACAGGGTGTCGGCGGTGCTCATCACGAGCAAGACAGCCACGACGACGACGGCCAGCGTCACCGGTTCCGAGAACGACTCCTGGACGACGAGGAAGAAAGCCACGTCGGCGTTGTAGCCGGCGCCGGCGGTGACCAGGGAGTCGAGTCCCGTGGCGGCGAGCCCGAACAGGCCCGCCGTGACGACCATCGGCACGACGGCCACGGCGGCGACGAGGAACGACTTGCGGACCGTCGCGGCGTCGCGGCCGGCGTAGATGCGCTGCCACCAGGCCTGGTTGAGCATCTCCGCGCCGAGGACCGCCACGACGACGTAGGTCCCGAACTTGAGTCCGGGAACGAAGCCTGGGTCGAGGAGCTCGGGGTTGGCGGCGACGACGGTGTCGTGGACCTCGCCGGCGCCGCCGAGCGAGAGGAGCGCGGCGGCGAAGCCGACCGCGAGCAGCGGCAAGAGGAGCAGGGTCTGCAGCGTATCGGTGAAGATGCTGGCCTGGAGGCCGCCGTAGACGGTGTAGGCGAGGACGAACCCGCCGATCAGTGCTGCGGTCTGCCAGAGCGGGACCCCGGCCACGAGCGCCAGCGCGCCCGTGATCCCGGTCATCTCCGCGGCGAGGAAGACGAACATGTAGGCGACGCTGACGAGCAGGACGTAGGCGTACATCGCGGGTCCGTAGCGGGCGTAGGCGTACTCCGTCAGCGAGTGGCCGGCCGGCACGTACTCGCGGATGCGCGGACCGAGTCGGGCGTAGATGACGAGCGGTACGGCGCTCCCGACGCCGTACCCGACGAGCGCGGTGATCCCGCCGAAGGCCGCGGCGGCCTCGGCCGGGCTGAACAGTATCCACGCCCCCATGCTCGAGGCGACGAGCGTCGCCGTCAGGACGCCGGGTCCGGCGGTGTCCCGCGCCGAGATGAAGTCCTCCACCGAGCCGACCCGACCCCGCGAGTACCACGTCCCGAGACCCGCGAACACGGCCAGAACGATTGCCGTGACGCCGAGCGCGACAGTCGACGATACCATGGTTCGACTCTGACTGTCCCGGCGTATATAGATTGGTGGTATCACCGGATTATAGTCAGCGAACGTGACCGGGCACCAGTGTCCGATGCCGGGGCGGGGACGGTGCGGGAGCTGGCAGTTTCAACCCTGATTCCCGGGGGTTCGAGTTTAAGTGTCCGGTCGACCAACGTCGGATAACCACACGGTGAGCGTATGGCAGGAGAGGGCAGCCGCGACAGCGCGGCCACGGGGCGAGTCGGGACGGTCAAGCAGTGGCTCGCCCGGACCGTCGCGGCCGTCGGCGGGACCCAGATCCACGTTCCGAACTACGACCCCGCCAGACACGGCCGCCTCGTCGCCGACGAACCGCCCGATAGAGGGCGCGAAGTCGAGCGCTACTGGGTCAACGCGCCCTTCGCGTACATCTCACTGTCGTACGACGAGGACGAAAACGAGTACCGCTACGAAGTGGTCGAGCCGAGCCTCGACGAGGACGAACTCGCGCTCCTCGACCGCCTGTTCGACGACGTGCGCGACCCCCTGCTCTACCGCGACGACGTGAGCGACGACCCCGTCGGCGCGCTCCGCGAGGAAGTCCGTCGCAGGCTCGAGGAGTACGGCGTCGACACCGACACCGAGACGTTCTACCGCCTCTTTTACTACCTCCACCGGGCCTTCCTCGGCTACGGCAAGCTCGACCCGGTCATGCACGACCCCGGCGTCGAAGACATCTCCTGTGACGGCGCGGGCCTGCCGGTGTTCGTCTACCACGAGGAGTACACCGACGTGGAGACCAGCGTCGTCTTCGAGGACGACCTGGACGAGTTCGTCGTCCAGCTCGCCCAGCGCTCGGGCCGCCACGCCAGCGTCAGCGAGCCCGTCGTCTCGACGACGCTCCCCGACGGCTCGCGCGTCGAACTCGCGCTCGGCGAGGAGGTCACGCCGCGGGGCTCGGCGTTCACCATCCGGAAGTACGCAGAGGAGCCGTTCACGCCGGTCGACCTGATGGAGTACGGCACCTACGACGACCGGATGCTCGCGTTCCTCTGGCTCGCCATCGAGAACAACAAGAGCCTGATCTTCGCGGGCGGGACGGCGGCGGGGAAGACCACGTCGATGAACGCCGTCTCGATGTTCATCCCGCCCCGCTCGAAGGTCGTCACCATCGAGGACACCCGCGAGCTGTCGCTGTACCACGACAACTGGCTCTCGTCGGTCACGCGCGAGCGCATGGACGACAGCGACATCACGATGTACGACCTGCTGCGCTCGTCGCTGCGCCACCGCCCCGAGTACATCATCGTCGGCGAGGTCCGCGGCGAGGAGGCCATCACCCTCTTCCAGGCGATGAACACCGGGCACACGACGTTCTCGACGATGCACGCCGACTCGGTTCAAACTGTGATCAACCGGCTGGAGAACGAGCCCATCAACGTCCCGCGGCCGATGGTGCAGTCGCTGGACGTGTTGAGCGTGCAGGTGCTGACGCGCTCGGGCGGCCAGCGCGTCCGCCGCGCGAAGACCATCTCCGAGATCGAGGGCATCGACCAGCGAACCGGTGAACTCGATTACTCGAACACCTACGCCTGGGAGGGGACCGAGGACAGGTTCTCGCGCAACAACAGCGACCTCCTGGAGGAGATCCGCCAGGAGCAGGGCTGGAGCCAGGGGGAACTCCGCCGGGAACTGCGCAATAGGCGGCGCTTTTTGACCTACCTGGCCGCCGAAGATATCACCGATTACCGGCGCTTCACCGCGATGGTGAACAAGTACTACGCGGACAAGGGTGAGGTCATCGACATGATCGAGGACGCGAGCGTCGAGGTGAACGTCGAGTCGTAACGACTCCAGCCATGAACCTGATCGGACTCTCACCGCTGGTCGTCGCCGCAGTACTGGTCGGCCTCGTCTTTCTCGTGCCCCACAGCCGGTGGCTCGACGCGAGAGTGACGCGCGTCTCCCGGCAGTACTTCAGCCGGTACGTCCCGGAAGAGGCCCCGGAGCGTCGCCGGCAGCTCCGCGCGGCCTACGTCGACGAGACCTATCGGTCCTACGCGGCCAAGAGCTACCTCGTCACCGCCCTGGCCGCGGTCGCGGGCGTCACCGTCGGCGTCTACGTCACCGGCGGCGTCCTCTTGCTGTTGCCCGCCGTCGAGTCGTTCGTCGAGAACCTCCCGGACGCCATGGCCGCGGTCCTCGGGATCTTCGTCGTTGTCCCGGAACTGACGGAACGGCAGGTGTTCGCGGTGCTCACCGTCGGCGGCACGGTGATCGGGCTCGTCGTGGCGGGGGTGACCTACTGGTACCGCTGGGAGCGCCCGCGCAGTCACGCCGAAGTGCGCCGTCGGGGTATCAACGAGGGGCTCCCGCGGACGGTCGCGTTCGTCTACGCGCTCTCGCGGGGCGGGATGGCGGTCCCGAAGGTCTTGCACACGCTCGCCGACAATCGCGACGTGTACGGCCACGGGGCCGACGAGATATCCGTCGCCGTCCGGCAGATGGATCTGTTCGGTCGCGGCGTCGTCACGTCGGTCCGCCACGTCGGCCAGCGCACCCCCAGCGAGCAGTTCAAGACCTTCGCCGAGAACCTCGCGAGCGTCCTCCAGAGCGGGCAGAACCTCTCGGACTTTCTCAGGGCACAGTACGAACGCTACCGCGACGAGGCCGAGGACAGACAGGAGGAGATCCTCGAACTCCTCGCGACCATCGCCGAGGCGTACGTGACCACGCTCGTCGCCGGGACGCTCTTCCTGATGACGATCCTCCTCGTGTTCGGGCTCACGACCGCGAACACGCTGTCTTTCCTCCAGATGCTCGCCTACGTGCTGATCCCGCTCGCGAACGTCCTCTTCATCGTCTACCTCTCGGGCAAGCTCGAACTCCTGGGTGTGAGTCGCGGGAGCAACACCGGCGCGCTCAGGTCGGCTATCGGGAGCAGCTACTCGCGACCGGAGGCCGAGACCCGCCGCGGGACGGACCAGCGAGCCGACGGCGGGACCGTTTCCGGGACGGCGCCGACCGGTAGTATCCGCGGACAGCTCGCGACGTACGACCGCATCGCGCGGGTCAAGCGCGTTCTCTCGCAACCGGTCCAGACGGTGCTCCGGCGTCCGACGAGCATCCTCTACGTCACGGTCCCCGTCGCGCTCGCGTCCATCGCGCTCCGTGCGCCCCGAGCGCTCGAAGGCGGCGACGTGCGGATCCGACTGCTCGACGACATCCTCGTGCAGGCGGCGCTGTTCGTCCTGATCACCTTCGCCGTCGTCTGGGAACTGCACAGCCGTCGCATCGCGAAGATGGAGGCCGCGCTGCCGGAACTGCTCGAGCGCCTCGCCAGCCTGAACGAGGCCGGGATGTCGATGATAGAGAGCTTCGACCGCGTCCGCGAGAGCGACCTCGGACCGCTCTCGATCGAGGTAGAGCGCATCTGGCGGGACCTGGAGTACGGGGCGAACATCGACGACGCCTTGCGCCGGTTCGGGCTCCGCGTGCGAACGACCGCGACCACGCGGGTCGTCACGCTCCTGACCAACGCGCTCCGCGCGAGCGGGAACATCGGTCCGGTCCTGCGCATCGCCGGAGAGCAGGCGTCGGCCGAACTGAAACTCCGCCGCAAGCGCCGCCAGCAGATGCTCACCTACCTCGTCGTCATCTACATCTCCTTTCTCGTCTTCATCGTCATCATCGGCGCGGTTCAGGAGGTGCTCGTGCCGAGCCTCCCGAACAACGTCCCCACGCCGGACGACACCAGCCGCTTCAGCGTCGACCCGACCGCGTTCGCCCGCTTCGGCCAGGTGAACAAGGCCGCCTACACCCTCGTGTTCTTCCACACGGCGCTCGTCCAGGCGGTCCTCTCGGGATTCATCGGCGGCCAGATCGGCGAGGGGTCGATCAAAGACGGCGCCAAACACGCCGCGGTGATGCTCGCCGTCGCCTACGTGGTCTTCCTCGTGCTCTCCTCGCCGGTCGCGCAGGTCACCATGGCCGACCACCGCGTCGCCGACAACACCGCAACCGTCGACTCGGTATCGCTGTCGAGCGGCGGGTTCGTCACGCTCAGAGTCACCTCCGCCGAGGGCGAGGTCGTCGGTCACAGCGAGTACCTCGGCCCCGGCACCCACCGGAACGTCGAGATCGAGTTCGACCGCAGGGTCGGCGACGGCCTGACGCTGTACGCGGTCCCCCATCTCGACACCAACGGTAACGAGCGCTTCGACTTCGCCGGCGACGGATCGCCCGACGGCACCTACCCGAAAGAGCGCACCCGGATCTACGACAGCGCGACCCTCAGGCCGGAGACTGCGACCCAGCAAGGCGCGCTGCCAGCACCAGATACAGTCGGCGCTGCCGGCTGGACCGCGGCTGAAGTATGAGCCGGACCGGTGACGTGAGTCGCGCCCCACCGGCGTTCGGCAAGTTTTAGACGCCGTCGTCGCCTACCGACGAAGCGATGGAGTTCGTCGCCTTCGCCGAGCGCGCCGAGGCTATCGAGGCCGAGACCGCCGACGGCGAGATCGTCGCTCGCGTCACTGACCTGTTCGCCGACGCCGGCGCGGACCTGCCCGTCGTCGCGCGGTTCGTCCAGGGTCGGGTCTTCCCCGCCCACGACTCGACGAAACTCGACGTCGGCCCGAGTCTCTGTTACGAGGCCATCGCGAAGGCGGCGGGACACAACGTCACCGCCGACGACGTCGAAGAGCGTCTGGCCGAAGAGGGCGAGATCGGTGCCGTCGCGGCGAGCTACGACATGGGCGGCCAGCGGGGGCTGGCGGCCTTCGGCGCCGGAAACGGGGGTGGAGACAGTGGAGACAGTGACGGGCCGGGCGGGCTGACCGTCGCGGGCGTCGACACCGAACTCCGCGACCTCGCGGGCGCCGAGGGGTCAGGGAGCACCGACACCAAGCGCGACCTCCTTTTCGGCCTCTTCAACCGCGCGAACCCTGCGGAAGCAAGGTATCTCGCAAGGCTCGTCCTCGGGGAGATGCGGATCGGCGTCGGCGAGGGAGCAGTTCGAGACGCCATCGCCGCGGCGTTCGACGTCCCCGTGGAAGACGTCGAGCGCGCGCTCCAGGTGACCAACGACTGCGGCGAGGTGGCCGTCGTCGCCCGCGCGGACGGCGCCGACGGACTGGCCGCGCTCGGCCTCGAGATCGGGCGGCCGGTCGGGGCGATGCTCGCACAGGCCGGGACAGTCACCGAAGCCCTCGACGACTGGGACCGCGCAGCGGTCGAGTGGAAGTTCGACGGCGCTCGCGTGCAGGTCCACTACGACGCGACGGCCGACGAGATCAGCCTCTTCTCGCGCAACATGGAGGACGTGACCGACCCGCTCCCGGAGGTCGTCGAGTTCGTCGAGCGAGCCCTCGATGAGCCGGCGATCCTCGACGGTGAGGTCGTGGCGGTCGCCGACGACGGCTCGCCGCTTCCCTTCCAGGAGATCCTGCGCCGGTTCCGCCGGAAACACGACGTGGCGAAAGCCCGCGAGGACGTGACCGTCGAGTTACGCGCGTTCGACTGTCTGCACGCCGCCGGCGAGGACCTGCTCGACGAGCCCCTGACCGAGCGCCACGCGCGTCTCGAAGCGGTTCTCGGCGACGCCGGGGCCGACGCCGTCTCCGATCTCGTCGTCTCCGACGACCCAGACGAGATCGCCGCGATCGAAACCGACTCGCTCGACGCGGGCCACGAGGGGATCATGCTCAAGAATCCCGAATCGACGTACACGCCGGGCCGGCGCGGGAAGAACTGGCTCAAGCGAAAGCCCGACGTGGAGACGCTCGACCTCGTCGTCACGGGCGCCGAGTGGGGCGAGGGCCGGCGCGCGAACGTCCTCGGGACTTTCCTGCTCTCGGCGCCGACAGACGACGGCTACGCCACCCTCGGAAAAGTCGCGACCGGCATCACCGACGAGGAACTCGAGGACCTCACCGACCTGCTCGAACCGCACGTCCGAAGCGAGGACGGCACCGACGTGGACATCGCTCCGGAGGTGGTCTTCGAAGTCGGTTACGAGGAGATCCAGGCCTCACCCACCTACTCGGCGGGCTACGCGCTCCGGTTCCCGCGCTTTCTCGGTGTCCGCGAGGACAAAGACCCCGCCGACGCGGACTCGCTCGAACGCGTCGAGCGCCTCGCCGAGCGACAGTGACAGGCAGCGGACGGCCCCGTTCACTCTCGTATGTCTAACTCCCCGTCCGCGGCTGATGCGGCTTCCAGCCACCACACCAGTTCGAGTTCGATGCTCTGTTTCGCTCGCGCGTCCCCCTCTGACCAGTCCGACTCCCCCTCCAGTTTCAGCGTCACCGGGTCGGTCGGTTCGACCTGGACGGTCGTTCCGCCGATTTCGAGGGCGACGGGACCGTCTCCGTCGAGCTGGTCGGCCAGGTCCCTGAGGGAGGCTGCGGCCTCCGAGCGAGTCGTCTGCGTTTCTGATTCCAGTTCGCCCATGGGGAAACGCAGCTCGGCGTGCGGGATTACTATGCGGAGCTTTCGCGAGTGGCCGGAGACAGTATTCGACGAATAGCGCACGTAGAAGCGGGGAACGCTACGTCGAGGCGGTGTGTATCCGGCCCCCAGTCGCGGTCTTCGTCGCGACGTGCGTGCGGTCGATGGACCCGACCGCCCCCGGAGTTCCGGTGCGCGCGGTTGGTCCGGGGGAGTCGCGCGTGCATCGAACCGGAGCGTCCCGCTCGTAACCCAACGGCTTTGCGACGCGAGGCCGCAGAGTCGAACATGACGATCCGACACGACGGTCTCGCTGTGGACTGGCTCGGCTACGCGACGCTGCGCGTCGAGAGCGACGACACGGTCCTCTACATGGACCCCGGCCGCTACGGCACGCTCGACGGCACCTGGGAACCGGACACCCCCGGCGTCGGCCACCCGCCGGGACAGGACTACCGCGCCGGAGACGCCGATATCGTCTGCATCACGCATATCCACCACTACGACGACGACGGCGTCGAGCGCGTCTCGAACGACGACACGACGGTCGTCGCCTACGAGGGCATCGACGTGAGCGAGTCCTCGCGGGACCTGCGACCGGTCGACGACCTGCCGTACGATATCGTCGAGGTCGGGATGGAAGACGAACTGGTTGTCGACAACGTCCCGGTCTGGACGGTCCCGGCCTACAACGACCCCGACGGCAAGAACGTCCGCGACGACGGGACGCCGATCCACCCCGAGGGGATCGGCTGTGGCTTCGTGGCCGCCGTCGACGACACGAACGTCTTCTGGACCGGCGACTCGGACGTTCTCCCCGGTCACGAGGAACTCGACGTCTCGCTGTTCGTCCCCTCCATCTCCCAGTCGTTCACGATGGATCGCCACGACGCCGCCGACCTCGCGGAGGCGCTCGATCCCGACCTGACGCTCCCGATACACTACAACACCTTCGAGGCGCTCGAAGCCGACAGCGACTCCTTCGCGGCGGACGTGGCCGGCCGCGGCGTCCCGGTCGTGCTGGACGAACTGTAGTCTCCGACGCGGAGCCACAGTACTGGCGCCTGTGTCGGGCGTGTACACGACCGTCGCGTCCGAAGTACCGTTATTCCGGCCCCGCGAGACCACTCCGGCGATGGCGACCGGAACTCGTTCGAGGGTCGAGTCGTACAGCCCGATGACCAGACTCCAGCACGGCGCGGCGGGCGGGGCCGTCGCCGGCGTCGTCTTCGGCCTGCTGATCCAGTTCGCCCTCGACAGGATGACGGCTATCGGCGCGATGTACACGCTCGGCGACCCCAGCCTCTCGGTCGGCTGGATCGCGCACATCGCCCACAGCGTCCTCTTCGGCGCCTTCTTCGCCGTGCTCGGCGGACCCAGGCTGGTCTCGTTCCTCGACGGCTACGCCGCCGGCGCGGTCAGCGGCCTGGCCTACGGCGCCGTCCTCTGGGCCGTCAACATCGTCGTTCTCTGGCCGCTGTGGCTCGGTGCCGTCTCCCTCGCAGCGGCGCCGAGCGCGCCCTACCTCGCACCGCGGCCGCTCGTCGGTCATCTCGTCTACGGGCTGTTGCTCGGGCTCGCAGTGACCGCACTCGGTGCTCGCGCGGCAGGCGCGAGCAGGTGTGACAATAGCGACGACTGACAGCCGTCAGAGCACGCCCATCTCGGAGAGGCGTTCGGGCAGGTACGTGTCGGTCACGAAGTCCAGCCCGTAGGAGGCGAGGCTCTGCTGTTCGGACTTCTTGTCGATGTCGAGCTGGAGCTCGATCTGCTCCTCCCAGTAGTCGGTCTGGAAGCGGGGGTCCTCCAGCTCCGATTCGAGCGCGTTGACGTCCGAGTCCGACAGCGGGTCCGTCGGCAGGTCGTACTCCACGATGTCCTCGGGCTGGACGCCGATGAACTGTGCCTCCGGCGTCGCGAGGTACTCCGAGAGGTGGGCGCTCTTGATCGACCCGTAGGAGACCGAGCCGAAGATGCGGTACGACCACGGGTCACCGTCGGTGAAGACCGTGACCGGGAGGCCGAGTTCGTCGTGCAGGCGCTTGGTCAGCCGGCGAGTCGCCCGCGCGGGCTGCCCGCCGAGGTGAACCACGAGCGCGTCGTGCTCGTCGTCGAACCCGTTCTCGACGAGGCGGTCGCGCATACCGCCGGTCTCCACGCAGAGGACGAACTCCGCGTCGTTCTCCAGGAACTCGATGGTGTCCGGGTTGTTCGGGATCTGGTAGCCGCCCTGGCCCACGTCGTCCTGGCAGTGGATCTCGCGGTCGCCGCGGTTGGTCTGCTCGCGGAGGAGCAGCGGTCCCATCACCTTCGCGCCCGACTCCTCCGGGCGCATGTGGAAGTCCTCGCGTTTGACCTCCGAGACGATCTCGAGGTCCTCGATGAGGTTGTTCGACTCGTCCTGCGTGTTGAACTGCGCCTCGTCCAGGTCCCACGACTCGCTCAAGTAGTAGAGTTCACGCAGGGTCGACGAGCGGTCCTGGTCCAGTTGGCGCGCCAGGAAGTCGATGGTGTAGGTCGCCTTCAGCAGTTTCTCGGCGCCGGAGATGGTCTTGGCTGTCCGGGTGCTCTGACGGTCGCCGTACACCCAGACGTTCTTCTCCTCGTCGTACTCGATGTTCGACTTCGTCCGGGTCGGGATCCGCATCTTCGGCACATCCCCCTCCTCGAACTGTCCGTAGAACTCCTCGGCCAGATCTATCAGCTGTTCTCTCGCGTCCGCGTCTGTGTCCGTGCTCATGGTCTTGTTATGGTTTAGTAGGTCGGCGGATCAGGCGTCGACCGTGATGCGTTCCTCTTCGATCCCGTCGACCGAGATCTCGAACTCCGCGTCGCCGCTCACGTCGTACTCCAGGACGGCCTCGTCGCCGCTGGAGACCGAGGCCGACCACTTGACGAACCACTCGCCGTCCATCTCGACGACGCTCGCGTCGCCGTTCGCGAGGGCCGGCTCGCCGCCGGCGACGATGTCCGTGATCTCCACGTCGGCGGCGCGGTCGGAGTTGTTCTCGACGACCAGGCGAACGGTGTCGCCGTCGCGCTGGCGCTCGACCAGGACGTTGTTCATGATCCGCGCGAGCGTGTCGTCGATTTCGAGCTGGCTGTTGCCCGTTACCTGCGTGAGCTTCTCGGCCATCTCCGGGAGGATGGTCGCGAGCTTGTCCTGTTTCTCGCGGCGCTGTTGCATCGAGCGTCGCTTCTTGAGGAACGATTTCAGTTCGCGCGCGGCCTCGCGGATCGCGAGTTCGATTTCCGACTCGAGTTCCGGCACGTTCGCGACGGCGTCTTTGGACTCGCTCGTGAACGGGACGTTCGTCGACGCGACGTGGACCATGATCACGGCGGGGCCGTTCGGGATGCCCGAGCCGCCGGGCTGGTCCAGGTTGTAGTTGCGCCAGTTGATCGACTTCACCACGTCGGTCGTGGCGCAGGCGCCCCGCTGGTAGACGAGCGGGACGCGGTTGGCGAAGCGCATCACCTCGGCTTTCCCCTCGCTCTCGACGTCGCCGCCGTAGGCGATGCCCGCCTCGACGATGAACGGGTCGCCGCCGTGGACGGACGCGTCCCGCGTCGACGCCGCGTAGAAGTCGGCGTCGTACTCCTTGCGCAGGCCCTGTTCGATGAGTTCCGCCGTGATGGGCGCGAGGCAGTCCGTCGGCGGCGAGATGATGTCCGTCTCGCGCATCGCCTCCAGCAGTTCGCTCGCCGTGTCGCGCTCGTCCGCGACGGTTCGCACTTTTGGCGGGTCGTCGGGCACGCCCCGGGCGGCCGTCCAGAGCGCGTCGAGGACGTTCTCGCGGGCCGTCTCGCCGAAGGTCGCGTCGTCGTACTCCTCGGTGGCCTCGGCCGAGCGCCGGACGAACTCCGCGAGTTCGTCGCGAGTGAACCGGTGACGCTCGTCGTCGGCCTCAGCGAACTTCGACGCGAGCCGGTCGGCCAGTCCCTCGAGCGTCGCGTCGTCTTTCCGCGTGCTCGTCGCGTCGTCGACGAGCGCGTACAGATCCGAGCGGAGACGGTCCTGACCGTCGCTGTCTGTCTCGCCCCCGTCACCGGCGTCGATTATCGCCGCCCAGCCGGCCGACACGGCGTTTTCCCGTACTGTGGACCCGAAGGACTTGTCGTACTTCTCCTCGACGTCGTCGGCCACGTCGTCGACGAGCGCGGCGAGTTCGTGATGGGCGACGCGCTCGTACCCCTCGAGCCCCTCGGAGACGCGCTCGGCGAACTCCGCGGTCGCCTCCTTGCCCTTGTTCGCGACGGCCCCTTCGAGCGTCGCGGCCACGTCCGCGTCCTCGTGGGATTCGGGCGGCGTCCAGGACATCTCGCGGCCGTAGTGGCGGTCCCGGAAGTTGTCGATGACCTTGTCCGAGGTGGTGCCGCCGACGCGGGTGAACTCCCCCTGAAGGAAGCCCGAAACCGAGTACGACTCCGTCGCGTCGAGCATCTTGATCAGGGTCCCCAGTTCGACCCCGTGGGGGTGGGGCCGGATCTCCTCGGTCTCCTCGGGGAGCTGGTCGGTGACCCGCTCGTATTTCATGTGGGAGTCGGGCTCCTGTAACTCCACGCGAGCGTGCGGGTTGACGACCGCGGTGTGTTTGATGTAGTTCAGCAACTGCGAGCGGGCGCGCATGTTCGCCTCCATCTCGAGTTCGATGCGCGTCCCGTGCGGGCGCTCCCACGTCGTCGTGTCCTCGACGTCGATCTCGGGCTCGTTGGTGTCCGTGTCGATGATGAGCTCGAAGTACTCCGCCTCGTCGCCGCCTTTCGTCCGGGAGGTGATCTTCGCTGGTTTCCCGCTCGTGAGCTGCGAGTAGAGGACCGCGGCGGAGATACCGATCCCCTGCTGACCGCGGTTCTGCTCTCGCTTGTGGAACCGCGAGCCGTACAGCAGTTTCCCGAAGACTTTCGGGATCTGCTCTTTCGTGATGCCGGGGCCGTTGTCCTCGATGATGAGGCGGTAGTAGTCCCCTGCCTCCTGGATTTCGACGTAGATGTCCGGTAGAATGTCGGCCTCCTCGCAGGCGTCGAGGCTGTTGTCGACGCCCTCCTTGACGGCGGTAACGAGGCCCCGGGCCCCCGAGTCGAACCCGAGCATGTGTTTGTTCTTCTCGAAGAACTCGGCGATGGAGATCGACCGCTGGCTCTCTGCCAGCTCCTCGGCGATCCCCTCTCCCTCGCCGAGTTGCGACTGATACGATGTCATCCGTGCGCTCCCCTACTAACGGACAGTTTATAAGGCGTTCGCCGGCGGGGTGAAAGTGAAATCCGGGACTGGGTCCGTGACGGCCCCGTTTCTCACTCGGGTGCGCTCGCGCGCGTGCGAGGGCTTTAAGGACCACCGTGTACTACCCGGAGACAGATTCTATGTCAGGGGAGTCCGACGAGTACGGCGCGAAACAGATCCAGGCCCTCGAAGGGCTAGAGGCCGTCCGCAAGCGGCCAGCGATGTACATCGGGTCGACCGACGACCGGGGGCTACACCACCTCGTCTACGAGGTGGTCGACAACTCCATCGACGAGGCGCTGGCGGGCCACTGCGACTCGATCGGCGTCACGGTCCACGACGACGGGTCGGTCTCGGTCCACGACGACGGGCGCGGGATCCCCGTCGACACCCACGAGAAACACGACAAGCCGGCCGTGGAGGTAGTGATGACTATCCTCCACGCCGGCGGGAAGTTCGACAACAAGTCCTACCAGGTCTCCGGCGGGCTCCACGGCGTCGGCGTCTCCGTCGTCAACGCCCTCTCCGAGTACCTCGAAGTGCAGATCAAGCGCGACGGCGCGGTCTGGCGCCAACGGTACGAGCAGGGCGTCCCGACCGCCGCCCTGGAACGGGTTCGGGACATGGACCCCGACGAGGAGACCGGGACCACGATCCGGTTCAAGGCCGACCCCGAGATCTTCGACGCGACGGAGTACGACTTCTCCACCCTCGAATCGCGACTGCGCGAGCTCGCCTTCCTCAACTCCGGCGTCGAGATCGCACTCGCCGACGAGCGCGACGACACCGAGAGCCGGTTCCGCTACGAGGGCGGTATCCGCGAGTTCGTCGAGTACCTCAACGAGACCAAGGAGGCGCTTCACTCCGAGGTGGTCTACTTCGAGGACGAGGACGAGGGCGTCCACGTCGAGGTGGCGATGCAGGGCACGAGCGAGCTCCAGGGCTCGATCCACGCCTTCGCCAACAACATCAACACGCGCGAGGGCGGCACGCACCTCACGGGGTTCAAGACGGCGCTGACGCGCGTCGTCAACGACTACGCCGAGGGGAACGGCCTGCTCGACGACATCGACGGCACCCTCAAGGGTGACGACATCCGCGAGGGGCTGACCGCGGTCATCTCGATCAAACACCCCGACCCGCAGTTCGAGGGGCAGACGAAGACGAAACTGGGCAACAGCGAGGTCCGCGGGGTCGTCGAGTCGGCGGTCCACGAGCATCTGGGCACCTACTTCGAGGAGAACCCCGACACCGCCGAGGTCATCGTCCGGAAGGCCGTCGAGGCCGCGAAGGCCCGTCAGGCCGCGAAGAAAGCCAAAGAGCTCACGCGCCGGAAGTCGGCGCTCGACTCGACGGCGCTGCCCGGCAAACTCGCGGACTGTCAGACCCGCGATCCCGACGAGGCCGAACTGTTCATCGTCGAGGGCGACTCCGCCGGCGGATCGGCGAAGCAGGGCCGCAACCCCGAGTTCCAGGCCATTCTCCCGATCAAGGGGAAGATCCTGAACGTCGAGAAACACCGGCTCGACCGCATCCTCGAGAACACGGAGATCCGGTCGATGATCACCGCCATCGGCACGGGCATTGGCGAGGAGTTCGACATCGAGGACTGTCGATACAACAAGATCATCATGATGACGGACGCCGACGTCGACGGCGCCCACATCCGGACGCTCCTCCTGACCTTCTTCTATCGGCACATGCGCCCGCTGCTGGAGGCCGGTTACGTCTACGCGGCCCAACCGCCGCTCTACCGCGTCCGCTATCGCGGCAACACGTACGACGCGATGACCGAGGCCGAACGGGACCGCATCGTCGAGGAGAAGTGCGACGGCAACCCCTCGCAGGTCCAGCGGTTCAAGGGCCTGGGCGAGATGAACCCCCAGCAGCTCTGGGACACGACGATGGACCCCGAGCACCGCCGGCTCAAGCAGATCACCATCGAGGACGCCGCGGCGGCCGACAAGATGTTCTCGGTGCTGATGGGTGACGCCGTCGAACCGCGCAAGCAGTTCATCAAGGAACACGCCCCCGAGGCGGAGTGGGTGGACATATGAGCTCGGAGGTCCCCGGCCCGGACGACGTGACGGACGCGGCCGCCGAGGTCGACCGCGTCCGCGTCGAGAACGAGATGGAGCAGAGCTACATCGACTACGCGATGAGCGTCATCGCCGGTCGCGCGCTCCCGGACGTTCGCGACGGCCTCAAGCCCGTCCACCGGCGCATCCTCTACGCGATGCACGAGATGGGGGTCACGTCGAACACCTCCCACCGGAAGTGTTCCTCCATCGTCGGCGAGACGATGGGTGACTACCACCCCCACGGCGACTCCCCGATCTACGACGCGCTCGTGCGGATGGCGCAGGACTTCTCGATGCGATACCCGATGGTCGACGGGCAGGGCAACTTCGGGTCGATGGACGGGGACCCGCCCGCGGCGATGCGCTACACGGAGGCCCGGATGGCCCCTATCGCCGAGGAGATGCTCGCGGACATCGAGAAAGACACCGTCGACTTCGAGCCCAACTACGACGACCGGCTCACCCAGCCCGAGGTCCTCCCCGCGAAAGTCCCGAACCTCCTCGTCAACGGTTCCTCGGGCATCGCCGTCGGGATGTCGACGAACATCCCGCCGCACAACCTCGGCGAGGTCATCGACGCCGTGGTACACCTGATCGACAACCCGGACTGCACCGTCGACGACCTCGTGGACACGCGCGACGAGCGCGGCAACGGCACGCCCGGCCCGATCCAGGGGCCGGACTTCCCGACCGGCGGCACCATCGTCGGCAAGGAGGCCGTCTACTCCGCCTACGCCACGGGGCGGGGGCGAGTGACGGTCCGCGCCAACTACGAACTCCAGCGCGAGGAAGGGCGGATCGTCGTCACGGAGATCCCCTTCCAGGAGAACAAGGCGCGGATGGTCGAGCGCATCGCCGAGGACGTCAACGAGGGGAAGATCGAGGGCGTCTCCGACCTGCGCGACGAGTCCGACAGGAACGGCGTCCGCGTCGTCGTCGACCTCAAGCGCGGGGCGAACATCGACCTCGTCGAGAACCAGCTCACCAAACACCACCTCGAGTCGACCTTCGGCGTGATCAACCTCGCCCTCGTCGACGGGCAGCCGCAGGTCCTCACGCTGAAGGAGACGCTCCGGCATTACCTCGACCACCGGAAGGAGGTCGTCCGCCGGCGCTCAGAGTTCGAACTCGCCGAAGCCGAGGACCGCGCGCACATCCTCGAAGGGCGCCTGAAGGCCCTCGACCAGGTCGACAGCGTCGTCGCGGCCATCAGGAACAGCGAGGACCGCGACGAGGCCAAGGCGGCGCTCAGAGGCGAGATCGACCCGAGCGAACTGGACGGCGACCACGAGGTCGACCCGAACGTGACGTTCGACTTCTCGGGCGACCAGGCCGACCACATCGTCCGGATGCAACTCGGGAGCCTGACCTCGATGGAGGCCGCGGAGATCGAAGACGAGTACGAGGAGCTGCAGGCCGAGATCGAGCGTCTGGAAACGATCCTCGCGGACGAGTCGGAGCTGCTGGCGGTCATCAAAGACGAGCTCCGGGACATCAAAGAGGAGTACGGCGACGAGCGCAAGACCACCTTCGTCGAGAGCGACGAGATCACCAACGAGGACCTCATCCCGGAAGAGGACGTCGTGGTCGTCATCACAGAGGACGACTACATCAAGCGGATGCCCGTCGAGCGCTTCGACACGCAAGGTCGGGGCGGCAAGGGCATCATCGGCGCCGACCCCAAGGAGGGGGATCGGGTGTCGAAGGTCTTCCGGGCCAACACCCACGACTACCTGCTCTGTTTCACGAACCAGGGACAGGTCTACCGCCTGAAGACCTACGAGATCCCGGAGATGTCCCGCACGGCGCGCGGGAAGTCGGCGGTGAATCTCATCGACTTCGACGACGGCGAGGAGATCACCGCCGTCGTCAACACCGACGAGTTCGAGGCCGACGAGGCCATCACGATGGTCACGCGGAACGGCTACGTCAAGCGGACCAACGCCGCCGACTTCGAGAACATCCTCTCGACGGGGATCATCGCGGCCTCGCTGGAGGACCGCGACGAACTCGTCGACGTGGAGGTGACCGACCGGACGAAAGACCTCGTCATCGCCACCGAGCAGGGGATGACCATCCGCTTCGACGAGGAGGAGGTCCGCGAGATGGGTCGCAACGCCCGCGGTGTCCGCGGGATCGACCTGCGAGAGGGCGACGCCGTCGCGGGGATGGTCGCGACCGACGAGGCCGACGGCCGGTGTCTGCTCACCGTGACCGTCAACGGTTACGGCAAGCGGACGCCCCTCTCGGAGTACCGCCAGCAGTCCCGCTACGGCAAGGGCCTCATCGACATCAAGACCGACGAGCGCAACGGGTCCGTCAGCACGGTCAAGGCCGTCACCGCCGAGGACCACCTCGTCATCATGAGCCAGGACGGCCAGATCATGCGGATCCGCGCCGGCGACGTGAGCGAAGTCGGCCGGAACACAAAGGGGGTCGTCGTGATGCGACTCGAGGACGGCGACCGCGTCGCCAGCGTCGACGTGGTGCCTGCCGACGTCGAGTGATCCGGCCGACGTCGAATTGGCCGGCGTCACCCCTCGCAGTAGACGCCCTCGACGAACATCCCCGAGCAGTTCACGACCAGTTCGTAGCGAGCCACGGCGTCGACGCTGCCGTCGACGTCGGTCCGCACCGTTATCGTCGCCGTCTCGTCGGTCGCGATCTCGGTGTCGTTGATCGAGCCCTGGCCGCTCCCGTTTCCGGTGATCTCCGCGCCGCTCCCGTCGTACACAGTCAGTTCGTACCCGTAATCGAAGATATCGGTCGTCTGGTCGCCGGTGTTTCGCAGGGTCACGTCCACGCCGAACTGGTCGCCGCTATCGGTCACCGCCGTCCCCTCGACCGCGAGACCGTCCACGTCGCTCCGCGCAGTCGAGGCGATCCCGGCCCCGTCACCGGCCGTCTTTCCGGAGGCGCCACTCGGGGGCGACGTCGCGGTCGGCGGCTGCTCGGTGGCGGTCGGGCCAGCCATCTCGCCGCCCGCATCGTTTCGCTCCGGCGGATCGGTCGGCTCTCCCGACGGTTGCTCGCCGTCGCCGTCGGGGTCGGCCTTCGAATCGGCGTCGTCGCCACCGTCGCCCGAGAGGGCGTTACAGCCCGACAGCGCCGTGACGCTCAGAGCGCTCAGTCCCGCACCGCAGTTTCGTAGCAGTCGTCGTCGGTTCACACCGGGCACAGAGACCGCTCCGACGTAGTTCGATAGGCTAAACAGCTAGAAACCGCCCCATCGTGGCGGATCAGCGGTGCAGATGCACCGGCCGTTCACCCCTCGCAGTAGACGCCCTCGACGAGCGGCCCCGAGCAGCTCACGACCAGTTCGTACCGGGCCACGGAATCGACGCCGCCGTCCACGTCGATTCGGACCGTCATCTCTCCCTTCTCGCCGGGGTCGACCTGCGTGTCGCCCGTCGAACCGTAACCGGTCTCGTCGCCGGTGACGTCCGCACCGCTCCCGTCGAACGCCGTCAGGTCGTAGCCGTAGTCGAAGAGGTCGGTCGCCTGCTCGCCCGTGTTCTCAAGCGTCACTGTCACGCCGAACTGGTCGCTGTCGTCGGTTTTCGTGGTGTCCTCGACCGCGAGCCCGTCGACGGTGCTCCTGACCGCCGGTGGCTCGTCGGTTCCGCCGCCGGTGCCGTCGCCCGGTTTCGACGTCCCGGTGGACGGATCGGATGTCGCATCGTCCGCCCCGTCGCCGGTACCGGACCCGTCGGGGGACCGCCCCGACGGCTGATCCCCATCACCGTCAGCGGTCTCGTTCGAGTCGCCGGCGAGGGCGTTACAGCCCGACAGCGCCGCGACGCTCAGCGCGCTCAGTCCCGCACCGCAGTCCCGAAGCAGTCGTCGTCGGTTCACATCGGGCCCAGAGGCGCCACCGTGGTAGTTAGCGGGATGCTAAGGGAGTGGAACGGGCGAGATCGCGACACGGCGCCGACTCAGAGGATGCGCTTGCCGAGCGCGCTCGCGGCGAGTTCGACCGCGAGTTCGGCGGTGCGGTTGTGTTCGTCGAGGACCGGGTTGACCTCGACGAGTTCGAGCGACGCGAGGCGGTCGCCGGCGGTCCGCGAGACGACTTCCATCGCGGTGTGGCCCTCGCGGTAGGACGCGCCGCCGCGGACGGGCGTCCCGACGCCCGGCGCCTCCGCCGGGTCGAGGAAGTCCAGGTCGAGACTGACGTGGAGCGCGTCGGCGCCGTCGGTGGCGATGCCGACCGCTTCGCGCGTGACTTCGGGGAGGCCGCGCTCGTCCACGTCGGTCATCGTGTAGACCGTCACGCCGCTCTCGCGGAGCGCCACTTTCTCCCGGTCGTCGAGCGAGCGCGCCCCGACGAGGGCGACGTTCTCGGGGGCGAGACCGTCCGCCCGCGCCCAGGTCGAGTTCGTGAAGTGGTCGCGACCGAGCAACGCGGCGAGCGGCATCCCGTGGACGTTCCCGCTGGGGGTCGTCTCGGGGGTGTTGAAGTCGCCGTGGGCGTCGAACCAGACGACGCCGACCTCGCGGTCGCGGGCGACGCCGGTCACGGTACCGATCGCGATGGAGTGGTCGCCGCCGAGGACCAGGGGGAAGTGGTCGTCGGCGACGGCGCCCGCGACGCTGTCCGCGAGGTCGCGACAGACGGTTTCGGTCGCGGCGAGGTACTTCGCGCGGCCGTCGGGCGGCCGCCCGGCCTCTGGGTCGGTCTGTTCGGGGCTCGGAACCGTCACGTCGCCGCCGTCTTCGCAGGCGAGGCCGATCGATTCGAGGCCCTCGGCGAGGCCGGCGTAGCGGATGGCCGACGGGCCCATGTCGACGCCGCGCCTGTCGGCGCCGAGGTCCATCGGGACGCCGAGGACGCGCACCGGTCTGTCCATACAGCCCGTTCGACACCGAGCGACAAAACCGTCGGGGCGAGCTGTGACTGTCGCGATCGGGTGCCCGACCGTCGAGCGAGGGCTGAAGCCGGTTCGGTCCCTATCGTCCATATGGACCGCAACGAGGTACGCCGCGCGTGGGACGCGATCTCGGAGACGTACGCCGAGCGACGTGATCCGACGGGATCCGACGCGGCTCTGCTGGACGACCTGCTCGCGGCCTGTCCGCCGGACCCGCTCGTCCTCGACGCGGGCTGTGGCGACGGCGCTCGGACGCTCGCGAACCTCCCGGCGGGGAGCGTCGGACTCGACATCTCGCGTCGCGGCCTCGAACTCGCCGCCGAGCGGGTCCCGGAATCGCGACTCCTGCAAGGCGATATGACAGCGATCCCCCTCCGGAACGGCATCGTCGACGCCGTCAGCGCGTACCACGCGGTCTTCCACGTCCCGCGCGGAGAGCACCCGACGGTCTACGAGGAGTTCGCCCGCGTGCTGACCGAGAACGGCCGACTCCTGATGACGCTCTCCGGCGGCCGGTTCGAGACTGTCAGACGCGGCTGGATGGGCGGGTCGATGTTCTTCTCGGCGCCGGGGCGCGAACGGACGCTGGAGCAGCTACGCGCGGCCGGGTTCGAGAATCTGGAGACGGAGACGGCCGACGACCCGCTCGGTGCGTCGACCGAGTTTGTCTTCGCGGAACTGGGCTGACCCGGGTCGGGCGGCCGGCGGGACCACCTGCACGTGGACGGCCTATCGATACTGCGAACAGACGCGCGCGACACCCTCCTCGAAGCCGATCTCGGGTTCCCAGCCGGTGGCCTTCCTCATCTTGGTCGCGTCGGCCATCGTGTCGTGGACGTAGACGTCCTCGGGGATCGGGTTCTCCTCGTAGACGGGGTCGATATCGGTGCCGAGTTCCTCGTTGAGGACCTCGACGAGGTGGTCGAAGCTGTACTGCTCGCCGGTGCCGAGGTTGTAGATGCCGTCGAGTTCGTGGTCGGCGGCGAGTTCGAGGCCGCGGACGATGTCGTCGACGTGGGTGAAATCGCGGGTCTGGGTGCCGTCGCCCCAGATTTCCGGCCGTCTGCCGTTCGCGATGTCGTCGGCGAACTGCGCGATGAGGTTGGCGTACTCGCCCTTGTGACCCTCGGCGCCCTCCGCCATGCCCTGGTAGACCGAGAAGAATCGCATCCCGGCCATCGAGAGGCCGTAGTGGTTGCTGAAGTACTCGCCGTACTGCTCTCGGGCGAGCTTGGACGCCTCGTAGCCGGTGTTGACGGTCACGTCCATGTCCTCCGGCGAGGGGTCGGTCCGGTCCCCGTAGATAGAGGAGGTCGACGCGTAGACGACGGTGTCACAGCCGTCCTGACGGGCCTGGTCGACGGTGTTGACGAACCCCTCGACGTTGACCCGGGCGCCTCGCGTGGGGTCCTCTTCGTGCATCGCGTAGGAAGACAGCGCGGCGATGTGGAAGAGGACGTCCACGTCGGTCGGGAGGTCGTCGTCGAGGACGGAGGCCTCGACGAACTCCACGTCGTCAGTGAGGTTCGTCGGCGTCCCGAGATAGCAGTCGTCGACCGCGACGACTTCGTTGTCCTCGGCCAGATGGTTGGCGAGGTTCGACCCGATGAAACCCGCGCCGCCCGTCACGAGGATTCGCTCGTTCTGCATGTGCTTCCATGCCCGCGGTCGAGGGGTAAATAAGCGACGTTTCCGTTTGTTCACACGTTCTGTGAGGGCGCGGCTTCGGTCTCTTCGGGTCCGTGAAATCGGGTGTGAACGCGTGAGAGCGCCCCAGATTCGCGAGTGAGACAGGCTCACGCATCCGGCGGGAACCACCGCCGGTTTTAAGAAAATCTATCACCAAGGTTGTTGCATGTCATCGATCGAACTGACGCCTAGCCAGAAAAACATCCTGCAGGAGCTGGTGAACCTCTATCGGGAGTCCGAGAGCGCGGTCAAGGGGGAGGACATCGCCGAGAAGGTCGACCGCAACCCCGGCACCATCCGCAACCAGATGCAGAGTCTCAAAGCCCTCCAGCTCGTCGAGGGCGTTCCCGGGCCGAAAGGCGGGTACAAACCGACGGCGACGGCCTACGACGCGCTCCAGATCCAGGAGCTCGACCAGGCCGCCGACGTGCCGCTGTATCACGAGGGCGAACTCGTTCCCGACGCCAACGTCGAGGAGATCGACCTCACGAGCGTCCACCACCCCGAGCTCTGTCGCGCGGAGATCCAGCTCCAGGGCTCTATCGCCGACTTCCACGAGGGCGACACCATCACCGTCGGTCCGACGCCGCTCTCCAAGCTCCAGATCATCGGCACGCTCGAGGGCAAAGACGACACCAACAACAAGCTCATCCTCACCATCGACGACATGCGAGCGCCGGCCGAGGAACCCGAGCACTGAACCGACCCGACGAGTGCGCTGGCGGCGTCGAGTGACGACGCGTTTCCTTTTCTGCGCTCTCCGTTCCAGCGATCCGATTCAGAGGGGGCGTTGTTCCTGTACGTTCATGACAGACAGGGCCTGAGAAGGGGAATTTCTCGACTCCGATTCGTAGCCTTTGTATCGGGGGACTTCCGAGTCCGTCGTATGAGTGAAAACGTCGTCGTGCTCGGCTCGGGTTACGCCGGAGCGGGCGCGATCAAGAGTCTCGAGTCCCACCTCGACGGCCGGGCGGACGTGACGTGGGTCTCCGACGTCGACTACCACCTCGTCCTCCACGAGTCCCACCGCTGCATCCGGGACCCGAGCGTCCGCGAGAAGATCACGATCCCCGTCTCCGAGATCAAGTCTCGCTCGACGGACTTCGTGCAGGCCACCGTCGAGGGGATCGACACTGACGAGCGGACGGTCGAACTCGACGACGCCCCCGACGTCGACTACGACTACCTGCTCGTCGCCATCGGCTCCCGGACCGCCTTCTTCGGCATCGAGGGGCTCCGCGAGTACGCCCACACGCTCAAGAGCCTCGACGACGCGCTCGGCATCCACGACGCGGTCTCCGAGGCGGCGGCGTCGGCAACCCGCGACGACCCCGCGACGGTCGTCGTCGGCGGCGCCGGCCTCTCGGGCATCCAGACCGCCGGCGAGATCGCCGAGTACCGCGACGACTACGGCGCCAGCATCGACATCGAACTCGTCGAGGGTCTCGACCGCGTGCTCCCGAACAAGGACCCCCAGCTCCAGGGCGCGCTGCGCAAGCGCCTCGAAGACGCAGGCGTCTCCATCCGGACGGGCGAGTTCATCGGCGAGGTCGACGAGGACACCGTCTACATCGGCGACGACACCGAACTCGACTACGACGTGCTCGTCTGGACCGGCGGCATCACCGGCCGCGAGGCCGTCGAGGACGCGAACGTCGACAAGGACGAACGGAGCAACCGCATCTTCGCCGAGGAGACCTTCGAAACCGACGACGACCGGGTGTTCGCCATCGGCGACTGCGCGCTGGTCGACCAGCCCGGCGAGAACCCCGCGCCGCCGACCGCCCAGGCCGCCTGGCAGGCCGCCGAGGTCGCCGGCGAGAACCTCGCGCGGCGCGTCTACGGTCAGCCCCTCGAAGAGTGGACGCACAAGGACAAGGGTACCGTCGTCTCCGTCGGCGAGGAGGCCGTCGCGCACGACGTGATGGGCGTCCCCATCTCGACGTTCGGCGGCACGCCCGCGAAGCTCCTGAAGAAAGGCATCGCGGCGCGATGGATCTTCGACGTCTCCGGCATCGGCAACGCGCTCGACGCCTGGCCCGATATGTGAACGCGCACCGGCTGGAGTGGTAAACGGAGGGCGGTCCGAGTCTTTTATTGGACGACTCCGCCATTCGCCGATATGGACGCCTACGCGATCATCGGGAACCCCGCCGCGCACTCGCTATCGCCGGTCATGCACGAGGCGGGCTTCGACGAACTCGGGATCGACGCCAAGTTCAACGCGCTGGAACCGGCCGAATCTGACGGCGCCGCCGCCGTCGGGGCCGCCGACACGCTCAACTTCTCCGGGCTGACGGTCACGAGCCCGTTCAAGCAGGACGTGATGTCCGAGGTGGACCTCGCGGAGTCCGCCGAGCGCCTCGGCGCGGTCAACACCATCGACTTCACCGACGACGGCCCGGTCGGTCACAACACGGACGGCCCGGGTGCGGTCGAGGCGCTCAAACATCACGACGTGGACCTGTCCGGCAGTGCCGTGGTCGTCGGCGCCGGCGGCGCCGGGCGCGCGCTGGCGTTCTCGCTGGCCGACGAGGGGATGGACGTGCATATCGCCAACCGCACCGAGTCGAAGGCCCACGACCTCGCCGACGACGTGCCCGGTGCGACGGGTCATGGACTCGACGAACTCGAAGAGCTGCTCGCCGAGGCGAGCGTGCTGGTCAACTGCACGACCGTCGGGATGGAACAGCCCGAGTCCACGCCGGTCCCGAAGGAAGCACTGCACGGGGACCTCGCCGTCCTCGACGCCGTCTACACGCCGATGGAGACGCGCCTGCTGCGCGAGGCGAAGGAACTCGGCGCCACGACGGTCGACGGCGCGTGGATGCTGCTGTTCCAGGGCGTCGTCGCCTTCGAACTGTGGACCGGTGAAGACGCGCCGGTCGACGCGATGAACGACGCGCTTCGGGGCGCGCTCGAGTAACACCGCGGCGCGTTGTCCGACGAGTAACACCGCGGCGCCGTTCTCTTCTCGCTATCCGTCGGTGGCGCCATCCACACTGCCGAGTCCGAGACCCGGATGCCACCGGTCGGCGCCCGCTTCCTCGGCGGCGGCGTCCATCTCCGCGAGGACCGAGACGGCTTCGCTGGCTGTCTTCGCCGCCTTGCGCTCGCCCTCGGTGCGGAACTCGCCGGTGACGCGGTTGGCGTAGACCGTGCAGACCGCACCCGCTCGCAGGCCGTAGACGTTCGCGAGCGTGAGAATGGCCGCCGCTTCCATCTCGACGTTGCAGACGTTCGCCTCCCGCAAGTTCTCGACGAGTCGATCGCTGCCGGCCGCCTCGAACCCCTCGAATCCCGGCCGGCCCTGTCCCGCGTAGAAACTGTCCGTGCTCGCCGTGACCCCGAGGTGGTAGTCGTACCCCAGTCGCTCCGCGGCGGTGACCAGCGCGCCCACGACGCGGTCGTCCGCGCTCGCGGGGTAGTCCTCGCGGACGTACTCCTTGCTCGTCCCCTCCTGACGGACGCCGCCGGTCGTGATCACGAGGTCGCCGACGGACGCCTCCTCGCGGATCGCGCCGCAGGAGCCGACGCGGAGGAACGTGTCGGCCCCGACGCGGGCGAGTTCCTCGACGGCGATGGCCGCCGAGGGAGAGCCGATCCCCGTCGACGTGACGGAGATGGGCGTCCCGTCGTGGGTGCCCGTCGCAGTTCGGTACTCGCGGTGTTCGGCGACGAGAGCGTGGTCGTCCCACCCATCCGTGATCTTCTCGACGCGCTCGGGGTTGCCCGGCAGGAGGACGCTGTCCGCCACGTCGCCGGGTTCGACGCCGACGTGGTACTGCCGGTCGGCGTTGGGGTCCTCGCTGGCCGGAACCTCGTCCGCACCGTTCGCGTCGTCACCGCTCCCGGTGCCGGATCCCCGGTCGTCACTCATCGGTGACCATCTCCCGCGAGATAGCGGCGGGGAGGAGTTCGCCGAGGCGATACTCGACCGGGTCGGCGTCACCCTCGCCCTCGCAGACGACGACGAACGTCTCGTCGCAGAACTCCGCGAAGCTCTGGCGACACATCCCGCAGGGCGTGACGCCGTCGCGGGACGCCGAGGAGACGGCGACGCGGTCGAACTCGCGGTGGCCGTCGCGGACCGCCGCGCCGAGGGCCACCTCCTCGGCGTGGAGGCTGTTCGAGTAGTTCGCGTTCTCGACGTTACAGCCCGCGTATATCGACCCGTCGGCGGTCCGGAGAGCCGCACCGACCGCGTACTCGGAGTACGGCGCGTAGGCGTCCTCGGAGGCCGCCCGCGCCCGGTCGAGTAGCTCGCTCATGATCCCCCGGACGGACGGCGAGACCAAAATAGGCGGGGGCGACGAGTTGGGTCCGAGCGCCGCGGCGTCACACCCGTTCGACGGCGTCTCGCACAGTCGCGGAGACTGTTTCGATAAGCTCGTCCACGTCCTCGCTTTCCGCATAGACTCGTACGTACGGCTCGGTGCCGCTCGGTCGGACGAGCGTCCACGAACCGTCGGGGAGTTCGAGGCGGACGCCGTACTCGGTGTCGACCGACGCGGCCGGGAACTGGTCGGGCAGCGTCTCCGCCAGTCGGTCCATCACTGCGGCCTTCGCCTCGTCCGGGCACTCGACGCTCTCTTTCCGGTAGGGGCGCTCCGTGACCGGTTCGCGGAGCGCGTCGAGTCCCGCGTCGGCGACCAGACGAGCGAAGACCGCGGCGCTGGCGACGCCGTCGATCCAGCCGCCGAAGCGGGTGTGGATGTGCTTCCACGGTTCGGCCGCGAAGACGACTTCGGTGTCGTCGCTCCCTGCGTTGCGGGCCTCGGCGATGCCGACGTGAAGCGCCCCCAGTCGGACGCGCTCGACACGACCGCCCGCCGCGCGGACCCGCTCGTCGATCCTAGCCGAAGCGTTGGGCGTCGTGACCACGACGGGGTCGCCCGCGTCGCTGGCTCTGACGTAGTGCTCGGCGAGGACGGCGACGACGGTGTCCTCGTGGACGACTTCGCCCTCGCCGTCGACGATCACGATCCGGTCGGCGTCGCCGTCGTGGCCGATCCCCAGCGCTGCGCCCCCGTGGCCCTCCTCGTCGGAGAGGTGCCCGTCGGCGACGTAAGTTCTGAGGTCGCGCAGGCTCTCCGGCGTGGGCTTGCTCTCGCGACCGGGGAAGTGGCCGTCGACGTTCGCGTTGATCGCGTCGACCGCCGCGCCCAGCTCGCGGAGGACCTGCGGCGTCGCGACGCTCGCCATCCCGTTCCCGCAGTCGACCGCGATCGAGAGTCCGTCGAGCGGCGCACCGTGGTCGGCCGCGAACTCGGCGACCGCCGCGCGGTAGTCGGGCAGCACGTCGGTCCGGCGGCTCCGACCCCACTCGTCCCACGCGACCGGGTCCGTTCCGTCCGCGACGTGACGCTCGACGCGGGCCTCGCCGTCGTCGTCGTACTCCTGTCCGTCGGCGAAGACCTTGATCCCGTTGTCGTGGGGCGGATTGTGGCTCGCGGTGAGCATCACGCCGCGGCGTCCGCGAGAGGCGCAGGCGAGTGCGGGCGTCGGTACCTGCCCGACGCGCACCGCGTCCGCGCCGGCGCTCGCCAGTCCCGATTCGACGGCGGCGGCGAGGCCTTCGCCCGTGGTCCGACCGTCGCGGCCGACGACCACGGATCCGCCGTCGGCGTCGACACCGACCGCCTGACCGACTGCGAGCGCGAGTTCGGGCGTCACCTTCGTCCGCACGTCGCCGCGGATCCCCGCCGTTCCGAACAGTTCCATAGCGGGAGCCACGCGGGCGGCCGAGTTAACCGTGGTGACTGCATTGCTCGCGAGCGGCGCGGCTCGCGACGGGGAGAAAACGAAAGAAATCGGCCGGTTGGTCGGATTCAGACGCCCTCGAAGTTCTCGTAGCCCTCGATATCGACGCCGTCTCCGGTGACCTCTGCGATGTAGACGCCGTTGCCGGAGCCGGTGTCGCGCTCGGCGGCGGCGCGCACGGCGGCGACGGCCGCGTCGCGGGCGCCGTCCATCGAGAGGCCCTCCTCGTAGCGGTCCTCGAGGGTCCCGTAGGCGACGGTGAGGCCGGAGCCGGTGATGGTGTAGTCGTCTTTCATGACGCCGCCGGCGGGGTCGATGCTGTAGACGTGGGCGCCGTCCTCGTCGACGCCGCCGAGGATGGGGTTGATGGCGAAGAAGGGGCCGCCGCGGGCGAAATTGCCCGCGAGCGTCGAGAGCGCCTTGATGCTCATGTCCTCGCCGCGGCGGGCCTCGTAGAGGTTGACCTCGGCGCGCAGCGAGCGGATAAAGGACTGGGCGCCGCCGACGGAGCCGACGAGCGTCAGCGCGGCGGTCGGGTGGATCTGTTCGACCTTCTGGACGGTCTTGTTGGAGACGAAGCGGCCGCCCAGAGAGGCGCGCATGTCCGTCGCGATGACGACGCCGTCGTCGGTGGAGATGCCGACAGTCGTCGTCCCGGTCTCGTTGACCTTCTCGCGGTCGCCGCCCGACTCCTCGGGGAAGGATCCGATCTCGGGCTCGGTGGGGTCTGCCGGGCCGACGCCGTGGCGCTCGATGTTCTGCGAAAACTCCGAACCGGCGTATGGGTCACGCATGGCTCTGCGTATCAGTCCTGTGCTGATAATACCACCGTTTCGGTCGGAGTTCACCGCGGCGTCGCCGGGTCAACTCGCGGTCTCGAACGGCCGTGAAAAGTCCGGTCCCGACTACCGCGACGCCGCGCTGTCGTAGACGTCGCCGGCGCGGTCGACGACCCGGTGGACGGGGAGGGTGACCCCGAGTTTCTGCATCGCGACGGCCATCGGGAACAGCGCGATGCCGGCGAGCAGGCTCAACTGGTACAGCGCGAACGCGATTACGCGGATGGGCAGGGAACGCATCGTGGTATGGCTCAGTCTCCGGAGAGTGTGGTATATAAATCTACCCCCTCGTTTTCGAACGTGAGTTTTAGATCGTGACAGACTACCCCGACGCGGTCCTGCGATTAAAGCGGACTTGTTCTCGACACAAGGAGAGGCGCCTCGGAGGCGGTCACGAAGTAACGGGCAGTTTGGTGAAGCGACGTATCGTCATAAGTTATGACTTCGATTGCGGTGACGTGCGCAGCCGACGCGATGGGTTGGGCGAGGGGGCGCGGACCCGCTGATGGCCCTGAACGGACACGTCACCGGATCAAAAGCCCGAATACGGAGAAGGGACCACACGCAGGTATGAACTACATCGTAGTGATGGAGGCGGCCTGGCTGGTCCACGACGTGGAGAACATCGACGACGCGCTCGGCGTCGCGATCAGCGAGGCGGGCAAGCGGCTCAACGAGCAGGACATGGACTACGTCGAGGTCGGCGTCGGCTCGACGACCTGCCCGGCCTGCGGCGAGCCGTTCGACTCGGCGTACATCGCCGCCGACACCGCCCTCGTCGGGCTCGTCCTCGAGATGGACGTGTTCAACGCCGAGAGCGAGGAACACGCCCAGCGCATCGCCAAAAGCGACGTGGGCGGTGCGCTCCGGGACGTCCCGCTCAAAGTCATCGCGACAGAGCCGACCGAGGAAAGCGACGAAGACGACGACAACTGATTTTCGGCCGCGTTCGCCGGCGCTACTGCGCGGCGAGACGCGTCCCGGTCTCGACGCTGGTCAGGTGGTCCGTCACGCGCCCGACGGCCGGCGAGCCCTCCGCGGCGTTCTCCAGCAGGACCGTCTCGCTCGGGAAGAGTTTCTCTCCCACCCGCAGGCCGTTGTCGCGCGCCGTCGAACCGCTGACGGTCAGGTAGACGCCGAGGCCCGCCTCCGCGATCGCTTCCTCCTCCATCTGGTCCTCGCTCGGATACGTGAACTCGATACCGTCGGTCGCGTCCGTGCCGAGGACGGCCTGGACCAGTCGCTCGTACCGCGGCGACAGGCAGAGGTCGCCCTCGTAGGCGTCGACGAACTCCCTGGTCAGGTCGGGCGCGCGCTCGTCGGCCGTCTCGCGAGTCGCGAGCAGCGAGTGCCAGACCGTATCGCCCAGACCCGAGACGAGCCGCACGTCGGTGTCCCGGGGGTCGATCCGGTCGTTGACGCCGTCGAGAGTCGACAGCGGCTCCGAACGGAGCTCGACGACTTCCTCCAGGACGAGGTCGGCGCTGTCGAATCCCAGCGGCACCTCGTGTTTCCGCAGCGCGCGGAACGGTTCCTCGCGCCCGACCAGCCGCAGGTCGAGGTCGTCGGCCAGCGGGACGACGACGCTGTCGAAGACGACGCGCCGGGGCATCCCCTGCCGGTCGTCGCGGATCAGCGTGTACTCCGGCGCCGTCGGGTCCGACTGGTCGCTGTAGCGCGCGAGACGCTCGTAGACGTCGCCGTCCGCCGTCTGGTTGCCCTTCGTGACCGCCTTCTCGTAGCGCAGCGTCGAACTGATGTCGTCGGCGAGGTCGGCCGCTCCCGTCTCGGCCGCCAGCCGTTCGAGGACGGCTTCGAGCGGACGCCCCTTTCGCGGGACGGCGACGCTGACTGTACTCATTGGTAGCCGACACACCGGCGCGCGGTAAAACGAGTGCGGTTCTCGGCGGCCCTGTGACGCGCTAGCTTCTCGCGGGGACGCGGATCAGCTCCCGCCGATGACCGACGAGAGCTGCTCGCGCCACTCTTTGAGTTCCTCGATCTCCTCTTCGATGTCGTCGATATCGCCTTTGACATCCTCGACATCGATGTCGCCCACCTGCGACTCCAGGTCGTCGAGTTCGGACTCGACGTCCTCGACGGACTGGGACACTTCGTCGATCTCCGACTCGACGCTGCTGACGTCGGTCTGGACGGAGTCGACGTCGGTCTGGACGGAGCCGACATCGGTCCGGACCGAATCCACGTCGTCGAGCACGTCGTTCATGTCCGATTCGAGGGCGGACATCGAGGACTCGACTCCCTCGACGGTCTCCTCGATACCCGAGAGCGCCTGTTCGTGACCCGAGGCCAGCTCGCGGACCTCCTCGAGTTCGGACTGGAAGGACTCGACCTCCGAGCGGAGCTCGTCGATGAGTTCGTCGCCGGTCCCGTTCTCGTCGAGGAACTCCTCGAGCGCGTCCGTGTAGGCGAGGAGGTCGGCCACTTCGGTCTGGAGGCGCTGGATGCGCGCGTCGACGCTGCCCGAGTCCTCGGCGGCCAGGTCGAACGCCTTCCGGAGGAGTTTGACGTCCTCGCCGTCGACGTTGCCGTTGCGGATCTCGGTCGCGAGCGCGGCGACGAGCGAATCGGCGTCGGCACCGTCGAGCGTGACCTCGCCGTCCGCGTCCGACGAACCGCCGGACTCGATGGTAGAGCCGCCGTCGGAAGTTGCCGGTTCGTCCGGCGCGTTCGGGTCCTTCAGGTCGAGGGTGTCGACGTCCGCGTCGTCCGCGTCGTCTTCCCCGTCGTCTTCGAGACCCGGGACGGAATCGCTATCGCCCGAGATCACGTCGCGGACCACGTCGCTGCCGCCCTCGTCCACCACGTCCGATTCGTCCAGCGGCGGGTCGACGCTCTCGAGGACCGGTTCGGTCAGGAACTGCTCGACGTTGTCGGTCCCGGTCGCGCGGATGCCGTACACCGTCGTGTACTCCGAGTTCGCCTCGATCTCCCGCTCGAACGTGATCGTGTCCTCGTCGATGTTCCAGTACTCGCTGCCGTACTCCGGGTGGAATCCCAGGTCCTCGACGGCCACGTCTTCGGGCACTTCGTCGACGACCACGACCGTCACCGTCTCCGACCGCGTCGAACTGATCTCGAAGGCGATAGCCGGTACCGGAAACTCGTCCTCTTCGAACCGCTTGTCCACCGTCACCCCGTCGGAAGACACGCTCACTTTCTCGTATTGCTGTGAGTCGCTCATATGCTCTCTCTTGCAGGGACCACCTTAATGATACTTGTTGTCCGTTACCATACAGTTCTCCGTCCGTGAACTCGTCCTTCGCTGATCAGTCGCTCACAGGTCGACGCGGTCGCCGATCTCGACTATCTCCAGCGCTCGCGGGTACTCGAAGCTCGCCGCGTGGTTGTGCAGAACTGTCGGTTCGGTCGTCATACCCTTCCACATGTCCCAGTGGCTCGGGAGGAGCCGGTCGATCTCGGCCTCGTTGGCGGCCTCGATTATCTGGTTCTCGTCGTTGTACCACTTCGTCCGGACGGGTTCGCCGGTCTCCGAGTCGTCGATGTTGCCGACCGCACCGAAGGCGAGCACGCCCAGGTCCACGTCGTAGTCGTCCGCGATGCCGCCGAACTCGCCGGGGCGGGCGTCGCCGCCGTGGAAGAAGGTCCCGGCGTCGTGCTCGAAGACGAACGAGACGGGGTGGATCGCGTCCGGGTCGTTCGCGGGCTCGACGTGGACGGTGAACGAGCCCACCTCGACGGTGTCGCCCTCCGAGACTCCGTGGAGCTGGTCGTCGGTGACGGCGTACTCGCCGAGCCAGTCCTCCTCGCGGATCACGTCGTGTCCGGAGTCGGTCGTGTAGTAGTCGGCGTTCGCGTTCGCGAGGATCGGCGCCTGGCTCTCGCCGTCGACGTGGTCGGAGTGTTCGTGGGTCGCGAAGACTGCGTCGGCCTCCTGCACGTCTGTCGGGTCGAAGGGGATCGGGATCATCCGAACGGTCCGCGGCGGCTTGCCGATGCCGAGGTACGGATCGATGAAGACCGTCGTCCCGTCGCTCGCCTTCAGGATGAATCCGTTACACCCGAGATACCAGACCGCGACGCCATCGGGCGACGCGTCTTCGACCGCGCGCACGAGCCAGTCGCCCCAGTCACTGTCTACCATGTGTCACCGTGCGCGTGGACGCGGCTAAGGTGTAACGGATCGACAGAAACGCGTACCGGACTTCCAGACGGGAGCGCGCGGCGTGCGGCGCCGGCGTCAGTCTTCGCAGCAGCCGCCGGCTTTCTGTCCGAAGTCGATCCCGAGGGACTCGGAGACGGTCTCGTTGAGCTCCTGCAGGCGGAGCTCGAGCTCGTTTTGCGCCTGGAGGTACTCGGACATCTTCGGGATCTCGTGGAGGTCCTGCTGGGCGTTCTGGAGCTCGCGGAGGTCGTCGCGGCTGGCGTCGCCGGACTGGCGAGCGAGCATGAACTCCTCGCGGACCTGCTCGAACTCGCGGATCTCCTCCTGGAGGTCCTCGTCGGCCTCGACGGCGGCTTTCTTCTCCTCGAAGCGCTGGTAGACCGGCAACTCGGCGATGGCGTCGCCGAGGTCGCGAGCGAGCTGGTCGACGTCAGCGGTCGCCTCGGTCCCGACGGCGTCGGTGTCGGTGCTCATTGTCGGTGCTATGGGAGTCACGGATTTGAAGGTGCCGACTCCGACGCGGACCGCGCTCGGTAATTGTCCGCGGGCCGCGCGCTGCCGGTCAGCGGTCAGTCGCGCCGGACGACGTGACAGTCCCGGCAGCGAGCCTCGTATTTCTCCTCGGCGCTGACGACGATGGTCGGGTCGTCGACGTGGGCCGGCTCGCCGTCGATGAGCCGCTGGTTGCGCGAGGCGGGATCGCCGCACTGCGCGCAGATGGCGCGGCGTTTCTCGACGTACTCCCCGACGGCCGTCAGCGCGGGCAGCGGACGGAAGGGCTCGCCCCGGAAGGTCTGGTCGGTGCCGGACACGATCACCCGGTAGCCGTCGTCGGCCAGCGCCTGGCACGCGTCGACGAGCGAATCGGTGAAGAAGTTGGCCTCGTCGATGGCGACGACCTCTCCCTCGGCCCGCCGACGGAGCGTCTCGGTCACCGGACCGTCGACGTCGACCACGACGGCCTCGTACTCGCTCCCTCTGTGCGACCCGATGACCGTCTCGCCGTACCGGTCGTCGATGTTCGGCGTGAAGACCGTGACGTCCTGCCCGGCGATCTCGGCCCGCTCGAGCCGCCGGATCACCTCCTCGGTCTTCCCCGAGAACATGCAGCCGGTGACGACCTCGATCCAGCCGCCGGCGATCGCCTCTGGCGTCATTCGGGTAGCGCGTTTGCCCAACGGCGGTATCAAGATTCCCCTTCGCCCGCCGGGTGAGACCCGCCGGTCGGGGTCGCAGTTCAGGGAAACTCCGGCGGTCGCGACCGCTGCGGGACCGGCAGTCGGTCGCGGAACGCGACCGCCGCGCCGACCGGATAGGCGACCGCGAGCACCGCGGCGCGGGCGAGGACCGCCGACGGGAGCGGCCAGTCGAGGTTCGCGACCAGCGCGAGGCCGAGCAGTCCGACGGCCCCGCTCGCCACCCAGAGGCCGACCGCGAACTTGAACAGGCGATGGAACGGCCAGTCGCCGGCGACGAAGGGGTAACTCCCGGCCGCCGCGACGACGAGCGCGGCGGCCTGCGGCTGACGCGCGAAGACCGGCGCACCGGTCGCGAGCGCGTAGCAGACGGCGAAACCGGGGAAGCAGACGACGTAGAGTCCGAGCGTCGCGAGAAGGAAGTCCGCGGTCGATTCGGCCCAGGAGCCGAGTGTCACGACGCACACTGCGAGCCGAAGCGATATAACTCCAGCGTCGGTGAACGGCCACGGTACCGTGAGGACAGGGTCGTCGCGGGGTATCGGCGTTGCGAGGTGATCGGCGTCGCAGGGCGAACGCCGTCGTGCGGGCGGGTCTCACGGCGACCCCGTACCGCGGAGGTTTTAGGCGTTCGACCGATATACGGGCTCAATGAGCCAGGATTCGACGGACGCGGGCACGGGCGACGGTGACCCGCCACGGACCGAGGGCGACCTCACAGGGACCGGAATGTCCCTCAAGCACGACCGGGAGTGGGACTACGAACTCGACCGGATCGTCGACGAGGTCGACGAGCGCGACGCCGAGACGGTCGGCCTCCAGTTCCCCGAGGGACTCAAACGGCGCGGCCCGCGCGTCGCCGACGACCTCCGCGCGGAACTCCCCGACGACGTGACCGTCATGATCTCCGGGCAGCCCTGCTACGGCGCCTGCGACCTCGATACCTACCTGATGCGCCGGACCGACGTGTTCGTCCACTTCGGCCACAGTCCGATGAAAGAGTCGGACAAGATCATCTACGTTCCCCTCTTCTCGAACGTCGACGTCTTCCCCATGATGGAGCGAGCGGTCGACGAGGAACTGTCCGCGGCCGACGCCGACCCGGACGTGGGTCTCGTCACGACCGCCCAGCACATGAACAAGTTCGACGAGATGCGCGCCTTTCTCGAAGAGCGCGGGTACACCGTCCACACCCGCCGCGGCGACGACCGACTCACCCACGAGGGGCAGGTGCTGGGCTGTAACTACGCGTCGGCCGAGGTCGACGCCGACCAGATCCTCTACGTCGGCGGCGGGAAGTTCCACCCGCTCGGGCTCGCGATGGAACACCCCGACAAGACGGTCGTCATCGCAGACCCCGTCAACAACGCGCTCTCGATCGCGGACACGGAGAAGTTCCTGAAACAGCGCTACGGCGCGGTCCACCGCGCGATGGACGCCGAGGAGTGGGGCGTCATCTTCTGCACCAAGATCGGACAGGGCCGCTGGGACGTGGCCCAGGAGATCGTCGAAGAGAACGACGACGCCTACCTCATCACGATGGACGAGATCACGCCCGACCGCCTGACGAACTTCGGGATGGACGCCTACGTCAACACGGGCTGTCCGCGGATCACGACAGACGACGGGCCGCAGTTCAAACAGCCGATGCTCACGCCCGGCGAGTACGAGATCGCTATCGGCGAGAAACCGCTCGAGGACCTCTCGTTCGACACCTTCCACGGTACCTGGTAGTCTCCGACCCCGCCTCGACCCGCAGTGAGACCGTCTCGACCCACAGACCGATAACCCGTACGCATGCGAAAACGTTTATGTATTCACGGTGGGTATTGCCCGAGGAACCTAGCCGTCCCGACGCCGGTGAGTGCCGCCGCGCCGGGAGCGGGCGGCGGGGGGCCTCTATGAGCACGAAAACACAACTGGCGCAGCAACTGGCCGTGGTCGCGGGCTTCGAGGACCCACGGGTCGACCTCGAACAGTACCGAACGCCGCCCGACATCGCCGCGCACCTGATCCACACCGCCGACCTCCACGGCGACATCGAGGACCAGACCGTCGTCGACCTCGGTACCGGCACGGGGATGCTCGCGCTCGGCGCGGTGTTGCGCGGGCCCGAGACCGTCGTGGGCGTCGACCTCGACCCGGAGCCGCTCGGGACGGCGCAGGCCAACGAAAAGCGAGTCGCGGCCACCGCCGACGTGGAGTGGGTCCGCGGCGACGCGACCGCCGCGCCGCTGTGTCCCGACGGGCCCACGACCGTCGTGATGAATCCTCCCTTCGGCGCGCAGTCGGGGAGCGAACACGCAGACCGCGGCTTTCTCGCCACTGCCGCTGAGATCGCCGATGTGTCCTACTCGATCCACAACCGCGGGAGCGAGTCGTTCGTCGAGTCGTTCGCGAGCGACAACGGCGGCGACGTGACCCACGCGTTCGCGGCCGAACTCGACCTCCCCCGGCAGTTCGAGTTCCACGACGACGACCGGCGAACGATCCCCGTCGAGGTCTTCAGGATCGAGTGGCGCTCCGACTGACCCTCGGAGGCCCCGCTCGCCCCCGAAACCACGCGTGCGTTCGCCGACGCCTCACCGCGCTCGTCCGGGTTTGGCCTTCTTCGCGACCTGGACGCGCGTGTCGTTGTAGATGGCGTAGAGGTCGCGGTCGTCGCGCCGGAGCGTCAGGCCGCCGACCTCCGTAGCGTTTACCGGTCCCGGCATCCGGGCGCGTCCGAGCGTGACGTTCCCCCGGGAGACGCGCAGCGCGAAGCCGTCGGTGACCGGCGCGATGGAGACGTTCCGGCCGGCGATGACCGGCTGTGCGCGGACCGGGCCGGTCGCGAACGCGTGCTTTCGCGCTTCGCCGTGTTCCCAGATCTGGACGCGGTAGGCGGTCCCGTTCCCGACGAGCGACCACCCCTCGCGGTCGGCGTAGACCGTCTCGCGCCAGCCGAGACCGCCGACCCTGACCCGCGCGAACCCGTTGAACGCCAGACTCTGTTTGGAGACGCTCTGGATCCAGATCCCTCGCCGTTCGCTTATCACCACCACGCCGCTCGAGCGGATCTGCTCGTCCTCACCGTAGAGCCACTCGTTGGCGAACGAGACGTACTGGTTGGGCACGCCCTCGACGTACGCGACGGTGTAATCGCGCACGTCGACCGTCTCGGTGCCCGGGGGCAGATCGCCCGACACCGTCGTGAACCCGAAGGGAATGGCCGCCGCCGAGATACCGAGCAGGACGACGAGGACGACGGCGCGCGCTGTCTGTCGGCGCGGGACGTCGAACCGCGCCGTGAGCGGGCGGTCGGAAGCCCAGATAGCGGACGCGAGGACCGCCGCGAACAGGAACACGAGCGCGACGCCGACCGCGCGATAGAGGACGAACTCGCTCTCGCCGCGGGGGCGGTAGATTGCCCACAGCGACTGTCTGATGCCGAAGACCACGACCGCGAACCACAGGTACAGCGCCTTCGGGCGCTCGTCGCGCGAACGGAGCACGAGGATACCGAGGCCGGCGCCGAGGAGGACGCCGAGCGCGTGTCCCTGGATCGCGATGTCTGACCACCACGGCGAGAAGAGTCCGGGGCTCGGCTCGCGGACGAGCGTCGGGCTCTTCAGCCCGCTGTAGACCACGGAGACGACGCGCTCGCTCACGAGCGCGAGGACGGCGACCAGCGGCCTGGTCACGACGGCGAACCCTGCGAACGCGAAGACGACGCCCGAGAAGCCGATCACCGGGCCCGCGGTGAACACGCCGGTGAACAGGCCGACCGCGAACGCGCCCGCCGGGACGGCGAAGATCCGGGCGTAGGGGTTCGTCCGCAACGAGGAGAACGACTGGGAGCCGCGTTCGCGGGGGTAGTGGCCGATCACGTACTCGACGATCGGCGCGTAGACGAGCGTTCCCTGGAGGTTGCCGGTGATGTGGCCGATCCCCTGGTGAGCGAACGGCGCGACCACGGTCCCCAGCGGGTAGAAGTACGACCACGAGTAGAAGGGGATCGTCATCGGTCGCTGGGGGTGTTCCCAGCCGCCCTGGACGAACCAGTAGACCGAGAGGACGCCGAGGACCGTCAGGAAGGTACCCCAGGGAACGCCGAGGACGAACCGGCGACGGAGGAGACCGCTCCACCGCCAGTCGACGGGCGAGAGGGCGCGAGCGACGGTGATCGACGCGAGTATCGCACCCACGAGGAGCAACTGCTGGAGCACGAACAGGGGGAGAAAGTCCAGCGCGGCGGCCTGCAGCATATCCGCCACAAGGAGATGGGGTCAGTTATCAGTGACGACCGTCCCGGGACCGCACCGAACGCTGACCTGTACCGCGGACGGGGCGATCGTGCGAGGCCGTCGGTCGCAGGATTTTCGGTGTCGCACGCGGATACTCCGGGCGATGGGAGTTCGGCCACCAGCGGACGACGTCGACGAGGAACCGGACGTGGTGGAGTTCGGCATCGCCGCACTGGACGCCCGACTGGAGAGCGCCGACGTGTCGTTCCCGACGACGGCGTCCGAACTGGACGACCGGTTCGGACACACGGACATCCCCTACGACGCGGCCGGGAACACGATGGCGTTCAGCGACGCGCTGGCGGCGGCCGACCGGGGGCAGTTCGAGTCGGAACAGGACCTGCTCAACGCGCTCCACCCCGTCTTCGAGAACAAACGACAGGCGACCTCGACGAGCATCGTCTCACGTCTCCGGGCGCTCGTCCCGTTCTGACTGTCGTCCCACAGCTGACCGGTCTATCCCGACCGGGACCCACCGCCGCTATCCCCCGTCCGGCTGACCGGGCCGCTGGTCGGTGGTCGCCTGCCGCTCTGGTTCCGCCTGCTCACCGCGCTCCGACGGCTCGCCGGGATCCGGCTGTGCAGTTCCGGCCGGGTGGCCGGGTCCCGGGGACGCCTCCTCGGTACGCGGCGGCGG
>Ga0207851_100052_pt1 | contig 100173 bp, 94 predicted proteins | sample A23E3SouthBayCA_FD_187747 | JGI IMG/M metagenome (GOLD analysis project Ga0207851, IMG submission 187747) | Aerobic enrichment media microbial communities from Eden Landing Ponds, California, USA - A23 E3 (SPAdes) | ecosystem: Environmental > Aquatic > Marine > Unclassified | place: Emeryville... | reverse complement strand
AGAGTGGGAGGGCAAAGGTGAGCTGTGCGCCACCTTCCAGGATCTGCACGCGATCAGCGACTCCTTCGACATCTGCAAGTTCAACGCCTTCGCCGAGGGTATCGAGGAGTACGTCCTGCAGTACAACGGCATGACCGGGCTGGACGTGAGCGAGGAGGAACTGATGGAAGCCGGCGAACGCGTCTACAACCTCGAGCGGTACTACAACAACCTCGCGGGCTTCGACGGGGCCGACGACGACCTCCCGTCACGCTTCGTCGAGGGCAACGAGCACGCTGTCCCGGCGCAGGGCGGCTCCGAGGGTGACCTTGCCGAGCTTGACGAACTGAAAGAGGAGTACTACGAGGTTCGCGGCTGGGCGGACGGCGTCGTCACCGAGGAGAAACTCGACGAACTCGGCATCGAGGTCGGCCCCGGGACCGGCGTCAGCTCCGGCGGTGCAGCGGCACCGAGCGACGACTGAGTCGGTCCCGCGTCGGTTTCCGCTCGGACACCCTACCTCGGTGCAGTAGTACCTACTAGCCCAGTCGTCGGTATAGCTGCGTGCTCGGTCTGACGAAAGACGTTGAGCCGTTCTGATAGCGGTGGGAAAACATCTAAGCCCCGGATTCGCGTACTGCAGCGTATGACCGATACAGGCACAGACCCCGACCGGGGTCGGGAACACATCGAGGTGCTCAGGGAGACGGTCGACCGCAATCGGGACCGTGACTGGGCGGACTACCGCGAGCGGTTCTCCTTCACAGTCGTGGACGACGGGACGGTGTTGCTCTCGCCAGCCGACGAGACAGACACGACGGGGTCTGCAGTCGAGCAGGAAGTGACCCACACAGTCATCGTCAACGGTGGAACGGCCGTCGACTGCAACTGCCACGTCGCACAGCGGCCGTTCGATCCGCAGTCCTGTCGACACATGCGCGCCGTCGATGCACACCCGCGACTGTGATCTCGTCTTCGGGTCCGGCACACGTACTAGCGGGGCGGCGACTGAAACGGACGGCTGACTGAGAGGGCGATGTTACGGAGAACCGTCGTGAACAACCGTTTCTTTACTGATTGCTCTCGTGGGAGATTCCGTCCCGGCTCTTGTCAGAGAGCGACAAATATGCCAAAAATAGCAATGATTAATCATGTAATCTGGGTGGATAGCGGAAAATCGACTGATTTGGTCGGACAATGGTCTGAAACGCCGGTGTAACCACCGAGATCACTGAACTATCGCAAACTAATTGTTGGTTCATTATGGTTTTTGATGCCGGAGCCCCGGAAGAACGGCTCGATGGCCAGATATCGGCCGCAGGGATCTCGTAATCCGGGTGAATAATAGCCGTACGACTGTTATCCGAAGCGAGGCGAGAATACACTGTAGTCTGTGGGACATCGGGGGTGCGACGTGAGGACAGTTATTGGGCGACGAGGGCGTGCTAACAGCCCGTTTTCCGGGCCCGGAGTGAGTAACGGATTCCGGTGTGAGACAGAGCTGCCTCTGACATCTTATCATTGCCTGGCGGTTCCACACGACTACAGTTTCAACTCTCCTCGTTCTTTCACGGAATTCAGGCCTCCGTATGGGCAAAAATGGCTGATTACATCCCTATATTCTCAAAAAGAGTCTAAATACCGCGAACAAAGAATATAAAATCCCTATCTATATACGTATGGGCCGTTATAGACAGAGATGCGCGAGTGTATGTTTGAAAGTCTCATCAAGAGATATAGAAACAGCCAGTAAACGTGTATAGATACATGTGGAAGCGTTAGATGCAGATGCCTGATTGAGCTGGGCAGCTTCCGAAAACCACCCGACGCCGGTCTATCCGTTGATACCGTTCACTGAACTGTCGCTGAGGGGCCGACGGTCATCGGTAACACAGGCTCACAGCGAGGATGACGAAGTACGTTATGAGCCCCCAGCACGCCGCGGCGACGATGACCGGGCCCAGGCGGACCGCGAGTCCGCCAGCGCAAATCAGGAGCGTGACTGCCGAAGCCGTGCGCACACCACGGCGCTCCCACAGCGACGCGACGGGTGTGTCAAGAACGAAGAGCGCCTCGACACCCAGCGCGCCGGTCACGCCGATGGCGACGGCGGGTTCTGACCAGAGCGTGTCGAGTGCGCCGGCCCGGCGCAGATACGCGACGAGTGCCAGTCCACAGAGCAGGGCAAACCCCGCGTCGCGTCGGTAGTCGGGCACAGGGGTGGTACACGCCGCGGCCAGAAAGCGGTGCTGCCAGCGGTGGGAAGCTCTCGGCGACCCCAAGTACAAAGACACTGACAATCGCAGTGAACCTATGCACCATCCTGGACCGCCGCGGTTCGTGGCGACGGGTGACGAGATCGAGCTCGCACCCAGGGACCCGGACCCGACAGCGACGTACAGTTGGCACGTCGCGCGCGCACCAGTACAGTCCACTGCCACACTCGGAGACGACCCGGTCGAACACTTCGTCCCCGACACGCCGGGCCGATACATCATCCGCCTTAGCGCACCGGACGGCAAGCACGACCTCACCGTCCGCGCGTTCCCGGGGACCCTCGAATCGAGCGGGGCACACACCTCTGGACGTTCCGGTAGCGCAGGCGGTCGAAGCGGTGGCGTCTCCGGCGGGCGAAGCGGTTCGGGCCATAGCGACGGCGACGAGTACACCCAGGCAGGGGACGGCAGTGACGGCGACGGGGGCGGCGGCCGCCCCCGGCTGACCCTGCGGCCGGAAATCGAGGGCGACGAAGCCGTCGTCCGCACGGACTGCAGCCCCCATCCAGCGGGGACCGAGACGGCCGCCGACCTCGCCGTCGAGTTCCTGCTTGACGACCGCGACGACATCGACGGCGACACCGTGACCCGGGACGGGACGGACCTCCGGATTCCGCTGGACGCGCTCCCGGAGCGCGCTCGCATCCACGCCGTCGCAGTTGGGGACCACGGCTACAGCGTGCCCGACGCCGTCGAGTTCACCCGCGACGGGGACGGCATCGAGACGGTGGCGAGCGGCGCGGGGGTCGCCGCCAGCCGACCGTACGACGCGCCGGCCTGGGCCGAGGACTCGGCTATCTACGAGATTTACGTCCGCACGTTCGCCGGCGACAGCGATAAATCGCCCTTCGACGCGATCATCGACCGCCTGGACTATCTCGACTCGCTCGGCGTCGACGTCATCTGGCTCACGCCGGTGTTGCAGAACGACCACGCGCCCCACGGCTACAACATCACCGACTTCTTCGAAATCGCGTCGGACCTCGGCACCCGCGCGGACTACGAGCGGTTCGTCGAGGCGGCCCACGACCGCGGGTTCAAGGTGCTGTTCGATCTGGTGTGTAACCACTCGGCGCGGACCCACCCCTACTTCGAGTCCGCCCGCGACGACCCGGACAGCGAGTACCGCGACTGGTACGAGTGGCGCACCGACACTGAACCGGAGACGTACTTCGACTGGGAGCACATCGCAAACTTCAATTTCGATCACCTGCCGGTCCGCCGGCACCTGCTCGATGCGGTCGCGCAGTGGGCCGAACTGGTCGACGGGTTCCGGTGTGACATGGCCTGGGCCGTCCCGAACAGCTTCTGGCGCGAGATCCACGACTACTGCAAGGACCGCGACAGCGAGTTCCTGCTACTGGACGAGACGATCCCGTACATCCCCGACTTCCAGGCCGGGCTGTTCGACATGCACTTCGATTCGACGACCTACGCCGCGCTCCGGCAGGTCGGGGGCGGCGGTGATGCCGAGGCCGTCCTCGGTGCCATCGAGGGACGGGCGGAGATCGGTTTCCCGGAGCACGCGTCGTTCATGCTGTACGCGGAGAACCACGACGAGACGCGGTACATCGTCGACTACGGGCGGGACGCCGCCGAGGCCGCCGCGGGTGCGCTGTTCACACTCCCGGGCGCGCCGTTGCTGTACGCCGGCCAGGAGTTCGGCCAGCGCGGCCGGCGCGACGACCTCGCGTGGGACCACGCCGACGAGGCGCTCCAGTCGTTCGTCAGTGACCTCTCCGCGGTCAGACACGACCAGCCGGCGCTGTCGGCCGACGCGGACCTCGTTCGAATCCCGTACGAGGTCCGGGACGGTCCGTCCGACCGCGTCGTCGCGTACGCCCGGACGACTGAGGCGGACGCGGCTGTCGTAGTGCTCAATTTCAGCAGCGAGCCGACGACGGTCGGGCTGCCGGCCGAAACCGGCGAAGCCGACCTCGTTTCCGGCGAACAGTGCGGGGCCGCTGATGACAGGGGCACGGCCGTCACGGTCGACAGCGTCGGCGTATTCCCGGCCGCCGATACCGACCTGAGTCAGTAGTCGCAGGGAGGCTGCTTCGGTTCGGTGACTCTGCTCTCGCTGGGAATCAAGTCAATACACCGAGATATCACTAATTTGTACGAACCACAGGAGTTTATAGAGATTGGTCTGCTTTGATATGTATGCGGCTTTCGACAGCGCTCAACGAATACAAGCGGACTCGTCATGAGCGCTTTCCAGAGGAGCGCAGGACTGTTTCAGGCTCTTTCTCCGGGCACGGTGATCGCCTCGTACACGTCGGCGAAGACGGCACGCTGAAGGACTATTCCGATTCGCTCTCCGGGCTCTCCGGTATCGACCGCTCCCGACTCGGGGTTATGCTTGGGGACGAGACACGGTGGTTCAGTGACCTGGAGACGATCAGACAGCACTACTACCGCGAGACGCGGCTCGTCGAGACCGAATACGACGCGGGGTCGTTCACGGTCCACCAGTACGACTTGACGCTGGGACGGGCACACGTCACGCACGTCGCGATGCGTGGGGCGGTTCCACAGAACGCCAAACTCGTGGCGTTCGTCACGCTGGCCCCCGACAGCAGCGACAGCGGCGTCGGCTCGCTGATCCACGAGGACGCCGGGCCCGATAACTCGCGCGTCCTGGAGGTGTACCATCGGCGAGAGCACGATTACCTCGCCTCGTCGACCGGGCTGGACGCCGTCGCCGGGCAGCGGCCGGAGCGCATCACAGAGATACTCGAAGACAGCCCGATAGAGTTCCCGCGGTCGGCACCGGTCGAGCGACGCGACCAGACGCGGCTCACCGGCGACTTCCTCGTGACCGCACCGCTGGACCGGTCCGGGCGCAGCAAGGACACGACGCTGGTCAGTCAGCTCTCGAATCACGACGAGGTCGACCGGGAGACGGCACTCCTCGACCTTGCCGACTGTGTGACGGAGCATACGACGTCCGACGATCTCCGACAGGCCGGGCGGGAGCGAACGCGTATCGACGTGGCCGACTCGATGCCGCGCTCGGACTCGATACGGATGGACCTACGGGTGCTTGACCTGCTGTCCTCGCCGACCGGCGGCCGCATCGCCGCCCCGGAGTTCGACCCGTTCTACTCGAACTCCGGCGGCTACGGCTACGTCTGGTTCCGCGACGACGCGTCCGTCTCCCGGCATCTGCTCGAAGCCGGCGACCGACTCGATATCGACACCGTAGAAATGTTGACCGAGAGCGCGGAGTTCCTCTGTGACAGTCAGCTCTCGGACGGGCGGTGGCCCCACCGCGTCTGGGCCGACACCGGGGCTATCGCGCCGGGCTGGGCCAATGCCAGAGTCGAGCACAACGCCGAATCGCCGGAGTACCAGGCCGACCAGACCGCGACCGTCACCGCCCTGCTCGCGACACTGTTGCGAACACACCGCAGCAAGATGGACGCCGAGCTGACGGCGACGGTTCGGGAGACAATCGAGGCGGCCGTCGACGCGCTCATCGAAGACATCGCGGCCAACGACCTCCCCGAGCCGTGCCAGAACGTCTGGGAGGACTCCATCGGCCAGTTCACGCACACCACTGCGACGTTCATCGAGGCCTTCGCCGCGGTGAGCCGCGCTCCGATGCCCGAGTCGGTTTGTGAGCGGAGCCTGACGGCAGCCGACCGGCTGCTGGATGGGCTGAATACGCTCTGGGACGATGATCTGGGCGTGTACGTGATGGGGCTGACAAACGGGACGCCGGACCACCGCATCGACGCCGCGGGGCTCCACCTCGCGGACGCGCTGCAGGAGTACGACGGCGTCGAGTCGACCACGCTTCCTGATCAGCACCTCACCCGCCTGGCTGATCACGTGAGCACGACGCTCGACACGCTCTTTCGGAATCCCACCGAGAGCCGGGTCGCGGGACTGGCCCGCTACGAGGGCGACCGCTGGCGGACCGGGCACCAGGACAGCGAGAAGATCTGGACGGTTACGACGGCGATGGGGGCCCTCGCCGCCGCCCGCGTCGGCGACATGCTGAACGACCGCGACGAGAGTGGCGACGCCTACCTCGACCGCGCGAGCGACCTGTACGAACTGCTCGAGGTCGACGGGCCGCTCACGACCGACGCCGGCTACCTCGCCGAACAGGCCTTCGACGACGGCGCCCTCGACAGCGCGACGCCGCTTGGCTGGTCCCACGCGCTGCGGCTCCACGCGACTGCCCGTCTGGACGAGCTGAACGCGCTCCCGACGACATCGGCCGGGACCGAGGGGCCGAGCGAGCGCCCGACCTGGACGACCGGGGAGAAGTACGGCGTCGGCACCGTCGCAGACCACGACGAACCGGACCCCTCCCGCGTCTGGTTCACGCTCACAGAGGGCGCGTTGACTGAGGCTCGCTACCCGCAGGTCGACCTGATGAACCTGCGGACGCTCGACTTTCTGGTCCGGTGTAGGGACGAGACGGACTACGCCGTCCGGACCCACCGGGAGAACCGCCGGACCGACGACAGCGTCAGGCGACGCGTCGAGCCCGTCGACGACGAGGCGCTCCTCTATCGCCACGTCTTCACCGAGACCGGCGACGGCCGGGGCCACGAGTGGACGCTGACCGTCGACTACGCGACCGACCCCGAGCACGACGCCATCGTCGCCGACGTGTCCTTCAGCGCCGAGGACGGCAAAGCATACGACGTGTTCTCGGTCGCGGACATCGCGCTCACCAGCACGGTCACCGAGGACCGCGCCATCAGATACGGCCAGCCCGGGAGCTACCACCTCGTCGGCCGGAACCCCCGCGCATACACCGACCAGACGGACAACGACCTGCTCGTCGACGAGAACGGCGACGCCTACTCCATCGCCGTGGCGATGGCCGCGGCCGGGCGCTTCGACTGGGCCACCGTCGGCGCGGCCGGCAGCGACCGCCTCGACGGGCTGTACTCCGACGGCGACCTCCCGGACCCGGTCGAATCCATCGACGGGACGAACCTCGTCCTCATCGGTCGGCTGGACTCGGGGACCAGAGTCAGCGACACGGTCGCGCTCGGCTTCGCGCGGCAGGCTGACACCGCCGCCGCGCTGGGCGAAGCCGACGGCGCGCTCGACCGCGGCTACGAGACAGTCAGCGCGGAGTACGCCGACAGCTGGGCCGACTTCCTCTCGGACAAGCCACTCCCGGAGTCGGTCGCCGGCGACGAGGAACTGGCGAACCAGTACAGAACCGCACTGATGACGCTGTTAGCGGTCGAGGACAAGACCTACCGCGGCGCGTCGATTGCCTCGCCGTCCGTGCCGTGGGGCGAGGCCGTCCACGCCGAGGAGCCCAAGGGCTACGGCTACAACTTCGTCTGGTCCCGGGACCTGTACCAGGTGTTCAGCGTGTTCGACGCTATCGGGTCGCTGGATATCGCCACGGAGCAACTGGAGTACATCTACGAGTACCAGCAGGACGAGGCCGGCTTCATCCCGCAGAACACCTACGTCAACGGGACGACCCGCTGGGGAGGCGAGCAGATGGACAACATCTCGTTCCCGCAGGTGATGGCGTACCGCCTCGCCGAGAGCGGCGTCGGCTTCGATGACGTCGAGTACAGCTACGAGAACGTCCGGCGGTCGGCCGAGTACGTCGTCCGCCACGGTCCCGAGACCGCCCAGGAACGCTGGGAGGAGGAGGCCGGCTTCTCGCCGTCCTCGATCGCGGCCGAAATCGCCGGCCTCGCGTGTGCGGCGAAGCTCGCACTCGACACCGGCAACGAGGCTGATGCGCTCGTCTGGCTGGCGCTGGCCGACCAGTGGGCGAACAACGTGGAGGCCTGGACCGCGACCGAAACCGGGACCGAGCGCCACACCAACACGCCCTACTACACGCGGGTCACGCTCGATGGGAACCCCGAGACGGGCCACCTCCGCACGCTCGCCAACGACGGCCCGACGCTGGACGAACGGAACATCATCGACGGCGGCTTCCTCGAACTCGTCCGACTTGGCATCAAACCCGACGACGACGAAGCAATCCGGAACTCGCTCGTCGAGGTTGACGACACGATCAGCGTGGACACGGAGCACGCGCCCGGGTTCTACCGGTACAACGGCGACGGCTACGGCGAGCGCGGCCGGGACGACCAGGGCGCACCGTGGACGGTCGAACACAAGGGGAAGGGTCGCCTCTGGCCGCTGCTCACCGGCGAGCGCGCCGAGTACGAACTCCACCGTGACGACCCGGACATCCCGCCCGAGAACTGCCTCCGGATGATGCAGGACGTGGCGAACTCCGGCCGGATGATCGCCGAACAGATATGGGACCGGGGCCACGCGACCGACTACGACTGGGAGTTCGCCGAAGGGACCGGCTCGGCGACGCCGCTGGCGTGGTCGATGGCTCAGTACGTGCGGCTGGCTCACGGCATCAGCGCCGGCGAGCCGGTCGAGACACCGGCGTTCGTCGACGAGCGCTACCGAGAGCGGCGTGCGCATACGCCCGACCGCAGCCCGGCGTTGCGCGTCGACACGCAGTTCCGCGGGAACGAACTGGTCGTCTCCGGCGAGACGACCGGTGTCTGTGTCGTCGTCAAGACCCCTGCCGATATCACGTACATCCCCGTCGAAGACCGTGAGTTCGAGGTCGCGGTCGACGTCGACCCCGGTGAGAACCAGGTGATCGTCGCCGCCGCGGACGACGAGGACCTGGTCACCGCCGGAACGACCGTCTGGCAGCTTAACCTCTAGAGAAACCAACAATTAGTTACCACTTTATAATTCGGGTCTGACTGTGGGATATGGACGCGATAGTTCTAGCTGGCGGCTACGCGACACGACTGTGGCCGATCACTCGTCGTCGACCGAAGATGCTGCTCCCGGTCGGCGAGACGACCGTCATCGATGGAGTCCTGCAATCACTCGAAGCCGACGACCGAATCGAGACGACGTACCTGAGCACGAACGAGGCCTTTGCCGACGAGTTCCAGACCCACATCGACGAGATGGGCTACGAGAAGGTCCACCTCTCCGTCGAGAGCACGGAGGACGAAGACGAGAAGTTCGGCGTCGTCGGCGCGCTCGCGCAACTGATCGACCGCGAGGACATCGACGACGACCTGTTTATCATCGGCGGCGACAACCTCATCGGCTTCGACCCATCGGAGTTCCTGGACTTTTTCGAGGCGCGAGACGGGCCGGCACTCGCCGCCTACGATGTCGGTTCGCGGGAGAAAGCCAAGTCCTACGGGCTCGTCGAACTCGACGGCGAGCGCGTCGTGGACTTCCAGGAGAAGCCCGACAACCCCAAGAGCACGCTCGTCTCGATTGCCTGCTACGCCTTCCCGGCCGATTCGCTTCGCTTCGAGGAGTACCTCTCGGGCGACAACAACCCTGACGAACCCGGTTGGTACATCGACTGGCTGCAACAGCAGGAACCGGTGTACGCGTTCACGTTCGACGACGTCTGGTTCGACATCGGGACGCCCGACTCGTACTTCGAGACGGTCGAGTGGAAACTCGACGGGGGCTCGCTCATCCACCCCGACGCGACCGTCGAGAACTCCGAGATCGGTGACACCGTCCACGTGATGGCCGGGGCGGAAGTGACCGACAGCAGCCTCGAACGGGCCATCGTCTTCCCGGATGCCGAGGTCCACGACTGCGCCCTCGACGAAACGATTCTCGGCGAAGACGTCACCGTCGAGGGGTACAATATGTCGGGGTCGCTCATCATCAACCGCTAATCGCTCACCCGGGCGACCGCTCGGGCGTGGGATTCGGCACGGCCCGCCCTCGGTCCCGGGCCGCTGGCGAAGGACTAAGTGACACAGCGCCGTCTACTCGCCATGAGCAAGTCATCTGACAACATGGGCCAATCGGAGACCGAGCCAGTCACGTTCGAGATGACAATCGACGATGGCCGGACCCGGATCGACGTCTCGGGCGACCGCGATACGGCCGTCGTCGTCCGCTCGGCATCGGGCGAGAAAATATACCTGCCGCCCGAGGACTTCGACCGCCCGCCGGAGGACAGACAGACGCCCTACGACAGCCCCTACCAGTCGGCTGACGGGACCGCCGACAGCCCGTATCGGACCCAAACCGACACAACGTCCGTGACGGGGCTGGAGCCGACCGCCGACGGCTACCTGATCGTCCACCCGGAGCCGGTCACGGACGTTCGCTTTCTCCGATAGGCGGGGCCGCCGGTCAGGCTTCGTCGAGAACCTCGTGGTAGAACTCGACGTGTTCGTCGGCCACTTCCTCCCAGGTCCGGACCTCGTACTCGATGGGCGTCGACAGCGACAGGGCGTACTCGATGCCCTCGGCAATCGAGTCGGAGTCGGGTTCGACCTCGATGACGCAGTCCTCGTTCAACAGCTCCGCGGCCCCGCTCTCGCAGGCGACGACGCGCGTGCCGACGGACAGTGCTTCGACGATAGTGATGCCGAACGGTTCCGCCAGTGACGGCGATACGAACAGGTCGGCGCTGTTGTAGTAGTCCCCGAGCTCCGACTGGGGGAGATACCCCGGGAAGTAGACCCGGTCCTCGACGCCCAGGAGCTCCGCGAACCGCTCGAGCTGTTCGGTGAGGTGGCCCGAGCCGCCAAGCACCAGGCTGACATCGTCCCGGCCGAGCTTCGAGAGCGCGTACAGCAGATACGAGAGCCCCTTCTGGTCGGTGTGTCGGCCGACGAAAAACAGCATCTTCCCGTCGATACCGAGCTCCGCTTTGATGTCCCGGTCCGTCGGCTCCACCGACGAGAACCCGTTGTAGATGACCGTCGAGTCGGCGTCGTACTGCTCGCGGATCCGTCGCTGCGTGAACTTACTCACCGCGACGAGGTGGTCCGAGCGGTTGGCGACCCGCTGTTCCGTCTCGACCTCCCGCTGTGGTGGGGTCACGTTCCGGTCCGCCGACAGCGAGTGGAACGTCGAGATCCATTCGACGTCGTGTGACGATTTGGCCCGTGAACCGGGGTTGTAGCCGAACCAGTCGTTCGTGTGGATGATGTCGGCGTCGGCCGCCCGGTCGGCGAACTCCCCGGCCAGCCGGCCGATGCGGGTGATGATGTCGCCGCTTCCCGTCGAGACGCCGTGGATGCTGTCGCGGTCCGGCGGCGCGTACTCAGCGGGCAACACCAATTCGAACTCGACGTCGTCTCTCGGTTCGAGCTGCTCGAACAGCTCCCCGATAGCGGTATCAAGCCCGCCGGTGATGTTGGGTGGGAAGCCCCAGCCAAGCATCAGAACGTTCGGTGGCATCTCTGTAACTGGCTCTCTCATAGCATCAAATGGATACAATATATATGTTTGCGTACTCCCCTCTCGCGGCATCCAGCGCTCGCTTTTTTGCAGCCGCTCACTGCTCGCGGGTCGTCCCTCCCCGCTCGCTTCCCCGAGGGCCACTCACTTCGCTCGCGCCCCTCGCCTCGAAAAACCCCGCCCATTGAAATGCCTGTCAGGGCAACAGGTGCGTATGCAATTCGAACGGCAGAGTGGCGTGTTTCTCCACCAGACGTCGCTCCCGGGGCCACACGGCATCGGTGACCTCGGTGCCGGCGCGCGGGCGTTCGTCGACTTCCTCGACCGGGCGGACCAGTCGCTGTGGCAGTTCTGTCCGCTGGGTCCCACGGCGAGCATCCACGGGAACTCCCCGTACCAGTCGTCGTCCGCCTTCGCCGGAAACCCGCTGCTCATCGATCTCCGCGATCTCGTCGACCGTGGCTATCTCGGTGAGGACGATATCGAACCACCGGAGGACCTCTCACAACAGCACGTCAAGTACGACCGCGTGACCGAGTTCAAGGAGGCCCGGCTCCGGGACGCGTACGCCACTTTCGACGAGAGCGCAAGCGACGCGGACCAGCAGTCGTTTACCGAGTTCTGCGAGCGCGAGGCCGGCTGGCTGGACGACTACGCGCTGTTCACGGCGTTGAAAGCCGAGTTCGACGATGCCGGCTGGATGGACTGGCCGGACGATATCAGAACGCGAGAGCCGGCGGCCATGGAGCGGTACCGGGACGAACTGGCTGGTGACATCCGCTATCACAAGTTCGTCCAGTGGTGCTTCGACAGCCAGTGGCAGGCGCTGGCCGAGTACGCGGCCGAGCGGGATATTGATCTCGTCGGCGACCTCCCAATCTACGTCGGCCTCGACTCGGCGGACGTCTGGGCGTATCCCGAGGTGTTCCGACTCGACGACGACCACCACCCTGCAGAGGTGGCCGGCGTCCCGCCCAATCCCGGCGACGACGGCCAGCGGTGGGGGAACCCGGTGTACGACTGGGACGCCCTGCGAGAGAACGACTACGGCTGGTGGGTCGACCGGTTCGAGCGGCTGTTCGACCTCGTCGACATCGCCCGCATCGACCACTTCAAGGGCTTCGACGAGTTCTGGTCGATTCCGGCCGAGGCGGACGACCCGGCCGCCGGGCAGTGGCGGGACGGCCCCGGCGCGCACTTCTTCGAGACGGTCAGAGACCGGCTCGGCGAACTGCCGTTCTTCGTCGAGGATCTGGGCTTTCTCGACGAGAGCATCGTCGCGCTTCGGGACCGGTTCGGCTTCCCCGGCATGCGCGTGCCGCAGTACGCCGACTGGTGCGAGGAGGGGCATATGTACCAGCCGATGCACTATCCGGAGTCGGCCGTCGGCTACACCTCGACCCACGATACGGACACTATCGTCGGCTACTACCGCGACCTCCCGGACCGGCAGCGGGACTGCCTCCACTACAACCTCGGCACCGACGGAGACGAGATCAACTGGGACCTCATCGAAGCGGTGTGGAACTCGAACGCCGTCGTCGCGATGACGACCGTCCAGGACCTGCTCGGGCTCGACAGCGACGCCCGGTTCAACGTCCCCGGCACGGCGACCGGGAACTGGCAGTGGCGGGTGACCGAAGACGCCCTCGACGACGAGGTCGCCGAACGGCTCAGACAGGTCACCGACAGGACGATCCGCTAAGGGCGCTCAGAACTGCAGGATACCGTCTTCCGTGACGACCGTATCGAGCAACCGGGTCGGCGTCGCGTCGTAGCCCGGGTTGCCGATGTCGAACCCCTCCGGCGGTTCGAGCATCACGTCCGAGCCCTGTCGGAACGTGTTCCTGAAGGAGAAGCCGCTGCCGATGAACTTCGACGAGGTCCCGACGACGGTCACGGGCACGTCCATCTCGTTGGCCGTCGCGGCCAGCGGCAACGTCCCGATACGGTTGTACACCGTGTCGTCGATGAGGCAGTTCATGCCGACGAACACGCGGTCGGCCTCCGAGAGGTAGTGGCCCGCCGCACCGTCGACGATGAGCGTCACGTCGGCCCCGTCCCGGTCGGCCAACTGGCGGGCGGTTCGCCGGCCCAGGAAATGCGGCCGGGACTCTCTCGCGTACAGGTGGAACTCCTTGCCGTCGTCGAGCGCCCTCATCAGCGTCGCCATCACCGTCGAGGAGTTCTCGTGGGTCACCAGCACGTCGCCGTCGTCGATGAGCGTCGCCGCCCGCTCGGCCGCGCGGTCCTTGCTGGTCTCGATTTCCGTGACGACTTCGTCGATTGTGTCGAGCAACCGTTCCTTGGCCGCCGAGACAGAGTCGAGGTCGGCGTCTTTCAGGTCTGTGACGATGCGTTGCTGTGTCGTGTACAGCGGCGCGTGCGAGCGGTTCGCCCGCTGGAGCGCGCTGCTGTTGCGCTCGACCACGCGGAGGAAGTCCTCGACCGTGTGGCACTCGCGCTCTGTCAGTTCGCGGAGCGCCTCAGCGGCTTTCACGGCGGCAATAGAGGAACTCTGTGTCTCCATTTCCTCGATCTGCCGCACGGTCTCGTTTATCATGCGTTTATTTGTGACTGCCTCCCTTATAACGGTACAGCCGGCGGATCGCCCTTCCACCCGTCTTGAGTCATGACAACGATAGACGTGGTTACGCCGACTTGACCACGTCCTCGTCGGTCGGTCCCTGACCGTCGAACTCGGCCACGAGCGCGTCCAACTGCTCCGGGTCGTCGACGCTCGGGAGCGTCTGGTCGGCGGTCCGGCAGTCGGCGTGGACAGCGAGGTCGTTACAGACGAGGTCGGCCGTCGCCTCGGCCATCTGTCGGTAGGTGGTCAGCTTGCCGCCAACGATGCTCGCCATGTTGTCCACGCCGCCGTCGGCGTGGTCGAGCAGGAAGAAGCCCCGCGAGATGCCGCGACCGCCCCGTTCGTCCTCGTCTGGCGCGTACAGCGGCCGGACGCCCCACCAGGTCCGGACCTCAGGTGCGTCCGCAACTGGCGGCAGCATCGCCGCACACTCCTCGATGCTCTCCTCGATCTCCCACTGCTCCGTCTCGTACTCGTCCGGGTCGCGGACCGGCACGCTCGTCGTCCCGAGGACGGCCTCGCGCTCGTGTGGGACGACGATGTCGCCGTCGTCGGGGTCCCGACAGCGGTTGAGCACCGGCCCGAGGTCGTCGTATTCGACTGAGACCATCACGCCCCGCGTCGGTTGCATCTCGACGTCGAGGCCGGCCATCGCGGCGAACCGGCCCGCCCAGGCACCGGTCGCGTTGACGACGTAGTCGGCCTCGATAGCGTCGTCGATTGCCCCGCCGACCTGCACGCCAGTCACCTGTCCGTCCTCGACAAGCACGTCCTCGACAGGCGCGTGCGGGTGTATCGCCGCGCCGTGGTCGCGGGCGTCTGCGGCGTTTGCGGCGACGAGCCGCGACGGGTAGATGACGGCGTCGGGGACCTCGAACGCGCGCTCGACGTCCGAAGCGAGGTCGGGCACTCGCTCCCGGGCCGCGTCGGCGTCCAGCGTCTCGACGGGGATGCCGATATCCTCACAGGCCGCCCGCTTGGCCTCGAAGTAGTCGGGGTCGTCCTCGGCGAGCTGGACGAACAAGCCCCCGGTGTCGCGGATGCAGGCCCCGGCGATCTCCTTGAGTATCCGGTTTTCGGTGATGCACTCCTCTGCACCGACCCGATCCGCCTCGGCGTAGCGGGCGCCGCTGTGCAGCAGTCCGTGCGAACGCCCGGAGGTACCGCTGGTCAGCCCGTCGCGTTCGACGAGCGTCACGTCGATACCACGGAGTGCAAGGTCACGAGCGACGCCAGCGCCGGTCGCGCCACCACCGACGACGAGGACATCCGTATCAATCGCCATGTGTACTGTTAGGTCAGCTGACGTAAGATGCTACCGATACCGGGGGTTTCGATAACTGTGTATCCCGTTTCAGCGGGGAGAGACTGGTTGCAGCCGGTGGACAGGACACAGCGCAGTGCTGCTGGCTCGAACGGTCGATAGGTGGTTCCAGAAGCTGTTGTCGACGAGCTTGAGGACTGACATATTCGCAAGGGAAATAGTTTCATCCATCGGATTTTATCTGTATACTTGGTGTAATTATATCAAAACCTCTCCCAACTAAGAATTGAGTAGGCTTAGAGAAGATAATGTAGGGATTTGGAGGGTGAAATAGACGAATTTACGATAGAAAACAAGATTATAATAGTATATATCTAATATTTGGATACAAAATTTGTATTTTATTGATATACTCTCTACTAAGATACTCAGAATCGTCGAATGATTCTCGTTCACTTGTAATCCGCGGGGTCCGAAATCGTGCTCTTCAGTCGGCTTTAGGGGTGGACGCTTCGTTAATCCGGTTGTGACTGACAGCAAATTTCCATTTCGAACATGGACGATTTGTTTGCGAACTCACAATCTGATATCGATTAAGTCGATTTCGAATGCTCCTTCGTCAGCCTCTGCGTTGTACTGCTTGATTGCTGTCCAGACGAGCGCGAACACGCCCGTCTGACTCTCTCTGCAGTCCTGCCCTGTGAGATTGATGTTGATTTCGTCGTGAACTAGACGGTTGTGGATGTCCTTGCTGGGTGATTTCTGACAACATGGTATAAATACCTTCCCGGAAGCGCTTCGTCCAACAGTCCGTCTCCTTGGAGTGTGTGCAGACGGAGTGCCCCGAGAACAGTCAATTCGATGTCGTGTAGATGTCGGATCCGCTGGCTAGTTGCAGTCAATTAATTGATACGGTTCACAGCCCGAATTTGCGATTTAATTCTGGTCTTGGTTAAGGAAAAACTATGCTGGGCCATTCTGTTACAATCTCAGGGAATATCAATAGAAGTGCGATGAATGCAATATCCACCGGGAGAAATCGGATAGCTCCCTGGAATCCGACAGTTGGTGACATGTCGAGAGTCCCTGACGCGACATATACGTTCAGACCGAGGGGTGGGGTAACCAATCCGATTTCTATTGTTTTGGCAATGAGGATACCGAACCAGATCGGATCGTACCCTAACCGGAGGGCGAGTGGAAAGGTAATCGGCAGCGTCAGAATCAGGATTGCTGTTTGATCCATCATGGTACCCATGAAAATATACACAGTCATCAAGATCGCCATAATCCAAAAGGAGCCGATTGGCAGGGCCACTATCCACTGAATGAATTCTTGCACAAGTCCGGAGTACGCCATGTATCTGCCGAAGATGACGGCTCCAATTATGATCATGAAGATCATGGTGGTGATATTCGCCGTGTTCTGGAATGCGTTCTTTATCCCAGAGTACCGGAGGTCGCTTAATACAACCCCAACTAAAAAGGTCCCTGTCGCCCCCATCGCACCTGCCTCAGTGGGAGTCACTATCCCTGCATACATGCTACCCAATACGAGGATGACGATGATGACGGCAGGCCAAATAATGAGACTCGACTCGATTTTTTCTCGCAGCGTATATTCCTCCTCAATTGATCCGAACACCTCTGGATTCGAGTAGCCCCACAGGTAAATGACCGCACCATAGCCAATCAGCGTGATGATACCAGGGATAATCCCGGCAGTAAATAGTTGTGCTATTGAGGTCTCCGTAATTACGCCGTAGACAATTAACCCAATGCTCGGTGGGATCGTTATTGCGAATGTACCAGCCGCGGCCACTGTCCCTAAACTCAGACGATCATCGTATCCCCGTTTCTGCATTTGCGGTACCGCCACGTTCGCCATAGCTGCAGCAGATGCTGTACTCGATCCCGAGAGTGCTGCCATTCCTCCGTTTGCTAGTGTCGTAGCGAACGCCAGACCCCCTTTGGTTCCTGCCAACCACCTGTGGGCCGCCTCAAATATCTCGTCGATAAGACTACTGTTATTCAAAAATTCGGCCATGAGAATGAACATCGGGATAGTGGTAAACAGGTAGTTGGAAACATTACTGTAGGCGACTTCACGCATCACTACAAGCGAACTGTCCAACCCAACAAGCAAAACCAGACCAACGGTTCCCGCTGCCGCGACCGCATACGAGACGGAGACTCCAGCCAGTAATAAAACAATCAAAATTGAGACGGGCAGTATAATTTCCATTATTCTACCACCTCTGAATCAGTATCATCTTTGAGTGCGGTATAAAGGTCAACCAAATTCGTACGGATTTCAATAACCAATCGAATTGCAAGTGCAAACAAGCCAACGGCCATGATCAGCCATGAAATGTAGATTGGGAATTCGACGACGCCAACGGAGGTCCGCCCCTCAATGAATCCATCCCAGAATTTCACGCCCGCAATATACGATATCGCACCGAATATTATAAACGCCAAGACGCGTCCAATAAGGTTGATGAACGATTGGACTTCATCCGGAAGTCGAGTGTACAGTATATCGACATTAATGTTGCCATTGTTTTTTTCTAAACGGGCTGCATAAAGGAAAATCACCATTGGCATCAGATACAATTCGATGAGCTCGTAAGTCCCAGAAATGGGGTCATCAATAACGTATCTAGCTACCGCATTCCCCGTTGTCATTACCATAATCAAAGCTAATGATATTAGTCCCAATGTAGCTATGCCGCTCTCGAAATAATCATATAAGTTACAAAATTTGTTGTAGCCACTGTATATGCTATTTTTTATCGATTGATTCATACCTGACTTGTTTGATGGAGAGCCTCGATAAAAAAATTACGCCTCCGCGTACTCTTGACGTCTTACGCCTCGACATACAATCCGGATAGAAATCAAGCCGTCAATAGCCTGTATACCAACGTATTCATTGATACTCCCACTAAGAGACTTGAATCCCTAGAATGTCCCGAGCCTGGTCAGGAGTCGCGACTTCACGGCCGATTAACTCACAGAAGTCAATAATCTTGTTCACGACCTGCATGTTCTCTTGGATGACTTCATCCTTGTGCGGGTACATCCAATAGAAGTCCTCGATCCCGATACGGACATAGTCAACGCCACGGAGTATCGCTTCCATAGTTATTGGAAGCCAGTTCCGACCGCCCGAGCACACGCCGATTACAGTATCATCAGGGAACCGCTGTTTGGTCTGCTCCAGATTGGTAATCATCTGCATTGGCATCCATGGATCTTGATCCAACGGCCATCCGAAGGGATGCCCCATATCATGGAACACACAAAGTGGGTCTTCATCCAGCAGATCAGTGGCTTTGAGATCTCTGTACAGACGGCGACTATTGTATGAGCTGCGAACCTTGTGAATTGGCTTGATGTTGTTGTCCCGATAGAATTCTACACCTTGTTTTACTTTTTCTGTATAGTTTTTCGGGTACGAGTCGAACGTCGGCCAGAGGACGATCGCCGCCTGAATGAATTTGTTAGTGCCACCACCGGCTTCGAGATGCTTCTCAGCCAAATCAACCAAGTCAACACTGTTGTCCGAAGTTATTTTCCAAGCATGTTGGACAGAGACGACATCCGTTTCATCAAATATTTGACGGTAGATCTCCCCGAGCATTTCGATATTATCTGTCCCAAGACAGTCTTCGGGGTCACGAGGGTGGATGTGTGCAGCGGCACAGCCAGCTTTCCGGGCCTTGATAATCTCATTTGCTTGATCTTCGAGGGAACATGGGACTGCTGGGTACCGAGTGTCGCCGGCGCTAGTGTAGTTAGGGGGGAGTTCGTCAGAGTAAGCCTCCTCAGGTGGCCACTCATCTGGTTGCCAACCGGGACTCGCACACTCGATAATAACGGGTTTATCCAGTGTATCGATACGCTCCTCCAGTTCGATTGGATGTCTTTTTGCAATTGTCGAGATGATGTCCTCCTTGCTCCGTGGATCGTCTTCCCCTTTCAGGACACCATACTGCTCATCTGTTGCAGGATCTCTGTCGCCATCACTGTTGGTCATATCAGCGAATACATCATTCCCTCTCAACCTATAAAATAATACCGCTGCCAAGCATCGGACTATCGGTAACCACCGATGCCTGGGCTGTACTCTTGAGTTTGCCGCCAATAGTACGAAACAAGTTATTTGTCAGAGCGAGCAGTAAAAACGAGAGCTGCGATATGCTACCTACAAATTGACAGAGAAGCAGAATCAGGGCCTGGTTGACGAATCCGGTTTAGCTGTACTGGTCGTACAATTCGTTCCAACGGTCCAGTACCTCTTGGCCCGGCTCGTCCCTTTCAGCCATTGTATCCGCCCAGTCCTGCTTTGCCGCGTCCATCACTTCGGTCCAGTTCTGTTTATCCTCTTGGGGAACCTCGTAAACGGCATCGCTGTACGTTTCTCGGGCCTCAGCCCGGTGGCTCATTTGTGCCTCGCCATACTCCGTGTTCAGCTCCTCGCTGGCAGTGGTCATGGCATTCCGCACATCTTCGGGAAGACCATCGTACACTTCCTGATTGATTATCGTGACCGCCCCGAAGGAGCCCAGGTTAATGTTGGTTGGCACGTGAGTAATAAACTCGTCCAAGTCCCAAGAGTCGAAAGTGTTGATAGCGAATAGGGCCCCATCAATCGTCCCTCGTTCAGCGGCCGAGTAGACGTCTGAGGGGCCGATGTTTACGGGAGATCCCCCAAGTTGTTCGATGACACTACTGACGACACCGCCCGAGGAGCGGATGCTCACACCATCCCAGTCTTCCCGCTGTACGATGGGCTCGTCTGTCCAATGGCCTGGAGTGAACGGGGCCTCTAGATTCACACCTATAGCTTCAACTCCCAGCGAATCGTAGTTTTCTCCCTGAATGTAGTTCCTGGTAATATCGTAGGCAGTCTTCTGGGCCGCAACGTTATCTGTGAATTGTCCGGGAAGGTCAGTGACTAGCGAGAGGGGAATCTGTCCCGGATGGTAGGCTGGCCCAGTCTGGGCAAGTTCGACGACACCGTCTTGAACGAGTGATAAATACTCCCCCCCAGACGCTAATTGGCCGGCAGGCTGATGTTCGATTGTAACGTCTGTATCCGAGTATTCCTCGACTTTATTAATGAACGGCAGAATCCAGTCTTGAGTTGTATGCTGCGGTTCTGGCCAAGGATGTGCGTAGGTAAGTGAGACAGCGTCTTGCCCATCTCCACTCGAACCCGCTGTGGTACCAGTAGTATCTGTCTCCGTCGATCCTTCGGAATTTGACCCGTCTTGAGAGCACCCCGCAAAGGCAATTCCGGTTATAGAGGCTCCAAGTGTTTTCAAGGCTCTACGCCGTGACACGGATTTGTCTTTCGGCACCATGTGACATTGTCAACCAGACCCACAATAAAAAACATTTCGGTAATTTACCTTGTCACGTTTGAGACGCCACCCTGTACCGCGTTGATCGCATTGTGGATGGCGCTCGTGCCTGTCGCACTCTTCCGTCGGTTCGCAGGTCGCCGAGGCCGAATGAGGCGGCCAGTACGCACCCGAGACCAGCCTGCTGGCCGAGTATATCCCATAGCACGCGCCCCTTGTGAAGCTAAGTGACGATGTCGGTGCCGATGTTCGCGTCGGGTAGCGCTCGTGTGGCTGCGGTGTTCACAAGTTCGACGAACAAGTGTGGCGTTTTCGAGCGAAATTGGGCCATCCCGACGCCCGGAACCGTGACGCCGGTCATTGCTCGTCGCCACCGAACACGCCGATCGCCTCCATCTCGTCAAGTTCGTCATCTGAGTACCCCATCTTGGCGAACACCTCTCGGTTGTGTTCACCCAAGAGTGGTGGCGCTAACTCGAATCCACTGTCCGAGTTGGCGAACTTCAGCGGATGCTCGATGACCGGTATCGCTCCGAGTTTCGGGTGCTCTATCTCGGAAATCGCATCCCTTGCCTCAATCTGTGGGTTGTTCAACGCTTCATCCACCTCGTAAACTGGGCCGGCCGGAACACCCCCTTCCTCGGCGATGATTTCGATCCACTCCTCGGTCGTCCTCCGTCTTAGCGTCTCTTCTATTTCGGCCTCAAGTGCGTCTTGGTTTTCGACCCGGTCAGCGTTGTCCTCGAAGCGCTCATCCACGGGCAGATCCGACCGGTCAATAACCTCACAGAGCTCGTGCCAGAGCTTCTCGTTGAGGATACAGATGTTGATGTAGCCGTCTTTCGTCCTGAACGTTTGGTAGGGAGCGAGGACAGGGTCTTTCGTCCCCATCCGCTGTGTCTCCTCGCCAGCGAACGTCATCCCGGCCTGCTTGGTAAGCCACGGGAGCGTCGCCTCCAGCATTCCAAGATCTATAAATTCGCCCTCACCGGTCACTTCGCGTCGGTAGAGCGCAGCCATCGCGCCGAAGGCCGCCCACATCGACGTGATGAGATCGGTCATCGGCAGACCCACCTTCACTGGCTGGCGGTCTTTCTCTCCGGTGACGCTCATGATGCCGCTCATCCCCTGGATAAGTAGATCGTACCCCGACCGCTCGGCCCACGGGCCCGTCTGTCCGAACGCGGAGATGGCGAGGTAGATTATCTCTTCGTTGTGTTCGCGAATGGTCTCGTAGTCCACATCCAGCCGTTCTGCAGTACCTGGGCGGTAGTTCTGTATGAACACGTCTGCCTCGGCGACTAACTCATAGAGCGCATTTTTAGCCCGGTCTTTCTTTAGGTCGAGTTCGATGCTCCGCTTGCCGTAGTTGACCGTCCAGTAGTACGGGGATTCCCCTTGAATGAATGGTGGGCCGGAGTGTCGGATGGCATCACCGTAGCCAGGCTGTTCAATTTTGATTACCTCGGCTCCAAGATTGGCAAGCATCGCTGAACTGAAACCACCGGTGACGAACGTTGATAGGTCGAGGACAGTGATGCCGCTCAGTATCTTTCCAGGAGTCGTCGATGACGTGTTTTTGTCAGACATTATCGGTCACACCTTGTTAAAGCGGGACACATCCCGCGGGGTATGGACGTTAACGTGTTACAACATACTGTACATCGTATGGTAAAACTTCCGGGGGCCGATTCCACTCTATAATCGGACTTAGAAGAAGTGAGATGGCGGCTACTGCATGATTGTAGAGTACAGAGTTTGTTTCTATATCCGATGAGGTTCTAAATCTGTAGTATTAGGTATCTCATATATCTTGGTCGAATTGACATGAGAACAGCAGATACGATTCAGATCTATCCATCATGGTTTATTATGTTTATTTCCCATATTACGGGAATGAAGACGGATCCCGGACGAGAGGATAGCCGGTCGTCACAATAGTGTACCTAACGCGAAGATCGGTGTTGACAGTATTCGGTCGGAGACGCTCTATACGCAGCCTAGATCAAATATCCCTGATTCCACGTCTCTCGGTTGGAAGCTGGGAAGTTGAGAGAAAAACCTGGTTTTCCGAGTATACGGGAAGCCCGCTAGTGATAATACACTCGACACTCCAGGAATTTGACCACTAATAACAATAGTACATATGTTATAGGATGGAACATCTGCCGACGCGAGAGCGTGTGTTGATGTGAATGGTAGTATTGCCTTCAGATCGAAATCGGGGAGGATCAACTGTGCTCGAGATGTAACTCTAGCTCGTTCGTCGCCGAGAGAACCAAATCCCGTACTTCGGTCTCAATTCGTTCCCGCTTCAGGCGGCTCGCCGGACCGGAGATGCTGAACGCACCGAGGGGTTCCGTCCTGTCGTGGGTCATGACCGGAGCGCCAATGGCATGAACCCCCGATGTCGATTCTTCGATGTTCGTGGCGTAACCTTGGTCCTGTATCTCATCGAGGGTGGATCTTAATTGGTCGGCATCGGTGATAGTGTTAGGCCCGACCGCATCGAGGGTGATCGTATCCAGTAGTTGCTCTTGTTTCCGCTCCGGGAGGAACGCGAGGATCGATTTGCCCGCTGCACTCGCGTATATCGGTCCTCGGCCACCCGTTTGGGCTCCCGTTTGTACAGGATTCGCCCCGACTGACGTGTACAGATAAACCCGCTCATGTCTCTCACGGACAATGAACTGGGCCCGTTCGTCAGTCTCCTCTGCGAGCTCGTCGACCTTTTGTTTGATCATCTGGTACCCCGGAACCTTCCGTCTGAGGTCACCGCCGATAGTCAAGAACTTATAACCTAGTTGGTACTTGTTACCGTCCTTTGTGACGTAGCCGTGGTCCTGCAATGTCGTCAAGTGCCGATGGACCGTGCTGGTTGTCAGTCCAAGTTGGGATTCGAGGTCTTCCCGAGATGTGGGGCCTTCACTGAGTAAGACTTCAACCATCTCCAAGGAAGTATCAGTCGTCTTCACACTAGTTTTGTCATGTGATGCCATACACTGCTATTGGACCAATAGTATAAATATTTCCCGGCAAACGGGATCTGTGGCATTAATCAGGTGCTGGTGTCTCTGATATACAACAAATAAACCGGGTTAGCAGGCCACAAAACACTCTAAAACCGGGGAAATCGGTTACCATGATTTTGCTTCCCATATTTTGCAAAAATGGCCTGCACAAGTCACCAACGTCTCTGGCAGCCAGCCCTGTACTCCCCGTCCGCCAGGCTTTCGCCCTCTACTGGATTTCGTTGTAACTGTGATCTCGATCTCACAAGATTATGAGGGCTTGGAGCCACGCTTCAGCTCCGCTGAAAGTTGTATATCAAAACTTCTCCAACCCCAATATATGATAGATACTATCGCTCGAAAAACATATTAACCAGCGTTCTGGCTTCTCTGTTTTTCGTATTTGAACTCGATACGAAGTCGGGCAATTGCACTAGCCAGATGTGTCGCACCATCGATGAAGAATATGTCTTGATTGAGATACTGCTGCTCGTGATTCCCAAGGTATAGCACGATAGACTGTACCGTGCCCGCCTAAACTGGGTGAGTATTGGATTTTATTCGTTGTTGGACGACTGCAGTGTACAGACAATGGCGCTTGTTGTTGATCTGAACCGCCGCCCCATCTACCAAGATGTGATTCGGTGCGGTACCACTTCGAGGTTGTCCGTTGGCTTCACCACCAGTTTTGAATTGCTGTCCAACTGTGTTTGAGAACTAAAACCTAGAGTATCTTACTTATATTTGGAATTGATAATTATTGCATCTGGATATGAACACCCACTGCAATGGTTGACCCGGATGTCCGCTCGCGCTCCACAAAATGCCTATCTATCCAGTTACTACACCCGCTGAGGCGACTTAATCTCCAATAACTTCCACCTCGTACTCACTCGCTCGCACTCGAATCGGGAACCACCCCTCTTCGTCGACTCCAAGCAGTGCTTCGGAGTAGCCATCAGCGCCATTACCGGCTTTTGCTGACCGTACCCAGTCGATTTCCCGGTCACTAAGGTTGAACCATTCGGCCAGTTGCTCGGCTGCTTCATCAACTCGGTGGATAATCGTCATTGAACAGAGGTTCGCTATCGTCCGGGCTTCCGGGGTGAGAGCGAACTCACCGCCTGTCTGTGTGATGAATTGTAGGGAGATATCGTAGTGACGACTGTGACGGACTGCCGTTTCGAGGAAATCCAGCGATGTCGCGTCGTTCATCAGGTAATGTGCTTCGTCGATAGCAAATACGACCCGTTTGTCCGTCTGTTTGGCTCGTTCGTACACCGCGTTGAACAGCACCTGCATCATCAGACTCGTTTCAGACCGTCCGCGTGTCCCCTCCTCCTGATGAAGATCAAGATACACTACATCGGATGCAATATCGAACTCAGTGGGTTCCGCAAGGTTCGCGAGATCGCCGCCTTCCCTGAAGGACGGACGGAGGTCGATCAACAGTGATTCCGCATCCGTCCGGACGTTCTCCTGTTCACCAGCTGTGCCGTAGCCGAACGCGTCGGGGTCTTCTAGGAGTTGTTCGAGGACGGCGATCACATCCCGAACGGTCGGTGATGGTTGGTCGTGTGTTGCTGGGTCTCGGGTAATGCCCTGTTGCTCGTAGGTCTCTTGCACACACCGGCGAAGCGTCTGCTTTCGATCACTGAGGGGATTCCCTGCGACGTGTTCGAAGAACGTCTCGAAGAACGTGAGGACCCACGCGATTTGCTCGGCCCACGGGTCCAGATCCGGGACCGTATCTAACACAGCCGTCGGTGTGGGCTGTATTTCCAGTGGATTGAACGATCTTGACCCACCGACTGTAACACGCTCACCACCGAGTGCATCGTTGAGTGATGCGAACCCTTCAAGCGGATCTAGCATCACGAGTACTGTGTTCTGATCGTGCATCGCACGCCGGAGTAGCTGCAACTTCGTCGAGAATGACTTCCCCGCACCGAGTTTGCCGATGACCATCGCACAGTAGCCTGTTTCTCTGGTAAAGCGGTCAAGCAACAATGGACTCTCATTGAGTGCGTACGTCCCATACTCAATGCCGTGTTCGGCCAGGGCACCCGCAACGAACGGGAACATCGCTCCCAGCGCACCACCCAGCATCGGCGTCTGTGTCTCCTGTTCCAGATTCATCTTGTCTACGCCGACCGGGCTGGCCGACACCAGCGCGTCCAGTTGTGCCCACCGTGGCGTCACTGGCGTCAGATTCGCTGGTGCGCGTCTGGCCGCGTTCGCGACTGCATCGCCGGTTACGCCATCACGTGTCTCACCGTGTTCGGTAAGATACATCGATACGTCGAACGCCTCCATCGACGTGTTCCGCAACATGTCGTACAGCTCCTGATAGTCCTGCAGGTCCTTGCTAACGCCGCGTGCTCCAGCCCGGCGTTTTTCGGAAAGATACTCCATCTCCGCCTCCAGATCCTCGATTCTGTTCTCCAGTGAGTCCAGCGTCGCCTCCGTGTCCCGTGGTGTGATGTGTAGGGAGATATCTGTCGTCCGTGTGTCGGCTGTCGAGTATAGCTTCTCGAAGAGCCCGTCCTGCGGTGCGTCCGGGAACTGACCGACCCAGTGTGTACGCGCCCACCGCTCGCCAGTTCGGAGCGCTGTCGGTGTCCGTTCGAGTTCCGACGGCGCGACCAGCGACTGATGGACCTCCGCTGGTGTGTCTAGCGACTGGTCGCTTGCCGTCTCGACAACCTCAACGGGGGGCACCTCCGCAGTCGCCGAGTCTACTGATGTGTCCGCCTCGGTACTGACGAAGGGAAGCCACTCCCAGGTCATGGCTGCTTCCCCACGAGCGGTCGTGTCCGAAGCGCCTGCTCGAAGTCCCCATACTCCAGCGTCTGGCCGGCCCAGAACTCGCCGATGATCTGTGTCGCGTCACTCGCATCGACGGTCCTGGCCTCACATCCTTCGAGGTCACGGAGACCGGACTGCACGCGCGAGAGGCGCTCGTCGAGTTCTGTGAACAGCTTTCGGCGCTGGATCGCAAGCGGCGGCGCAGTGATCGCCCGAATGAACACACCAAGGACGGGCACGTCACTGAGCTTCGCCAGTATGCTTTCTTGCTCGAACTGGATCTCTTCTGGCGTGACCGTAACGACCACGTAGTGATCGCGAATCGTCATCTGGCGGGCGGCAAGGTCGCGCTCGTACCAGTCGATATAGCGCTTGATGAGCGTCTGTAACTGCGGGTTCGCCTTCACGTCGGGATCGTCCAGCCGCTCACGATAGTGGTCGAGATACGTCTCGACAGGGAACGGCTGAGTTGTTGAGTAAATCTGGATTGGGAACGTGACGGTCGTGTTCAGGAAGTCCTGAAAGCTCTCGGCCATCGCCCCCCATTCTTCGTCTGTGGCCAGTGCCATCGACGGTGGCGACACCCGAACGAGACCGATGGCCGCGCCGTCCTGGCGCTCGATGACGTTTTCATCGGGATACACACGTTCAAGCTGGTGATGGGCCACTGTCTCCGAATGCGGTTCCTCCGTAACTGTTGTGTGGAACCGAACCATCGTGAGTAGCCAGTCGAGACTTGAGGTGTACGCGGGCGTGACGTACACGAACACCGCGCCCACGCACACCGCGACAGCAGCGACCGGGAGTAATACTGTTTGGATCGTGTACCCGGCTACCCGTGTCGATGACGGAACGACCAGTTGTGTGAGCAAGACGACAGCAACCGCTGGCAGCAGGGCAACGCCAGCGTCACCCAGAGTGTACGACCCCAGGAGCTTCGTTTCCGTACCGAGCGACTTCGGGATTCGTTTCGATGGAGTTCTCTCAACCATTGTCAGTAGATGTACCGTGGTGGATCGTCGTCCGAGTCACTGTCAGCGTCCTCGGACTCGTTCGATTCGGCATCAGACGTTCGGTCGTCTGACGGCTCTGAATCGGTCGATTCAGTCTCGCTGGAGTTCGCTGGCGTGTCATCGTCGTCTCGACCTGTACGGTCTCTCGATTTTTCGGATGGGTCAGAACCCGTACCCTCGCCTGGTCCCGGGCTATCGGTCGCTGAAGTGTCGAGTCTGGATCGAATCGTTCGCCTCGTCTGTGACGCCTTCCGTCCGACAGCGTGTGCTTTGGACGAGCCGGACCCCAGCACTTCCTGTCCACTGGCTCTGATCGCCGACTGGCCGGCGAGTCCGCGACGGAGGTTCGTCACGCTCAGTCTTCCTCGCTGGCCCGTGTTTTCGACAGTTTCCTTCCGATCACGCATATGATGGCGTGAGCTGTGTTGGGCCGCACGGTCAGCCATGAAGAACAGCGCTCCAGCCTGCCAGAACAGTACGAACGGGACGATAACCGCGATTAGTGGCGCCACGATGGCCAGGAGCCACTGCCCGAAGCCACCGATAGAGAGCGTGACCGACTCACCCAGCACCTCACCAAGGCGAAACAGGAGTGCGACGGGCACTGCCATGAACAGGAACGGGACGTAAAAGCCCGCGAGGCGCGACATTAGCCGCTCGACCGGTGCGAACGGGCCGACACTGGGGATCCAAAAGACGATCACTAGCGGCATCAGCAGGACGTACAGGTACAGCGCCATCTGCCGGACGAGATAGATAAGCGCGAGGACGAGGAAGATCGCCAAATCGAGTGACGCGGCGAGTGTCATCCCCGCGACACCCATCGCACCGAACGACACCGTCTCGAACAGGCCGATACTGTCGAGGTTCGGAACGAGAAACTCGACCAATCCATCGACGAACCGCAACGAGATCGCAGCCAGCCACCACCACGACAGGATGCCAAGCAGGCCAGCAAACGCCCGTTTTTTCAGCTTCGTTCGATGGTAGCCGCTGAACAGGTGGCTCGTCGATTCCAGGAAGATGATTACGCCAAGCGACAGTCCCCACAGCAGGAGCGACAGCGGCACCATCGTCTCCCAGTAGTACGTGTACAGTGACGGCCAACCGCCGTTCGTCGGCGCAGTGAACACTGCATCCGGGCGCGGTGTCGTTACGATGAGATCGATCAGCGCCTCAACGTTGTCACCGACGAATCCGAACACCGAGTTGGCCAGTTTCTCAAGGAACCGCTCAAACGAATCGACGAGAACATCTCCTAAGGACTGCATTATACTGTCCCCCGGTCGGAACCGGCCATCCGTATTGGTCCTTGCCTGTCCGGCTCTCCAACAGTCATTCGTGACGATAGCACTTGTCTCATCACAGATCCCTCCACGGCGGCCAGAACCCCCATCCGGTGATACGGTCGATCAGAAACCCGGCCAGCAGGAGCGTACCGACCTGGACCCCGAGCGTGAACAGCAGGTGGACGTACCGCAGGACCGTTCCCCCCACGTGGACGGTTGCCGAATCGCCTACATATCCTGGAACGGTCCGCCACCAGTCGTCCGGCTTGTATGTCGCGGTAATAGTGTCACCTCGACGGGAAACCGTCGTCTGGACGGTGCCGTTCGCTGTCGTGTTGACGTGTTTCCCCTCTAGTTCGATATACCCACCACGAGACGCCGTCGCAATCGGTGCACCTGTAGTCGCGTCGCTGAGTGTCACTTCGACGGTGACGGTATTCGCGGTCGTATTTTGTATTGTGAGGTTGATTTTGCTCTTGTTCACCGGGATGGTCGCCGTTGAGTCAGATGACAACCGACTCTGTGTCCCCCGAACGAGATCCGTAGCGCGAACCGACTGGGTATCATCTCCTGGCGGCGCTCTGGCACCGATTCCGAAACTCCCCTCATATGGCCCACTCACTGTATCCAGCGCAACAGACGAGTCGAGGTCTGGCGCTCTGAATGTACGTCCGTAGGAATCCAGGATTGTGATGTCACCGTGTGCATCCTGTGTCGTCTCGGTTCGAATCGGATAGGCGTGCACCTGGACCGGATGGACTGGCGAGTGTCTCGTTGTCGTCGTCTCACCATCCGTTTCGACGAGCGTGTCCCATTGCTGATCACGCGCGACGTAGAACCGCCAACTGCCGCGGATTCCGCCTGCTGGAAGGTGGAGCCCGTACCAGGGCTGGCTTCGGAAGACCACAACTCCCATGTCGCCGTTGGGATACGTCGTCCGATAGCCCGACAGCACCGGATCGTAGACACTCACCTGTCGCGTCTGTTCGACAGTGACTGTCTCAGTGTGGGTCTCTACGTGCTTCGTCCACCAGTCACGACACGTTCGGTTCCCATTGACCGGCCCACACACGGTTTTCTCTCTGTAAATCGTCTCTGTCAACTGGACAGTGACCGTCGCTTGAAGTGCTAGCGACTGGCTACCCGTGACGTTTTTCGACTGGTTTCGGTACGCAATCCGGACGACGTTGTCTGTCGTCGTGTTCGTGACCGGTTCTCCATCCATCAGGAGTGTCACGGACTGGACCTCGTGAGCGGTCACGTTCCACTCCGTTCGTCGCGTCGGTGTGTCCGTCTCGTCCGGGACGGCAACACGGTAGTCAACCGCCCCGAGGACTGTCCCGTTGGGTGCGACGTACAGTGGCTGTTGTCGCTCCGACAACAGCGCCTTCGTCGACGGCGTGACCCCCGCGATTGCGACCCCGACATCCTTGAGATATGTGCCGTCGGTACGCGTTGCGCCAGTCGGGTGGATCGCTATCGAGCGATTCGTCGCAGGCATCTCCTCTATATCGCGTTGATTCCACGTCTCGGCCGCTTCCGGTGGTTCATCGAGTGGAACGTCACTTGTGACCCTCAGCGCTTCTTTCGCCGACACGGTGTCGCTATCCGCTATCTGTCGCTCCTCGTCGCCGCTCCAGAGATCCCAGAACGACGTCCCGTTCAGGCCGTGGTCCGGTTCCTCCGGTGGATGACCCGCCGCGACCGGAGTCACGGTAGCGAGGACCACGTTGAGACAGACGAGCCCGAACAGTAGCGTTCGAGACATCTGCTCAGAAACTGCAACTGGTCCCACCCGAGACGACCGACGACAGGAGGAACTGGATGATCGTCGTCGCAAGCGGCGCGATGATAACTCCCCACACCAGCCCCTGCGTTCGGATCTGTTTGAGTTCCATTTTCATATCGGATTGGCGTACCATCGGTGTCGCGACTGCGGCACCAAGGGCGAGTGTCCCACCGACCAGTGGGCCGCCGAACTGGATCAACGTGAAGATGTTCTTGATTGTCACCGCCATCTCTGTCTCGCAGAACTCTTCGCCGATATCCTGGGCAGCGGCTGGCTCGACACACAGCAACGCCAGTACTAGCACTCCCACAGATGCCTGGCAACTGTACTGTTTGAGCAGGGCGATACGACTCTGTTCCGGCGCCGAACTATCGGCGTTCGATGTGACCCCCATCATTCCTATCTGATCGCCACTGAGCCAGTGAATTCCCCCCGGAAACCACTGTCCTCAGTGACTAATCCATTATAGATCACACCATATTTTAAATTTAACTATTTTATCTAGTATATTAGAGTGAAATATAGATCAATAAAAGTCCTGTCGACCCTGTCGATAGCAATCCCAGCAAGGGAACTCCGGGAGACATTCCTCACACTCCTCAGAGTCGGAATCAAAAGTTGGCTGTTTTGTGCCATTTGGAGAAACCGTGTCTTCACTGTCCGAGTCTATCGAGGACCCACCGTCGCCTCTGAGACGAGTCCTGTTCCCAGAACTGCGTTGTGCCTGGTTCCCTTCCGGCCGTCGGATAGCGATCGCGACCCGGTGTTTGCACGCGCCATCAAATCGCTCGTCGGCTGGACAGGTACACGCTGTGGGGACCGACCCGTCCATCGTGACGAGATACTCGTGATCGGCCGGGTCCGCGTGACTCTCGTTGCGGATCTGGAATCCTCCTGTGGCTGGCCTGATGTCGAACCGTTCGTACTGTGCGCGCTTTGCGACTCGGGTCGAGAACGTGAGTGCTGCGAGTGGGTGCATGGGCAACTCCGGGGCACACGCCTGTGCGCCCGCACCCCTCAGGGCGCACAAACAGCACTCGCGCAACAGAGTCGATTCCATAGGAGCAGTACAGCCTGCCAAAGAAACGTCCACAGCGTTCCTCGCGGTTATGACGAACAGTCAGTGCGGGGAAGCCAGTTATTATTAAGTTTGGGCCTGAATCTTCAGGCACATAAATGTCGAACAGGCTGAAAGAAGCAATAAAACAGATTCGAATTGTCAAGGAAAATTTAGATGACCCAGAAATGTCTGGAGAGTTAGAGCAGGCACTGGAAGCGCTTCAAAACGCGGTAGAGTCACTCGAAGACGACGGTTGATTCGTATCATCAGATGGTTTTGACTGCATAGGCCATGTTCAATTCACACATTCACTGAGTCTCTGTATTAGCTCGGTTTGGGGCGAACGGAATATCCTGTGAACGGTTCTATGACTGGCTCGCAGAGCCCAGCTATCACATCCCTGTGCGACGTGCCGTCCAACTACGGGATGTCGTAGACGGCAATCTCGGTGTGCCCACAGCTGGGACAGCTCTCAGTCTCGCTGGTCACTGTCGTCCCACAGCGTCGACACTCACGATGGACTGTCTCACTATTCAAGAGGCGTTGTTGGAGCCAGGCAATGATCATTCGTTCTCAGCGAGGAACGCGGTAAGCCGGTCACGGTGGCTCCGGACTGTCGCCGTCGACACGTCTGCAGCGTCGGCGACTGCCAGTTGGGTGGGTGGGTCCGCCATGGATGTGGCTGCGACTGTGAGACAGGCCGCAGCGAACCCTGCTGGATGCGTGCCACTACTGACCCCACTCTCGTGAGCACTGGTCGCGAGTTTCCGTGCCTGTTGTTCCACCTGCGCCGGGAGGTCAAATTCGGCGGTGATTGACGGGAGATACGGGACTGGTGACTGCGGTGGAACGGGCAGTTCGAGTTCGGCATTGAGCGTTCGATAGCCGTTTTCGACGCGGTCACCGCTGACCGAAGCGACGGCTGCAACTTCGTTCAGTGTTCGTGTCGCCTCGTTCAGCCGGCAGGTCGCGTATACGCTCGCAGCCGCGATGGATTCGACTGACCGTCCCACGAGGAGGTCATTCTCCTGAGCAGTCCGGAACAGCGAACTCGCCTGTTCCTGAAGCGAGTCTGCCAACTCCAGGTTGGTCGTGATTCGTGCAATCTCGCTCAGGCCAGTTGCGAGGTTGCGTTCGGCTTTCGAGCGCCACTGGGCCCTTGAATGTTCTCGACGCAGGCGATTGAGCTGGCGCTGTTTCTTTGCCGAGAGTGTGTTTCCGTTCCCGTCGATCCTGTGGCCGATTTCCGTCGAGAGCCCTCGATCATGTCTCGTGTCCGTGAGTGGTGCGCCCGTTCGTGCTTTCGAGGTGTCGTCCTCGGTGAATATCCGCGGCCCACGCCGATCGAGGCGACACCGCTCGATGACAACGGCACAGTCCCGACAGGCGATTTCCCCACCGTCCGTATCGAGGGAACCACCACACTCTGGGCAGGTGTCTGCTGCAATCGTTCGACCGCTCGATTCGTCGAAGCCACGTTCGTAGATCTCGCTGGAAGCCATCTGTGAATCCGAGGCCAACTCTGGCTGGCCCCGCACCCTTCAGGGGCCGATAAAATGCTCTGCGGTTGCTGTATTCTGGAAAATGACCTGCTTGTAGCTCGGATTTTAATATATATGTTCTGCCAAAAGCATTATATCCTCACATTCTAATCCTAAAATAGGACTGGATCGGAGAGATATGTCTGACGCCCAATCCGAATCAGAGCTGGATACGGTTCTCAGGGCGATATCTGATAGACAGCAACGGCTAATCTGTCTCTTATTGCGAGAGAGCGAACCCAGGCCAGTGAGTGATTTTCTTCCCCGTAGTGTTGAGGTGAGTCGTACTGCGGAAACAGGCCTCTATCACAATCATCTGCCACACCTGGCTGAACTGGAGTATATTGACTGGGACAGGGACGCCGGCGAGGTAGCACAGGGCGAGCGCTTTGCGGAAATCGAAGCCCTGCTCGACATCCTCGATACCCACGCTGAGGACTTACCAGGGACGTGGCCCTGAGCGAGAATCACCAATTCAGTCAGTGCAGATTTGATTACGGCGCAACCGGCTTCGTATCCGACACCTGTAGCAAACCATCACCACGGACTGTTATCTGGTAGCTCCGGTACCGAAACGTGACGGTATGGGTCTCTGGACCTCTCAGGCTTCCCTCTGGACCAAACAGGAGTGTTTCAACCGCACCAATATCAATACGCTCGTGTAACGGTGATTGCTGGAGGCTATCCATAGATTCCCCTTCTAAAGTAGCGATTGTCTGTATGATTGCAACGGTCAGGCTTTGATTGCTAGCAGGATCATACCGGACTTCGTGCAATCCGCCCTGTTGCTCCGTGTGTAAGTCTTCATTGGCCCCCTCACTCCTGTCACCACAGTCCCTGGACATAATTAGTAAACCCAGCGTGGGTAATCCATATATATTCTCTGGTTCTACCGAAGGTATTACTGGAATAATATTTTACAGTGTTAACTGTAGTGGGGAACGACGAATCCAACTCCACATCGGCCGTAATCGGTTGCGAGGAGTGTATTTCGGACTCAAGCGACACACTGGATTGAAATACAGACCAATCGCAGTAGTATTATTCGATGCTCTGGGGCTGGTCGATAGCTTCGATAATTTCTGTCGCAGTTGTGCTGATTCGATCGAGTCGCTCTAGAATCGTGTCTGGTTCGTCGGACTCCCAGGCCGCGAGATATAGGGCTGATCCGCTCATGTCCAGTCCGAAATACCGACCAACGACGTAGGCAACAGCTTCGGCTTCGACCTCTCGTTTCTCTCGTTCGGGTTTGTCGTTGACGCCGCTGTGCAGGAGCGCATGCGCGTACTCGTGGATCAGGACTGCAGTAACGGATGCTGTGTTTTCCCGATCTTTGACCTGAATCTCTGCAATCGGCTGTGTCGTGTCTGGAGCCGTCGTTTGGCAGATCCCGTTTGCAGTCCCGTGTGCCCACTCGTCGGCGTTGATGACCTCGGCTTGCACACTGAGCGTTTCAGCTGCAGCAAAGACAGCAGGGAAGAGGTCAGTCGCGTCTCCACGGGCGTCCGTGTCCAGTTCTGGTAACGGTTCACCGTCTGTTTGTGAGATATCGAAGACTGGGACAGGTTTGAACGCGACAGGTCCCTCCGACCACTCTTCGGGTGGCGTCTCGTCGTACTCACAGTCAGTGTCAGCGTGGTAGTTGGGGGAGTTGCCACACTCTGGACATTGCTTGGCGATGATCGGAGCCCAGATCCAGATGGCCTGTTCGCCGTCCTGAACCTGTCTGTTGAACTCGTCTTGCCACGTCCGGTAGCCAGCGACCTTCGTCGCCCCAGGACACTGGCGTGCGATCAGCAATGTATTCCGATACGAATAGTCGTGGAACCGACTCTGGACATCGAGCCACGCCTGGAACTGTTCGCTTGCTTTCGCCGCTTCGACGGTGTCGACCAATTCTTCGGCCCACTGTTCGATCGTACTGTGCATCTCATCGGTGCGAGTGTCACTGGAGGGGAACTCCACTCGCGAGGTCGTGTTCGAAGCCATCTCGAAAACCTGCGAGGCACTGTGTGTGGCCCCGCACCCTTCGGGGGCGAAAAAACACGAGCGCAGTTCGCCGAGAGAACGGGCTCCTATACCTGCTACCCGTTGAATATAAACGGAGTTCAGAACTCACGGCGAAGAGAGTCGCGTCAGTGTCGATAAAGAGGCCGACAGAGCCGGTGGGTATTACTCGGTGAGGTCGTCGCCGAGCGAGCCCTCGTACTTCTCCTGGTCCGCCTCCGGCAGGTACTGGTCTTCCCACTCGACGACTTCCGGGAAGCCAGAGAATTCATGCAGGCTACCAATTGACTGGGCATCGAAGGCATCGTCGACGCCGCGCATTGCCGCGGCCGGGTCTTCGGCGAACGCCTGCATATCTGCGTGGACATTCGCAATCGTCGATAGCGTCGAGAGAATCGGGAACAAGACGACATCGAAGCCCCACTCGTCGAGCTTGTCCATGTCGACGTATGGCGAAGTCCCGAGATCGCCAACGAAATTGTACAGCAACGGACCGTCAATGGCCTGCCCGACGCGTTTTAACTCCTCAGCGTCAGTCGGCCCCTCGACGAAGCCGATATCCGCACCTGCGTCGAGATAGGCGTTAACCCGGTCCAAAGCCTCGTCGAGTGAACCGTCGCCCGTTCCACGCGCGTCGCTCCGAGCAATGATCACGAACGACTCGTCTCGCTCGTCGCGGACATCGGCCGCAGCCGCGATCTTCCCGACCGCCTCCGCTTTCGGGATAACCTGTCGTCCCTTCGTGTGGCCACATCGCTTTGGGAACGTCTGGTCTTCGATATGGATCGCACCGACACCGGCCTTGATGTACTCACGGACGGTCCGGACGACGTTCGTCGCGTTGCCGTAGCCGTTGTCCGCGTCCGCAATGAGCGGAACGCTGATTCGTTCCTGGATATTGCTCGCGTTCTCAATCATCTCCGGCATCGTGATGAACCCGGCATCGGGATACCCAACCTTCGAGAGGGAAGTGCCGTACCCCGTCATGTAGATCGCGTCGAATCCAACAGTGTCAGCCACAGCCGCGGTGAGCGGGTCGTGGACGCCAGGGCAGATCAGGAGGTCGTCACGGTCAAGTCGATCACGGAGTACCGTCCCGGACGTAGTCATGGTCTCACCAGCCACTGCGTTGCTAAACAGCCGTCGATTGTCGTGAGTCGGTCGCGCAAACACACCGTCTGGTAATTGAGTGGTCTCATAATCGGGTCAGGTATCAGCATCGGTTATGTTCGTATCGGTATCGGTGATGTGGGTGATGACATCCTCGGTCTGGACGACGTCGCCGTACTTCGCGTCGATGTCAAAGAGGTTGGCCCGGTGGGGGGCTTCGGCCCGGTCGCCGACGGCGTCCGCCGGAACGATCGTCCGGTAGCCGTGCTGGAGGCTGTCGACCGCCGTTGCCCGCACGCACCCGCTCGTCGTAACGCCTGCAATAACGAGTGTATCGACTCGATGGGTCGTCAGCTCCGTCTCGAGATCAGTACCGAAGAACGCACTCGCGTATTTCTTGAGAATGACCCGCTCGTCGCCGACGGGCGCGATACGGTCGTCGACCGCCACACGGTCACTGCCAAGTTGAAGTTCCCGCAGCGCCGGCACCTTTTCGATGAACCGACCGGCGTCACCGTACGATTCCTCGAACGCGACGGTGGTGAAATACCGCGGGAGATCGTACTCGCGAAACGTTTCGAGTAGTCGTTCAGTCTGCTCGAGGACGTCGCTCACGTCCGCCCCGAGGTCGCTTTCGGGGTCGGTGAAAGCGTTGATCAGATCGATAACGATCAGCGCTGGCTGTGCACCGATACCGACGCTCTCACCAAACTCCTTGTCGCCGTAGTGGTCGTCGAGGTCGTCTGTCCAAGGCATACGTTGGAAGTCGCTCAATCAGCTACGCAACCGGCCACCAAAGGTCAGTCACCACGGTTGTCGAATTCACGTCGTTCTGCGGCAATCTGTGCTTCGAGGTCGCTGTCGTCCGGGAGCGGACCGTAATCGAAATCGTCGAGATCGTCCCGATTCTCGCGGATGTCCGCACGTCGTTGCTCGGTCGCTGCTTCGTCGACGGCGCCGTCGTTCATGATGACGCCATACTCATCGGCGGCAGCCGCCTCGGAAACGAGCCCACGGCGCACCTCTGTGGCGACCTGCTCTGGGTCCCGCTCGAGTGGATCACCGAGTCCGCCTCCGCCGGCAGTGCTGAACACGAGTTTGTCACCCGCTTCGACAGGGACGTTCTCGACTTTCGATGGCAGATCCTCTTCGGTCCCGTCGGTCCGAATGAGCGTTTTCTCACTCGTCTGGGCGTGTGTCCCGCCGTCAACGCCCCACGGATAGGTGTGTGCGCGATCGTCTTGGAACGTGATCGCACCGTCTTCCTCGAAGGTGTATACTTTTGTGATGCCGTGTCCGCCACGGAACGTGCCGGCTCCGCCCGTGTCGGTGCGTGTACTGTACTCGTCAATACTCAGCGGATAGTACGCTTCTTGGTACTCGGCCGGGACCGTCCGGAACAGCGGCCACCACGAGTGACCGTCTAAACCGTCACCGCCGGGCCGGGCCGGAATCCCACCGTAGAGGATTTCAAGCATCTGGAAGTCGTTCCCCTCCGAATCGGTGCCCGCGTACACCAAGTTGGGCGAGGTGCCGTAGCTGCCGGCGACAGAGAAGCCATCGATTAGCTTCGAGAACGTCGCCTGCAGGACGTCGAACTGCCGAGCCATCATCGGCAGGCGGTTACCCAGTGCGGCCGGGAACTCCGGCTGGACGACTGACCCCTCGGGCAGTGTGACCTCGAACAGGTCATAGTAGCCGTCGTTGAACGTCAATAGGGGATCGAACGCCATGATGAGGAAGACGCCGGTGAACATTTTGAACATCTTCTCGTTCAGCAGGAAGTTCACGGTCCCCGGCACCTGGGCGTCGGTCCCCGTCCAGTCCAGATACACCGTCTCACCCTCGCGGTAGATCTCCAGATGGAGTTTGATAGGGCCGTTACCCAGACCATCGTCATCGACGTAATCCTCGAACGTGTAGCGTTCGCCTTCCGGAATGAACTCGTGGATAAGATCGATCATCCCGTCACGGGTCCGATCAAGGATAGCATCACATGCCGCCACGTACGTTTCCTTGCCGAAGCGGTCACAGAGTTCACGGACGCGCTCCTCGGCTGCCTTGGTGCCCGCGGCGAGTGCCTTGATGTCCGCTTCCGCATGCTCGGGCAGTCGCGTGTTGTGGGCGAACGTCTCGAGGAGTTCACTGTCGAATTCCCCTTCCTTGTAAAGCTTGACCGGTGGCAGGCGCATCCCCTCCTCAAAGATGGTCGTCGCCTGCACCGGCATGCTTCCAGGTGTCTTGCCCCCGACGTCCATCAGGTTCCCCCACTGGCTAGAGAACCCGATCAGGTCATCCTCGTAGAAGATGGGTCGCAACAGCAGCATATCCGGCGTGTGTGAAACCGCGCCAGCACACATGTACGGGTCGTTCGTCGCGATAACGTCACCGGGAGCGAGATCGTCGCGGTCGAATGGCGAGTTCTCGATGATGGTGTCGATTGCGGAGCCGAACTGGCCCATGACCATCCGCCCCTTCGCATCGGCGATGAGTGGGAACTGGTCGGACTGTTCGCGGATGACCGGGCTGATGGCCGTTGTTTCGACGACCCGGTCCATCTCTTCACGGGTGTTCTCCAGCGTGCTCTCAATGATATCGAGTGTCGTCGTATCGACATCGTGCTCACCGACGAAGTCTGGCGCCTCATCGGTCATTGGCCATCACCTCGGGAGATCTCGAGGTTCGCATATTGATCGACCGTCGCCGTGTAGTCCGGCTGAATGATGATTGTCGAGTCATCCTCAACCACAATCGCCGGCCCGGAGATTTCGTTGCCCGCAGCCAGTTCGGCTCGGTCGTAGATCGGCGTGTCGTAGTAGTTGCCATCGAAGTACACCTCGTTCGTATCCACCTGGGCGTCGCTTGGATCACTGTCGCCGGGCTCCGTTGCCTCGATAGAGACGCCCTCGATGATGCCCTTGCCAATGACACGGAGGTTGGCGATCTCTAGCGGTGCGTCGAGTGAGAATCCGAATTGCCTATGATGTCTGGCTTCGAAATCGTCCTTGATCTCGGCGAGGCCGGTGTCGCTCTGTAGGTTGTTGATGTCGACTGGAATAGACATCTGGATATCCTGCCGGAAGTAGCGACAGTCGGCGTAGTATTCGAAGCCGTGGTCGTCTGCTGTGACGCCCTCAGATTCGAGCCAGTCGGCGGCGTCCGATTGCAGGGTCTGAAACTCTGCGTGGACGTCCGCACCATCGACGTCCTGATCGGTCTCTAGGTAGGTCTCGGAGAATTCGTTTTGAACATCGGATGTAAGGAAGCCGAACGCGGACATGACGCCCGGGCCCGGGGGGATGATGAGCGGGTCCGCACCCATCACGTCTGCAAGGGCGTTCGCATGCATCGGACCGGCACCGCCGAACGCGACAAGGCCGAAGTCGCGGGGGTCGTACCCGCGTTCGACCGAGACGACACGGAGCGCACCGTACATATTTTCGTTGACGATATCGAGGATCGCCTGTGCTGCCTCCTCGATCGAGCTGTCGCGCTGCTCGGCGATTCCAGAAATCGCCTCGCGGGCGGCCTCATGGTCGAGGTCCATCTTCCCGCCGAGTTGGACCATCGGTGGAATCCGACCGAGAACGACGTTGGCGTCCGTTACAGTCGGCTCCTCGCCGCCTTGGCCGTAGCAGGCCGGACCAGGATCGGCCCCAGCACTCTCTGGACCGACCTGTAACGCGCCGCTGAGCTGGACACGGGCAATCGACCCGCCGCCCGCTCCGACAGTGTTCACGTCGACCGAGCGGGATTTGAACTCCCGATACCCGACCTTCGTCTGACGAGTCGTCCCTGGTGTCCCGTCTTCGACCAGTGAAACATCCGTCGACGTCCCGCCCATATCGAGCGTCAAGACGTCGGGGACTCCCTTTTTCGATGCGATTGTCGCTGCCCCAACGACGCCCCCGCTTGGTCCGGAGAGCGCAAGTTCGACCGGCCGGCGTTTGGCCGCCGCCGAGCTCATCAGCCCGCCGTCCGACCGGACGACGTTCATTTTCGCGGTCGAGCCGGCATCCTCGAGCGACGCGTCGAGATCGTCGAGATACTGGATGACTTGCGGCCGGGCGTAGTCGTTGATGACCGTTGTCAGGGTCCGCTCGTACTCGCCGTACTCGGGGACGATTTCAGACGAAATGGACACCGGCAGTCCCGGGGCCTCAGCTTCGATGATCTCACGAACGCGCTCCTCGTGTGCTGGGTTGAGATACGAGTTGAGTAGGGCGACAGTCACCGCCTCCACGCCGGCTTCCTGTAGTTCCTGAACGGCCGTACGAACCGCCGATTCGTCGAGCGGCTGGGTCTCTTCGCCGGCTGGGGAGTTTATTTTGCCCGCCACGCCACGTGTGTCGACGAGGTCCGCGAGGGGGTCGGGCTTCTCCATCCCAATCCACCCGTACAACGGTCCCGGCGTCCAGGCCCGTGCCAGATGGAGGATATCCTCGTGACCCGCTGTGGTAATGAGCCCGACACGAGATCCGGTCTCCTCAAGCAACATGTTCGTCACGACCGTCGTTCCGTGAAACAGCAGGTCGAGCTCATCAACCGACGTGTCGGCTTTGCTCGTCGCTTCCTCGATACCCTGCAAGACGCCCTCAGATGGATTCGTCGGCGTCGAGAGGACCTTATCGATCGTAAGTTCGTTCGTCTCTTCGTTGAACACGATTACGTCAGTGAAGGTCCCACCGACATCCACACCCAGGTTTTGTGTCATATGTTACCGCGTGGGTGGGAAGACTCCGCATCGCGGCCTAAGCATTTTCCCAACACCTGTTGGTGGTTTTTATATTCGTATGTGGACCACTTCGGCCAATCACTCCCCTTCGGTACGTTCACGACCGGTGTCTAACCGTCTAATCTGATGGTATCCAGCCAATCATGGTGTGCTCAGAGCCCGCCATCATGGATCGGTATCTGTTATTTCCCCACATACCTTTTTTATCCGGTCTCACCCACATTGAGTGGCGAGGATGTTCACTGCCACTCTCCACTTCAACCAGCACCGGGCGTGTGTCCTCCGGGAGCTCACGGCCGAAATCGACAGGCCAGTGCCGATCGAAATCGAGGAGGTCCGGAACGGTTCTGTGACGTTCGTTCTCCGAGCCGGTGTCCACGCCGATACGTTCCAATCGACCCTCGAATCTGCCGACCACGTCGAGTACGTCGACCGGCTCGATGATGCGAACCTTCTCGTAACCAAGCCATCGTGTGGTGCCTACTCGGCAATTTATCAGAACCACGGAACACTCCGCCGTTCGAACACGGTTAGCGGTCGCCATCGCGAGTACAACGTCCTCGTATTCCGCCGAGAGGATCTGAAAGCCATTATCGACGACCTCGAACAGTTCGGAACAGTCACGCTTGGAAAACTGGAGGAGTTTAGTGAGCGGACAGATTCGCCCCTCACCGACCGCCAACGGGATGTCGTCACAGAAGCACTCGCTCGCGGCTACTACGAGTGGCCACGACAAATCAGCAACGAGGCCCTCGCGGATGAACTGAATATCAGTCGCGCGACGCTCCACGAGCACCTCCGAAAGGCCGAACAGAAGTTGGTATCTATCGGACTTGCTGGTGAATCACAAGTACCGGAACACATGCAGTCTGACTCGGTAGCGTCCGATCTGATCGACGACAAGCCCGGTAGATGACTAACTGCTCGCCTGCTTATCACGTGGCGAATGCTTTTGCGACCACCAATAGTACCTGATCGCATGGTTAATCTCCCGTAGAAAGAGGGGATAAGATTCTCGCAGAGAAGTTCTGTGCCCGACTATCGACCTGCTTTCTATATATGGACAGTTTGAAATTACTAATCAGGTAAGCACTTTCATCCGATAATATCGTATATTCACCGCCTGATTGGGTCAGAAATCTGATCTCTGAAAAGTATTATTATGGTTTAGTTATTGATTGTCTCACATGACTAGGCGAGATCCACTGGCGAAAGAGCAAAAAGAGTTCAAATGCACTGACTGTGGCTATCGGACGACGGCACCGAGCCGGGAACTCACGTGCCGCCGATGTGGAGGGCGGATGAAAGACGTTGTTATCCCATGATCACGATGCATTCGCTTGTCGTTTGGATCGATTTTTGAGTCCAACTCTTAGACGGTAGTGTACAGTCATCAACAGTCACTCAGATACTACATATCAAGGACTGATCGTCGATAACGTGGCAAACATCGTACTAGCTGTCCGACACGGCCAGCGACAGGACAGTGTTGATCCGAACTGGGAATCCAATGCACAGCGTGTTCATGATCCACCGCTAACCGACCTCGGACGGTGGGCAGCGTGGCGAGTCGGGCGGCGCTTCGCGGAGTCCGATATCACGATTGACGCCGTATACGCCTCACCGTTTCTCCGAACCGTTGAGACTGCCGACGAGATCTATCGAGAGGTCGGTACCGAATTCATGCTTGAACCCGGGCTCGGTGAACATCGCAATCCCGAGTGGTTCGACAGCGAGCCCGAGACACTTCCATATGAACAGCTAGCAGACCGGTTTGGCCCGCTTCGACTTGATCACGACCCATATCTTGTCCCCGAATATCCGGAGCCTCACGATGACGCAATGGCACGCGTCGGTGACACCACCCGACATCTCGTCGAGCGGACGAACGGGACGGTACTGTTTGTCGGCCACGGGCTCACAATCGGTGGGGTCGTTCGCGGACTTACTGGCTCTGCTGTCCAGGCTGACGCCCCACTCTGTGGACTTACTCGTCTTGAACGCAACGGTGAGCGGTGGTGCCTCAAGTTCTCCGGAGATACCGCACACCTTGATCAGTGACTAGTCCGCACCGAGCTAGTCGCATCGTATTATTACACTTTTTGAGATCGCTTTGGGACGATGCGATTGTCTGGGTGAAGCAATGATCGTGGCGGGGGATTCAAGTTTCAATAGCTTCACCCACAGAGTCTCTCTCGTAGATGGCGATGTTTTGACCCTCAAACTCAGTCACCAGCTAAATTTTTGGTCGAATTTCAATGGGTCAGTACGCCCTATCCGGTAGGAAGTCCCAGCGGTGATGTACCACTGAAGATGCTGGCAATTATTCGCTGACTTGAGAGGGTATTTCCTTTTTAAATCGCTGATAGATTGGCCTGAAGGTACGCCGTCACAACATTGATCGCGAAGGGGATCGGAAGCGCATACAGGAAATCACGGAGCGCGAAGATATCTACCGGGTAGTCTTTCATCTCTTTGACCACAGACAGGCGCACGTGTTCATGTGTATATTCGATCGCGTCAGTCGGTGAATCTGCTCGTGTCTCGGGGAACGTGTGGTCGTCAGGTCCGAGCGTCTTCGTCTGGTCCACGATAGCTTTGATTTTCGCGTATTTGAGCGACTGCATGTGAAACCCGACCCAGAGGACTGGGACGAAAAACAACACTACGCCAATAAGTGTGCCAGCGATGATAAATGCCCGATGGGCAATTTCGGTGGTACTGACTCCTCTCGTGAGCGTCAGAAAGCCGGCATACAGTGAGAGCAAGCCAAGGAAATGTACCGTCGAACTTCGGCTCAGATTGCCAACGGACCGCAAGCCACCGTATCCATACATGTCTTCGAAATCAATCAGACCCTGGCTGGATATCCTGTACGGCAGCAGAACGTGAATAGTCAGAATCATTGCCAGGAGCTCAACCCCGATCGGATAGTAAAACAGCGGAATAACGACGCCGAATTTCAGGACGGCGACAATCTCACCCGCCGTGGCGACGACGTAACTGCCCGCAGTTGGATCTGTCAGTATCCAGCTCACGTGGTAGCCCCACCCGAGCAACAATAGGCCGACCTTCTGACGAGTCGGAAAAACGGTCTCGAAGGACTTCCCTTCCTCAGAGGGAAACAACCGACCGATAATCGGCTGGATCCGTCGTCTTGACGTCTTGGACACGGAACCGATCTCGGGGTCTGTATCCGGGAGGGCCTCGACCGTCTGCCAGTACAGCCGACGGAGTCTGAGAATCGACCAGGTAACGAGGAGCCATGCGGGGAGGAGCATCAGTTCGACCGGGTTTGCGAGTGTGAGATACCGCCCGGTCTGGAGGTAGCCAATGGCTGGTAGCAGGAAGATATCGATCGACACCAGTACCGTGACGAGGAGATACGGCCCGTAGTCTGCGCTTTGATCGGCTGTATCTGCTCCAGTCAAGCGCCAAAGATGCTCTCCTACCGTTTCGAGCCCCGTCGCCAGGGCCGCACGCTCCACCCAGAAGTCCTCCGAATGGCGTCGGCCGTCATATGCCATATCATAGCACTCCCCATACATATCGTCATACACATTCCTCCTAAATTACATTCTCCGTATCGGCAAGGTCTGTGATATAGAACGCTAGCGCATACCCCCGTCTTTAGGCGGAGGTTGAGCGGTAGGCATAGTGTGCTATTCCACGGCTGTCTGATTGCTGGATTTCCCACGGTCTTGCGAAGATATTAAGACACCAACGTAGCATAGTGTGTGGTACAGATGAAGACCACACGGCACGCCACTTACAACCTCAACTACCACATAGTGTGGATACCGAAGTACCGCGATCCGGTACTTACCGGAGAGGTTGCCGACCGTGTGCGAACCATCCTCCACGAAATTGCCGACGACAAGGGCATCGAAATACTGGATCTGACCGTTCAGCCCGACCACATCCACCTGTTCGTCAGTAGCCCGCCAAAGCACTCACCATCCCTTCTCGCCAACTGGTTCAAAGGCATCAGTTCGCGGAAATACAACCACCGCCACGCTGACCACGACAGTGAGAAAATCGGTTGGGCGAGAGGTTACTACGCGGGAACAGCAGGGCAGGTTTCCAGCGAGACGGTCCAGAGCTACATCCAGCGTCACGAGGTGGACGAATCGTGACCGAGATGACGAAGGCGCTGGAACTGAAACTGGTCCAGCCGAACGCTCACAAACGCCAGAAACTCCGAGAAACGCGAGAGGCGTACCAGCAGGCACTTCAGGACGCTTTCGAGGCTGGATGTACCACGCAGACCGAGGCAAACGATGTGGTGGTCAACTACGACCTGAGCGGGTACGCCAAGAACGCGCTCAAGCAGTACGTCCCACAGTTGACGACGACGTACAATGCGGGCGAACTCCACGACGACCACCCTGTTCGGTTCACCAACGAAGGGCTACGAATTGACCACAAGCCCGAGAACGCTATCGAGTGGTACGTCAAAATCCCACATCACGAAGACTACTGCCTCTGGATGCCAGCACAGCCAAATCCCAAACAACGGGATTGGCTCGAAGCGTTGTACGCTGGTGACGCTGAGATGGGGGAGAGTCGGCTGTTCGAGCGGGACGGAGCGTGGTATCTCCACGTTACCGCGACCCGCGACGTAGAGGATGGTTCGGAGGCGTCCAGAGAAGAACGGACGCCCATCGGTGTCGATATTGGGGAAGCGTCACTCGTCACGGTGTGTCACCGCGACGACGGCGGTTGTCCGACTGCTCCAGAACTGTGGGCCGACGAAGGTAAAACCGTTCGTCAGCTCCGTAAGACGTACTTCACCGCTAAGAGACGGCTTCAGAAGCGCGGAAGCGAGCGTATCGCAGAATCCTTTGGTGACGATCACTGGAACCAGATAGACGACGTGTTCCACCGCGTCACCCGTGAAGTCGTGGAGTACGCCGAGTCCGTCGAGAATCCCGTGCTGGTGCTTGAAGACCTGACGTACATACGGGAGTCGATGGATTACGGCGAGTACATGAATCGCCGTCTCCACGGATGGGGATTCGCCAAGCTCCACGCACAGATACGCTACAAAGCCGTTGAGAAGGGAATCCCCGTCGAGACAGTGAATCCACGCAATACCTCGAAAGAGTGCCATGCGTGCGGTGAGGTCGGCTACCGTCCGAGGCAGGCGACGTTCAAATGCACGAACGACGACTGCTGGGTGGGCGGGTATCAAGCCGACGTGAACGGAGCGGTGAACATCGCAGACCGCTACCTCAGTGGAGAGAGTCGTTCCAGAGAATACCCGAACGACGATGACTCGGCTGAGGATGGGGCGCGTTTGACCGCGCCACAAGACAGCCAAGCCGATGCTGAAGCCCAGCAGGAGACGCTTGGAACGTATGCGTCTTGAAACTCCAGGGCCGCGCTCGGCCTGAAATCCGATGGTCGGATTCCCGCGTCTTCAGGCGCGGGAGGAGGTCAATCACTGAATTCGACGCGGTCGGCCACGTCGCCGATAACGTCTCTCAGTGCGTCGAACAATCTCTGGATGAAGCCGTCACGACTGGGGTCGCGTTGTACCCTCCTACATCTACAGGGCACTTCTGCCCCCCTCAGGGAAAAGACCGAGACCAAGCAGCCGATTCAGTCACTGGTGGCGAGCCGGAAGCGATATACTGCAGACAGGCGCTCCCAAGGAGACAGACGTTCCATCGAACTTCGGTGGCGGGGTTGGCAACAAAGTCGATACACCCGTGGAACCCAGTGGGCCGCTGACGATCTGGGGCAGTCTGCAACGCAGAGCTACAACCAGTGTGTGAGGTCCGTCTCTTTTGTTTCGGACAGTGCTTTTCGGATGTCCGTTCGGTCCCATCCGAGCGGTGAAAGAACACTTTCGACTGCTCGAATGGTCTTTGCTTCGTAGTACGATGGATCATACGTCTCGACGTCTTCGTGGGCGAGTGCGACACGCTCTCGCGAGGATTTCTGATCATTGACGACAACGTATTCGATATCCTGTCCCGGATGAACGGCAAGATCCTGGTCGTGAGCGCGTTCGAGGGCTGCCACGTTCTGTGTGTACTGTGTGTACCCATCGAGTGGTTTTGTGACACGGTTCTGTTCGACGAGTCGATCTATCGCAATGTCATCCTGATAAAGGCGTGCGAGCGCCGTCCTGAGACAACGGAGAACAGCATCTGGTGAGCGACTTTGATCAAGTCGTTCGAGACACTCTCGCTGGATATCCTCGATAAACTGCGGTGTTGATCGCTGCCTGGCTTCGATGCCTCTGATTTTGAACTCGTCATTACCAGCCACCTTGCCGAAATACTTCGTCAGCGCGCCGGCGTCACTCTCACGCTGTGGGACGAAGGCGACCCAGTCATACTGAGCTTCGTATTCAAGCCGAATCTCGGTTGTTTCTGAAATGTCGGTCGCAATCGTGTCGAGACACTCGCGTTGATCAGCTGCAACGTCGGGATCCGGTGTGACCCAGATCGAATCGACGATACCATGAACCACTCGCCACCCACCAGCCTCCAACCGTTGTTTCGCAGTCAGCAGTATCTCACGAGCGAATGCGTTGATTGCCTCGTGGCATTCAATGCGTCCGAACTTCGCGTTGCTGAATCCCTGGTAGCCAAAACAGGCGACAAGGATCCACTTCAGTGCATCTGATCGCCCCGCAAGTTCCTGGAGTCGGTCTTTATTGGGCTCCTCGCACTGCTGTTCGCGACGGATTTCGGCCTTGATCTCGTCGCGAGCGTCGATGATGGGCTGGAGCACCTCGACGAGGTAGCCACGGTCGTCACAGATGGCATAGCCGAGGCCTGGTACGTCCTCGCGGTCGCTGTGACAGCCACATCGGATAACATCCGGCGAGACATTGCGCGTACAGATGATGTTCGGGTAGAGGCTCGAAAAATCGAGTTCGTGAACGTTCTCGTGGAGGCCGACCTCGGGTGCGAAAATGAAGCCGCCACGGTCGGCATCGTGAAGCGTTCCCATCGGTTTGAAGAACTCATGTCGCCAGGAGTTCCACGGCACGAGGACGCCCCGATCATGGGCTTCACAGATCTGGATGGCGGTGAGGACGTTCCCGATTGACGCCCAGGCGAGTTCTTGCACTGGCTTCTTTGACCGTGCAACGAGGTCAAGGACGCCATCAAGGTTCGTTTCTCCGTAGAAGAACGTGTTTGATTCGTCGATGATCGCCCGGCCGGGTACGTTGTACCGGGCCGGAGAGTGGCCAACGCGGCCGTAGCTTGAATACGTTGAGCGACTCGCGAGTTGTTGATAGTCGACCTCGGGCCACCGACTCAATGTAAAGTCACTGATGCCACCGTTCGCGGCCATCTCGTACAGCGTCGGGATAACCTCACTGGTCGAACAGACCAGAATATCCGGGTCGTGTGTCTCGACCGCCGCCTGGACGGCAGTCAGAATATCTTCTATTGAGCCGGTAACGGACTCGCCAGCCACGTCCAGCTCTGTGTATGTGTCCTTGCTCGTCTCGGCCATTGGGACGCTAAGCCGGAGCGTCGACAGCTCCGTTGCTGGCGTTGGATCGAGATCAGTCTCCAAACAGTAGCGAAACTCCCGTGAGAAATCGACATTGAAGCACGCAAGATCTCCAACTGGGTATGCGTCTACTTGACGTGTTTGGCGAGCAAGCGATGTAACTCGGCTGATGTGGTCAACCTCAACGGCGAGGACACGCTCGTCCTGGCGACGGAAACCCGGTCGTCGAGCGACGAACTCCGTTCCGACGACATCGGGATGCCGCTCGTACAGCCTGCGCAACGACGTGAGATCTATTTCGGTAGCCGGCGACCGTGGGCCGACGTAGAAACGAGGGGTGTAGTCGTTTCGCTCGGTCACGACGGCGTCATCGCTCGTCGCGTCCCATTCGAGTACCCGGCCGTCATCGAGGAGGTCGATGGTGAATGTCATTCTCTGAAGGTCCCATCAGGCGACAGGATCGAGTGACTTCATCGAGAAATCGGATTTCGAACAGTACCGCTCGGCGAGGTTCATTAGCGCTCGTGTCCGGCGAATATCTGCAATATTGTGCAAAACGACCGACTCGAAGTCACCTGTCTTCCAGGCGGCAACAGCCTCGGTACTGTCCTCGAACGGATCTATATCCCCCAGCCCATCCCCGATGAGTTCGTCGTACACACCTGTGAGTGTGTTCTCGGTCGTGTTGAACCGAGATTCGAAGACATCCATCACCTCGACGTATGGGAGTGTCCCGAACGGCCAGTCGAGATTGTGAGAGTGAAGACGGGTTCGGAGGAACGGCAAATCGAACCCGCCGTTCCACGTTTCGCCATTGTAGGCGGCGAGTTTGATGTTCCGTGGAGTGAGCGTGGACTCGACGAACGTTGTGACCGCTTCGAGGAGTGTGGTCTCATCCTCGTGTATCGAGAGCGTGACCGGGGTGGTTAGACAGTCGTTGAGGCGCTGTTCAAGCTGGGGCGAACACGCTTTTCCGCCGGTATTGAGAAACACACGGGAGCTGATGTCCGCATCAAACCCGACGGCAGTGAGCCGATCCCCAACTTCGAAGCCAGTCGTTTCAATATCGAACGCGACGGTCGCAAGCCCTGTCATCTGTGGGCCTCCTCCGGTGGCTCATCTTGATCGAGGGGCTGTCGGCCCTGTCGGGCTTCGAGTGCCTTCTCAAGAGCATCGAGACGTTCTTCGTGTGTGTCCAGTCTGGCTTCCTGTTCGAGATCGATGCTGAACAGTGCAGGTAACACTGGATTCTGGTGATTCAACAGTCCGCTCGCATCGGCGTGTTCGCGGGCGTACTCGAACAACTGGTCGAAGCGGGGCTGGTCACGACGCCGGAGTGCTCGTCGGAAGTCCGCCCAGCGTTCCTCGATAGCCCGCAACGCGTCACGATATGTCGGGTTCGTGCGCCCCATTATTCTCGCCCTCCGGCGCTGACAGCGGTCCAGGCATCGAGTAGTGGATCTGTAGTGAGTGGTTTCGTCTCGCCGCTGGCCGTCACACCAGTCCCAATATCATCCGACGTTCCGGGTCTGGATGCGGATAACGCTGGTTCCACTCCCACCTGTTCGGCACGGGCAGTGAGTAATTGCCGCCAGTAAGCGAACGTCGTCTGGTAGTATGCGCCGTCGTCGACGGGATAGACCAGCGTCTCGAACTCCTCACCGACGAACCGTGGGCCAAGTCTGGTTTGCTCACACTCTATATGCTGGTCAGCAGCCGTTTGGACTGGCGCGGTGAACGCATCGGTCGCGGTACGCGTCACCAGAACCGGCACGTCGTAGCCTTCGGCGTAGGTGGCCACTTGTGCGAGGGTCCGCGCCTGCAGTGTCTTTGCATGGCGCTGGCTAAGCGTATCGTCGGTCCGATACTGTGCGTCAATCGCTGGAACGACGATGAGTGATGGGGTGAGTTGGGACGAGTCCGCATCGCCTCCTGTCGACTGTCGACCGTCCATTCCAGAGTCAGTGGTAGATTCCTGGATGGACTGATTGATCGCCGTCTGGAGATCGTCCACTGCGCCGTAGTGTTGATAGGCAGTGAACCCGCGTGCGATATGGATTCGGTCAAGCAATCGTTGGCTGGGGGCGAGACGGGCCAGTCCAGTTGTTGTCGCATGGCCGTTGGCGTCGGCCCAGAACGCTGGCCCGTCGTGCATGAGCAGGTGATCGAGGACAAGCGACTGGAGAACGGGAACACCTCGTCCACCCTCGATATCCAGGAGTGTCATACCAGTCTCCAGTGAGGGGAGAAGGATGTTCTCGTTTGCTGGGTCGGACTGTTTGACCAGGTCTCGATTATGATCCGCGCCACGGGTTGGACGATGGACCGAGACCCGCTCCGATACCGGCGTTGTCTTCGACGTGGCTTTTTCGTCCATACAGATGTAGAGACAGAGATATCCGATAAGGGACGGCGTGTGGCTTCCAGATTTCAGGAAACACGCGATCAGCAGTTCTATACTTTCACCATCCGGTGATTTTGTGCCCCTAAGACAGTATTTCCGAAACCATTTCAGGAAACGTGAACCGCCACAGAATCACGTAATTCGGGCATAGCCATTCCTCGGACACGTACCCGCCCAGTACACGACAGTCGGTGTCTGATGGGGTGTTGGATAATCTCTTCTGATGGCCATTTCAGACACATCACTTACCCGTGTGGGTGATCAACCCACAAGTGCCTACGTATCATGGTTTCTGGAGACTCCCCGCAGCATCAGTTGGACGACCATGAGGGATATCCGCCAATTCACTGTGACGCGTGTCAGTCTGCGTTGCAGTCTCCTGACGGTATGCCGTCGTTTTTGCTTCTCGACCAGCTAACGGTTCCACTCGTTGGCTGTCCTGATCACTTGACGCAGTTCACCTCTATTTGTGGATACACGACTACAGCTACTGCTGAACTCTTAAGCCACAGGCCTGCTGGCGGTATTGGCTGTCCGAGTTGTCACCTCGCCGTGCATAATCCACAGCAGCCAGTGGTGCAGGTGCAGGATGGAGCCGTCGCTGTGATCGCATGCCCCACCCACCAATCCGAGATCATCAACCGGTTTCACACAGGACTTGACACGCAGCAACAGTTGAGCGCGCAATTTGACACGGTCTGGTGACGAGGCTCACTCAGGCGATGACAGCGCGGCGTGGTCGATAACTGTGTATTCGCGGTCCCGACTTGTGCCCTCTGCGTCGAGGAGGTTATATTGAGCCATCTTCGAGAGATACGTTCGGACAGTCCGTTTTGTCCGGGGATCATCGACGGTCTCCGTATAGCGGTCGTGAATCTCACTTGGGCTGAGTGGACCGTGATCGCGAACGATATCAAAGACGACCTGCTGATGTGGCGTCAACGTATCGAGACTCTTCTGCTGGATCTGGGCCCGGGCGTCTTCGGCGGCGTTTAGGAGCATGTCGTCGGTGATCCGCTCACAGTTCTCTCGATCGGCCTTGCTGGCTGCGGTTCGGAGCATCCCGATAGCGAGGCGGGCGTCGCCAGCAGCAGCGTCCGCAATCCGGTAGAGTTGCTCATCAGTGATCGCGTTCTCGTTAAGGCCCCACTTCACACGAGCAGTCAGAATGTCGTAGAGTTGCTCGTCATGGTACTTGTCCATGCGGACGTGTTCGCTGGAACGCAGCCGACTTACCAGCCGGTCGTCGACACGACTGAACAACTCCTCTTCTTTGTTGGCAATGCAGATAATCGCAAACTGTGGGAGACTGTGCAGGTCGTAGATGACGCCTGGGTCTTCGAGCTGGTCGACTTCGTCGAGGATGACGACGGTTCGAGGGCCGTCGTACTGCTGGAGTCGGTCGATGAGTTCGTCATGGGGTGTCGACTGGCGATGAATGTCGATGGTCTTACCAAGGTCATCGAGAATCTGGTAGAGTGTGCGAAAGCGGGTGTAGTTACGCCAGCAGTTGACGTAGGTCGCTTCAACGTCGATTACTTCTTCACGCAAGCGTTCGGTGACGAACTGTGAGATACACGTCTTTCCTGTCCCGCTGGGGCCGGTGACGATAGCGGTGTTGGCTGGCTCTCCGTTTGTAATCGGCTCAAGGACCGTAGAGAGATGATTGACCTCCGCATCGCGATGCTCGACTTCTCGTGGGACGAACCCGGCACGCAACACGCGAGCATCACGGATCATACCTTACTGTGCAAGTAGTTCTGAGGCGCGTAATAAAAACGTGGCCGGGTCGTTTCCGGAAAGACGTGTCCCTCGTCTGGTTGATATCGTGTCTGAAGCCCTTCTGCGTTCGAGTACGGACGGAATAGCTGGAACTGTTTCCGGAAGTTTCCGGAAATCTTGTGTTTCATAGATCTTGAACATCTCCTCCGATGGCTGCTCTACCCGTCATCCTCTGTCGGTGGCCGACTGGATAATCGATCGAACCGATCCTGCGCTGCGTCCTGTCGCGTCTCCGTTCGCTCCGGAGCGTAGTCTGTCTCAGTGAGTTCTCCTCCTGCAAGCGTCACCGATAGAATCGCATCGGCGTGTCTCGCATCGTCGGGAAGTTCGGTTGCGTCAATCACTGCATGATCTACCTCAGTCCCGTCCCGTTCGAAGAAGATAGTCGCCAGTCCATCTTCGATTGAATCGACGACTGCAGTGTACTCACCATCTGTCACCTCATCCAGGTCTGTCATTCGTATGTCTCCTGACGGACGATATCCCCGTCACTGTTTCGCACGGTGACGGTGTCGCCGCCGTTGTTCCAGATCGGTGACCCCGACCCCCAGTAGAGATCGATGTCGCTGTCGGTCCCACTCCCAGTGTACAGCGTCACTGTCTCACCCGCACCCAGCGTGTAGCCATCCGGGAACGTGTATGTCTTTCCGACATCGTCTTTGACTGTCCACCCCGAGAGGGCCAGAGGCTCGTCACCGATATTTTCGAACACGACGTACTCGTCGTTGAGGTTCTCGCGGTCATCGCCCTCGGCATCAGCGTTGATGTCTGCAATCTGCAGCGAGTCGGCAGTACCCGTCGTCCCCCCGTCAGTCGCGACAGCCTCAGTCTGTGTATTGACTGGGGTGGCACCGAGTCGGTCCCGCTCAACCACACTACCACTGGTTCCCGGCTCGACAGGCTCGCCGTCACGGATCGCAAGCGGGTCCGTCGGCCCAGCCTGTTGTGTCCGAACCGAAACGCCTGCCCCGTCGCTGACGAGGACGATATCGCCATGGGTTGCTGTCCAGTATGTGGGTATTGACCGGTCATGCAGGCGTTGCAGGACCTCGTCTGTGGGGTGGCCGTACTGGGAGTCGTAGGCACTGGAGATGACGACCGCTTTGGGCTGGACTGCATTGAGCAGGTCTCCGCTGTTAGAACTCGATGAGCCGTGATGGCCGGCCTTCAGAACAGTCGCCTGCAGCTGGTCGCCATATTCGTCGACGAGATACGCTTCCTGGTCGTCTTCTGCATCACCGGTCAGGAGGAAGCTTGTCTCACCGTGCGTGAGCTTGAGAACGATACTGTTCTCGTTGCGTCCGTCGTTATCGAGGTACGGCTCCGGCGGCCCGAGTACCTGCGTGTCGACCCCTTTGAACTGTATCGAATCGCCCTCTCGGGTTTCGTACAGCGTGACATCGTGTGCTTCGACAGCATCGAGATATCGCTCGTAGGTCTGCGTACTCGCAGTGATTCCCGGGTCGTAAACCGCGCCGATACCATCCGCTTCTGTCTCGTAGTACTCGATGATTGCCGCGTTTCCACCGATGTGGTCAGCGTCGTTATGCGAGACAACAAGGTGGTCGATTCGGTTGATGTCGTGTCGCTGGAGATACTGCAGCACGTACTCGCCATCGTCGGTGAAGTGACCCGTGTCGATCAACATCGTCTCACCGGTCGGCCCGACGACGAGCGTACTCACTGACTGGCCAACGTTGATATAGTGGACCTCAATTGTGCCGTTCGCTGCGGTCGTGGTCTCCGCTGCCGTCGGTGTTGGTTCAGGTGAGGAAACATCTGCGGGTACAGACCCGCTACAGCCGGCCAGGAGAAGGACAACTGCGAAAAGGAGGATCGTTAGACCGTGGGACTTGGACATGATACGGCCTCGTATGCGGGCGAGCGTGATAGCCTCCGTGCTCTGGAACCTCAGACGATCCTTTGGCTACATTTCTAAATGCGAACTATCACCAGTCTGATAGCAGGTGGCCGACCCGAGTAGTAGCTGGCCCCGGAATTGCAGGCGAGATAGTCAGGAGGCCGTATTAGAAGTCAGTGGCTCTGTTGAAATACGCAACCGCTGATAGCTTTTTGAGGCCGCGCTGAATAGAGCGCGCAAATTCATGATGGGACGGGATACGGAAATCACTCGTGACCCTCTAATGTAGACCACGGGAATAGATCATCGGAAATCAAGAAATCTTCGCATTGCCTGACCAACTCATTTTTAACGTTTTGAACGATTACATTGGGTTCAGCAGCTGAGCAGTCATTAACAAAGATTGCCTTCTTGAAATCCACTCCATCTGTTTTAACAGCATTTTTATTCCCACCCTCGAGCCAACTGCGCATCTCATCTGGATTATCTGTTCTCGGGACCCCCAATTTCCACTGATTGAGGCTGTTCATCGAAGCCCAAAGTTGTAAATCCCTGTTGACCGCATACTCAATAAGATTCTCCACTGAATCAGCGACGTAATTCTGGTGCGATTTAATCTCTCTAAGATTGAATACGATTCCGGCATGGACTTCGTGGGTCTCTGTATCCACGGTTGCCGTCAGGTAGGACCGCGTACGTTTCCAAGTATCTTCACGCGAATCTCGAACAAATGGGATGTCAAGCCGTTTCGGTACGAGTCGCTTCCAAGAGGACGGTTCTGGATCCTTTGTCGTTGACGTGTTCACCCTCCCGGGATGTTCAAGCTCTGTTTGGGCCAGTTCTTGGCGAAGGTCTCTAATGAAGTAGCGATACTGTAACTTGTCCTGGTGATCGAAGCCTGTGAACGGGTGCATATCTTCTGCCTCAAAGAGGTCCTGCAGCATCCGGAGGATGGGGAGTTGCTCTGATTGGGTTTCGTTCTCATTGATCTGGTTCAGTTGCCGGGAGATGTTGGACCAACTTATCCAGCGGACCGGGTCCTCCTCAAACTGGTTCATAATCCCGGGACACGTCGTGTGCGGAGTAACGGCAATCAGTATAGCGTCCCGCCCTTCTGCGTTCAACTCTAATTTTTCAAGTTCATCTCGTAACTGATTACCACTGAGAGAGTCGCCGTACTTCGACTCATAGCCAACAATTTTGCCTCTATCAGCAATAACCCAGTCGATTTCTCGGTTGGTTCCACTTGCCGTATAACGGGGTAGCGGTGAGTTCTGATGAGCGACGACCCTCGCCTCCTCTGAAAATGAGATATCCAAATTTTCGTGAAGGCAATTGAGAAGCTCTGGGCCAATCTGCAAACTATAGTAGAGGAATCCAGAAAATTGTTGGTTGAGACGTTCTTCGTATCCATTCGGTGACGAGAACGGATACACCATCTACTCAAATCAGCATGTGCGAGTAAGTAAGTGTTCGGGCTCTGGGTTTCTGACTATCTTCTCTGCATCTCGCAGACCAGTACTGGCAGACATTTGGTAGGTCGTCAAGACTCTGCTGAATAGAGGGCGTGTATCGGTCAACAGAGCCAATTCAGTGGCCAGAGGGACGTTTTGAGAAGGACTGGTCAGTAGAAAACAGTAAACGCCTGATCAGGGGGTCGGTTCTCCAGCCTTCTGAGTGGACTGTGTTTGAGCGTGGCTGACCCTGGCGGCGTAGAGGAAAGGGTTTGAGAGGGCTCGTCGTATAGGATGCATGGACAAAAATCAGCTGCTGGAACTCGCGCTATACTATATTGCGTTGTTACTTCTGGTGTTTTTTATCCTCGAAGTTATTCAAGCGGCTGTGGGTGAGATTGCGTTCTGGCTCGAATTGGTGATTATCCTTATTATTGTCTTTGCGTATCGATATATCGCGGTCTGGCTTGGTGTCGCCCCCAGTGGTTGGGAGTAGTGTGAACGCTGCGTCCAGTGAGTCGGATGAAGGTGCAACCAACGCATGGGGTATTTTTGCTCTCCCGGAGTGTGACTCACACAGTGAACAGCAACCGTTCGAAAGACGAGTTGTGGTCTGAGTGGGTAACAGAGACCGTTCTGGCTGATATCAATGCCGCTGACACGTCAGATCCAGTTCCGATGATTGACGACTCCGGTACGGAGCTGGCAATGACCGAGGCATACGATTCGTACCGGTTGGGGCGGGGGAGTGGTGACTATCTCTACCTACTGTATCTTCTCGATGAGCCCGTAACCGGTCCGGTTGATATCATCCCGGTCTACATCGGCGAAACGAGCAACACTGCAAGTCGGCTTATGACCCACTTCAGACAGATTCGAGATGCACTTCCAATATCGAAATGGGAAGACGATGGCTCGTGGGGCAGCTTCGGCAAGTATGATCACATTGCCACCGTCTACGACCGAGCGGATTCACCACTGTCTGTGTGGGTGACCGACGTCGATGAGATTGATACCGGGCCCTATGGGTATCCCACGTATCGCCAGGAACTTGAGGCCAAGAACGTCGGCCTTGTCCATTCGAGCCCACAATTCAATCGGGTACTCGCAAACCGAGATTTCGTTCCAAACAGGGTTCCACACGAGATGGGGCAAGTAGGTCCAGACTGGGTCGACCTGGACGCCGAGAAAGCGAATGAAGAAGCGAAGGTGGCCCATAGCAACGGAAATGGAGACCTGCGTGGGAAGAATAAAACAGAGCTGTGGCACGACTGGGTCGGACAAACGATCTGTCAGGAAATAAATGACCCTGACGAGACGGATCCGATCCCACTCTTCGAAACGGATCAGAATCTCGTCGTTGCGCTTACCGATGTGGGGTCATCGACTGTTCTCAAACGAACTCCGGCGATTGACGCCCGGATACGCCAGGAAGGCAAACACTGTGTTGATAACGATGGTGTGTCAGACGGTCCCAATGGATTGCTGTACGTCATGTACCAGCTTGCCTCCGACACTCCGTCCCCAGAAGATATTATCCCGCGGTATATCGGCAAGGCAGAAGCCTACGGCAAGAAAAACGAACTGAGTGCGAACTTCGAGGAAATCGCAAAGGATAGAGCTGGCACACGGAGTTTCGCTCGGTGGGGCGATGGTAGCTACTGGCACGTCGGCGAGCTATCAGAAACAGTGTTTGGTGAGGATTCGAAGAAACACAACTGGGCCAGCGAACTGTTTGAACAGGGTACTCACCAACTCAAAAAGCAAACCTACCTCTGGGTGCGAGCATGGGATCCAAAAAAGTATCCAGGGCCGTACGGGTACCCAGCATATCTGGCTGAAGTCGAAGCGCTACTGATCGGCTTGGCGTATGAAGCCTATCCCACGGCGCTACTTAATCAGAAAGAGGTCCCAACAGAAGCTCCTGCCAACCAGATGGACTTCCAGTTCCATCCCGTCTCCGAATGACTTGCTCTCCCAGGCCGTTTCAAGTACATCCTGTGACTATCTGGTAGCCACCCGGTGTGCCACACCCCGTTCACAGCCACCAGTTGCTTTGCCTTCCTGTATTTGAGTCCCTACACATTGGGCTCTCTATCGCCCATTTTCTTTTGTCTCGAGTGACTGAAGCAGGTCCTGGGTCGTATCGATGAGTGTCGACAGTCGGTCTTGATCGAACGACGTGATCTGTTCTGTCTCGGCGTCGTAGGTGATGACGCCAGTCTTTTCCAGAACCGGCAGGTGTAGATGGTGCAGCGCTTGCTCCTGGCTACTGGCAGACTGTGTCGAGATACTCGGTTCCTCTGGGAGTTCATCCGCGAGTGTCGTACAGTCCACGGGGACATCGTCTGGTGACAATTCCTCGATAATCTGGATTCGCGTCTCGTGTCGAAAGATCTCGAACCCGTGGATAGCGTCCTGCGTGGACGTGTCGGCCGTCATTCGGCCACCTCACTGGTGAGAGCTACTGGCTGACTGTCCTGACTGGGAGCGACCAGTCTAGAACACCTCACCTGGCCAGGCTGGTCGGCCCGCTGGTTGTACTCTGCTCTGTGTCTCATCTGGCTCTTCGACTGCGTCTCGTCGCGTATCGACTGTGTCTGTGACTGCACAGTCATCCGGAGCGGGTGTCAACGAATGAGTGTTAGTACGGGAGTATCGTTACAATCATTACTATCTGGATGGTCGACCAGTATACCGTATAATTCAGGCCACATCTGTGCTGGCCATTGCATCTGCGGATCGAACACTGGCTCACCATGGATTTTCCAGAGAATATTCACATAATGCCCTTCGGGTTCGAGAAGGACCGCATCGTCGAAACCGCGCTCGATTCGAACGCTGACAAGGTCATTTTGCTGGACTGGCTCGATGGGATTGAACGCCCGCCGTACCATGCAGATGTCCGCAAGACACTCGCCGAGAGTCCTATCGAGACAACGGAAATCGCGTGCAATATCTTCGATCTGTACGAGACGATCTCCGTCATCGCCGACCTGATCGTCAGCGAACACGCAGCTGGCAACAGGGTCTACGTCAACCTGGCTACGGGAAGCAAGATCACCGCGATCGGTGGGATGATCGCCTGTATGGTGACCGGCAACGCTGCACCGTACTACGTTCGCGCCGAGGAGTATGCGGCCGGTGACGAACCCGTCGGCCATGGCGTTGAGACAAAGATGGATCTCCCACAGTACCCGATCGCGAAACCTGACCCACAACGCATTGCAGTCCTTGGATATCTGGTTGACGAAGAGGACAGTGTTCGCGAGGGCCTCAGTTACTCTGTTCGAAAGAAGGACCTCATCGAGTTCGGCGAACAGGAAGAGCTACCGTTTGCAGCCCATTATGACGGTGATTCCTACAACGGCTACTATCGCCGGCTGGAAAACCATATTCTCGACCCGCTACTGGAGAAAGGGTATATCGAGATCGAGGAGCGGGGTCGCCAGAAGATCGTCAAGCCGACCGAACTCGGTCGGAAATCGTACGTGGCGTTTCAGTATGTGGATGGTGAGGACTGAGTTCGGTAGATGCGGTGCTATAGCTCTTGATTGTTCTCCAAGGTACGACTGGCAGTCGATCAAAGCTCTCGGTTTGGTTTTCGAGAGATATGGCAGTAGCAATGGGCTCTGATCACCTAGCATAAATTTTTGTCTGTTACCAAACTATCGGTAACTGTCAGATGTACGAGATTCTTGACGACACGGCTGCCCAAATCGTACTTGCAGTTGAGCCTGGGGACTCAATCCGCCGTGTCGCCCAGCGCCTCCACAGACCCTACGAGACAGTCAGGCAGGCGGTCAATAGACTCGAGGAAGCAGGATATCTGCAGTATGACGACGGCCTCTCCGTAACAGACCAGCGTGTCCGTGCTGCTGCACAGGAGTTGGTCGCGGCGAGTGCTGCGGTGAGCCCACCATCTATCGAGGAGGCATACGTACTCCCTCAGTTTGGTGAGTGGCCGTTCGCGTTCACCCGTATTGACGCAGTTTACGTCTGGACACAGGGAGGGTATCAAGTCGGTCGTGATCCTGAGGACTACCCGCTCTTTCTTGCCGTCCGGGAGCGGGATGTCGACCAATGGATGGACTTATTCGAGCAGTTCGGACTCCCAACCGCATTCGAGCGCCAGCCCCGAGAGCAAGTAGACGGACCACTTCAGGTGGTCCTGGACACGCGCTCGGAACTCACCCCAGAAGAGGTAGAGGGGTACCCTGTCGTTCCTCGGACGGAGACGATCGAATATATGCAGGACAACTACACGCAGTTCCAGTCAGCACTCTCGATGCTCGATCGGATGTACGACGACCTTGACATCGGAGTCGCCTCCCGAGAATGACCCCGAGACACTCGGCCTGCCTCACCTGTAGAGGTCGTCGGGGTTTGCATACAGGAGCAGATATTGGGGGTTGTCCGTGTCCTGGCGTGATATAATACTTTGAAGTATCATACTCTAAAGTACGATTATCGGAAGTGCTATTATCAGAAGCATCTGGGGGATGTCACAGAGGTCCTGTTTAGTTAAGGATGAAGAGTGGGGCGGACGGATTTCCTGCCCGGTAGCGGGTGCGTCCGGGTGACTGGCGACACTTCTATATAATTGTACACACAACGTACGTACAACGATGAGCACGAAGCGGGTGAATTTCCGGCTCCCGGAGGAACTGATCGCTCAAGCGGATGTCGCTGCGGAAGTCACGCATAAGAATCGGACCGAGATCCTGATTGAGGCACTACGGCAGTATCTTGAAGACAAAGAGTCTGATGAAAGCTTCCGGGAGGCGGTCGTGGAACTGTATCTCGACGGCCAGATCGAGTTTGAGAAACTCGCGGACGTCATCGGTCGGCAGGATGCCGAGTCAGTGCGTGCGTCAAAGCACGTGCTAGATCGGGGCGAGGAACTCGCTAACGATCTCGCAGACCTGTGACTGTCGTCGTCGATACGAGTGCGCTTATTTCACTCGCTGTCGGTGCTGTGCTCGATCAGACGCTGGCATCATTCGATGTCGTCACAACATCGACAGTCATTGAGGAACTCGAAGAGACGGCTGAGTACGATGATCGACACGGCACAGCGGCGACCACTGTACTTCGACAGACAGACGCATTAACGGTGCAGGATGCCGACGGCGCGCCGTTCGAAACGAGTCGTGTCGATACCGGAGAAGCGAGTTGCGTCGCCGCAGCCCGCGATGTTGATGCCGCGTTCCTCGTGACGGACGATTATCGAGCGCTTCCCGAATTAAAGGGACTGGTCGATGCGGAGGTGGTGGTGTCACCGATCGTGCTCCGAGCGCTCGTCAAGCGTGACGCGCTCAGTTCTGAGGCTGCGGAAACCGCATTCGAAACCATCGCTACTGGGCGAGACTGGCTCGACGCGCCGATCTACCGGTACGCGCGCCGACTGTTCGATGAGTCATGAGAAATGACGCCTCCGTGCGGTTTCTCGCCACTTTTTGCACGCACTGTCGAAGGACATTGTAGAGCAGTGTGCTACCCGAAGTGTCGAGACGGTAGCAGTTGGCCACCCGAAGAAAATCCGTGATGACTCTGATTGGGGTCGCCACGGTAACAAACGACTGCACGATTGGGCGTTTGAGACGCTTCTGAGCCATATTGAATACAAAGCCGAAGAACGTGGTATCGACGTAGAGCGCGTTCCTGAGGGCAAATTGAAAACCTCAAAAACCTGTTGTGAGTGTGGCACAGAGGGAGATTCAAACCGTGTTGAGCGGGGACTATACGTTTGTTCAGAGTGCGAGCTGGTTGCGAACAGTGACCTGAATGCGGCAGAGAATATGCGAGCGACGGTAACTCCGAGTCCGTCACAGGATAGGAGTAACGGCTGTTTGGCACAGCCATCGGTGCGCCTGTTCGATATATCGACGGGGAGAGTAGCCCCACAAGAACAGGTCATGTCGTAAACCACAATATCCCAACGGTGGTCGGGAATCCTCGCCCTCTAAGGCGGGGAGGGTGTCAAGAGGTTCCGTGTATCGAGCGCTTCGATGAGGAAGATATCTTTGGACCGTTCGCGGACTGGCGAACCAGGAACGTAGATGTGGCATAACCGCTGAAGTGGAGCCATCTTTTTGCCACTGGTTATACTCCTAGCAGTGTGCCTATTCAGCGTGCAAGATCACTTGCGGATCTGTATACATCGGTCGCTGACTATGATCTCGTCCTGGTTCCTGACGCCCCGCTTGCGAGCGCCCTCAACCGCCGGCTTGACCGGCCACAGTTCGGGACGTTTGCAACCACCCCACGCCGACTGGCCGCTGGGCGGCGCGAGCAGGCCGAGGACCGGACGGCGTTTCTGGAACTCGCCGACACTGTCGACGACTCGTGGAAAGCTCTGTCCTACGCTATCGGGAACGTCCTCCAGTGCTGGGAGCACCACGGACAGGCCGCGGGGATCCTGGAGTATCCAGCCTACGACGATCCCACTACGCGCACTGTGGTGGACAGGCTCACCGCACGCCAGTCGACGTCACAACAGCTGACAGCATTCACGGTTGACTCGGACCAGTCGGTCGCCGTCGTTGGGCTCCCGGAGTTCACTGCACTCGAACGATCGATTCTGCCAGCAGAGTATGACACGTATCCCCTGTTGACTGACGACGCCTTCGACTACCCGGCGTTCAACATCTTCAGGTCACCATCGGCGATCGTCGACGCGGTCGTGGATACCATCGACGAGGAGTCGGCTGACAATGTCGCAGTGGTGCTGGATAGCGGGAGCCAGTACTCTCCACTGATCGAATCCGCGCTCGAAGCTGCGGATATTCCCTACTACGGGGGACCAGGGTTCATCGACGACCTCGATGTGCGAGCAGTACTGCGGCTCTTGCGCGTGGCCTATCGTGGCTCCGAGACGACTGTCAGCGATGTCGCCCCGATACTGTCACGACTCGGGACCGATATCGATATCGAGCACAGTGAGAAACGCCTGGCAGCGACCGACCTGCCAGCAACCGCGTGGATTACTGAGGTGTGTGAGACAATTGAGGACCGAACCTTTGGCTCGCTTCTCACAGCTTACGAAGCGAAGGCCGGCCGAACACTGGGCCGTCTTCGGGACGAACTCGAGTCGCTCGGGCTCCACGACACTGTGATCACCGAATCGCGGGTTAGTGATCTGGCCTTCTATCTGGATTTCTACGAGGTCCCAGTGGACAGAGAAAACGAGGGCGTGTTACTCGCAGATGCCAAATCTGCCGGCTATGTCGACCGACAGGCCGTGTTCTTTCTCGGGCTTGACGAGGGCTGGACCAACAGTGCTCCACAGCGCCCCTGGGTCGACACGGAGGCGCAGTTCGATCGGTATATCCGCCGCTTCCAGCGGCTGATCCAGAGCGGCAGCGACCAGTACTACCTCGTCGAGGATACCGCTGGGGGCCAGCCAGTGACGCCGTGTCTCTACTTAGAGGAACTTCTCGAAGAGACATTCGAGCAGTTCAGCGACCTCGAATCAGTCAGGTATGAACGGACGGTCGATGGTGACCGTGATGGCTTTGGGAAAACGGCCGTCGAGCCCCCGGTCGAGTCAAAGACCGTCGAAACGATCAGCCAGACCAGTCTCAACAGTTTCGTCAACAGCCCACGGGAGTATCTCTTCAGCCGGCTGGTCGATTCCCCCGACAAGGACTATTTCAGAGAAGGGAATCTGTTCCATGACTTCGCGGAGTTCTACGTCAACTATCCCGAGATCATTGACACAGACACGCTCTCGGCGGTGGTCGATGTCATGCTCGACGAAGCCAGGCCCTTCTACCCTGAGACGGACCGAGTGTTACGTCGACGCCAGTATCGGATCGGGCTGGAAACCATCATCGAATATCTGGATGCAAACCCGCCCACGGCACCTGCTGATCTTCCCCCTGCTGGGGAACCCGATGAGAACTTCTTCGCAGCGTATTTCGACCGCCCCGTGGATTCGCCACTGACCGAACGCCAGTTCACCAATCCGGGCCTTGGTATCAACGGGAAAATCGACTTCGTGGCAGGGCCCACAGCCCTGCTCGATTACAAGAGCGGGTCGAAGAAATCAGCGTACGACGTCTGCAAACAGGCGGCGATGGACCCGCCCAATGATACAGTCAACTACCAGGCAATCGCCTACCTGGCGCAGTTCCGTACCCACCAGCCAGGCAAGGAGCTATCATTTTCGTTCTTCCACTTCCTCGAAACGCTCGACGATGCGATCACCGGCGACGCGGATATCGACGACACGCTGACGACGGTCTCCTACTATCCACAGTCGTTCGACGAGTTCGCCGGGACGCGCCCAGCGTACGAGGTCCTCCTGGATGGCTACAAGGATTGTGTGGCGACCTTCGAGGATCTTGGCTTCGGGGCCTACAGCGACATATTGGCTGAGCTGTCCTTCCCGGAAACGACGGATCGGTCGACGTTACGGGAGTCAGACTTCGCCGACCGGTTTGCGGAGGCCGTACAGCAGGCAACCAGCAACGACGTCGATGCCGAGAAGGGGGCCGACCAGGCGATTCGGGCCCTCAACGGCGTCCGAAAGCGTAATTTCTTCGAGGGTGATCTCGATCAGTTCGAAGGGTTCGTCGCCGACCGACTGACCGAGATCAATCGCTACCGGGCTGGCGAGGAGCGATTCCCCATCGAGGGGCTGGGTGGCGAACCCAACTATCGCCGGATCGATCATCGCGACATGTTTCTGGAGGATAGCCGATGAGTGACGACCCCACCCCGAACGAAGCCCAGCAACAGCTGATCGATGAGACCGAGGGAATCTACCATGTCGACGCCGGTGCTGGCACCGGCAAGACCTTCGCCATCACACGCCGGTATGCGAACATCGTCGACCAGCCTGACGTCGAGCCCGAGGATATCCTGCTGGTTACCTTCACCCGGAGTGCGGCCACCGAGATGCGTGAACGCATCGTCGAACACTGTTCGTACGGAATGCGTGAGCTGGCCGACGCACCGATCCAGACGTTCCACTCGTACTGTCACGACCTGCTCGACGAGCACGGCTACCATGCCCCGACGCATCTGGGCATCGACGACCGGATCACTGGAGGAACCCGGATCCTTGAGGATAGCCAACTCGAGGACGAGCTATTCCGTGAGTTCTTCGGGCAGTTCCGGGATCGCCATCCTGAGTACAACGACCTCTTTCGGGCACTCCCGGATCCCACCGAACCGCTGTCGCTCATCAACGAACTGGCTGCCAAGGGTGTCTTTCCGACCGCAGACGGCTGGTATCGAGATGGGGAGCAACACCTGCGGGGTGACTACGAGCTGTTCAAGCAGTATTTCGATGCTCGCAACCAGGCCCGCAACGACGGGCGCAAGCAGTCCCCGCTCCGGGACGATCTCTCGCGGTTCGGGATGAACAAAACCTACCGCTCGGCGGCCCCCTCCAAATCGGAGCTTCGGGGTGGCCGGGGGACCAAGGAACTCGACGATAGCATCGCTCGCGAGGTCTTCGAAGAGGATCGGGATGAGCTACTGGCGTTCATCCATGACTGTTACTTCGAGTATCTGGAGTTCACCCTGGAACGGAACTACCTGAACTTCGGGTTCCTCCAGCTGTTTGCGTTCGTGGCTCTGTGCGAGGAGCCAGCGCTGCGTGACCGCATCGGGTTCGAGTACGTGATGGTCGATGAGTTCCAGGACTCCAGTGAGATTCAGTTCAAGCTGGCGCTCCTGCTTGCAGACACGGACAATCTCTGTGTCGTGGGCGACTGGAAACAGAGCATCTACTCGTTCCAGTACGCCGCCGTCGAGAACATCGCGGAGTTCGACACCCGGCTGGAGCGATTCCGGAGCGAGTTGAACGCTGATTCCGATCGGGTCGATCTGGAGACAGATGGGATCACGTACATCGAGTTGACGGAGAACTACCGGTCGACACAGACACTGCTTGACTTCTCGACAAATGCACTGACCACGCCGGCGACGAGCTCTGAAACCATTGATGAACCTGTCGACGTTGACTCACTGAACGCGAATGCTGCCTTCGACGAAACCAATATTGAGGCTGTTCACCACGAGGACGAACACGAGGCAGTCCTGTCCAGGATCCAGTCGATCGTCAACAGTGACGAGTATCGAATCGAGGACGAGAATGGCGACCCAACCACCCCGAACCATGGCGATATTGCGGTCCTGACCAGGACACGCGATTACGGACGGGAGCTACTGACTGCAGCCGAGGAGCACGGGCTGCCGATGGCATATGACGGGGAGGTCGAACTGTACCGCAGTGACCCCGCGAAGCTACTACTGGCGTGGCTGCGGATTGTTGAGTCGGATGGTGATCGTGGCTGGGCTGTCGTTCTGGAGCGGGCCGGCTATACGCTAGATGAGATCGACGCGCAGCTGGAGCGTGAGAGCTACCCGCCAGCGATGACCGAGTTTCGGGAGACCCTGCGGGAGCTTGAGGCAGTAAGTTCGCTGGCCCGACGCGTCTTCGATCGCTACGGGTTGACTGGCGATTATGCACGGGAACTGCTGGCGCATATCCAGTCGGTCCACGATGCCACGACATTGACCCGTGGGGATCTGATCCAGTTTATCGAACGCGCAATCGACCAGGGAAGTACCCATGCGATCAATACGACCACTGATACGGATTCGGTGACGGTTCAGACGATCCACGGCGCGAAGGGCCTGGAGTATCCGATCGTCATCCTGGCCAATATGAACGAGGGGCGGTTCCCGCCCCGTGGTCGGACCAGTGGCGTGCTGCAGTACGACGAGGCGACGGGTATTCGACAGCGCAAACTGTACGCTGAAGAGGCGGAGTATCCACATGTCTACGACAACTGGCGCTACGACGTTCTTCGGCAGTGTCTGCCAGATGGCTACGACGAGGAACGGCGGCTCCTGTATGTGGCCATCACCCGGGCCGAGAGTCACGTCGTGTTCGCTGGTGGGTCCGAGCCCAATACCTTCCTCACCGAGCTTCCAGTCGAACTTACCGAGGGGGTGACAGAGATTGCGGCCAGCCAGCCCGACGAGTCAGTCCAGGCACAGCTGCCGTTCAGCATTGCCACACCGGATGGGCCGGTTGGCTACAGTCCCCATTCACTGATGGATGACTCCGTGTTTACTGAGTCGGAGGCCAACGCCGGCGAGGCCGACGCGAATGAAGCAAGTGGGGTGGATTTTGGTTCGCAGGTGCATGACTTCGCCGAGGCCTATGTGCTGGGTGAGTCGGTCTCACCATCAAACCCGCACGAGGAGCGAATCAAATCGCTGCTGGATGGGCTGGATGGCGAGGTGTACGCCGAGGAGGATGCCATCCTGCCACTCGAAATAGATGGTCAGCGAGTGTCGATTACTGGCATCGTCGACCTGGTCCACATCACGCCCGATCGAGTCGAGATCATCGACTACAAGACTGATGGGACTCGTCGAGCACAGGACGAGTACCGCAAGCAACTGAGCGTGTATTATCACGTGCTCGCTAGTGAGTATCCGGACCGGGAGGTGACCACGAGCCTGTTTTACTCCGCGAGTGGGGAGCTGGTGTCAATCGAGCCATTGGCAGGTGGTAAACTCAAAGAACTGGTCCAAGGACTTAGTGAGACGCCGTAGGGAATTCATTTCAAAACCCGTGTAGCTCGCGGTGCTTGGCGAGAAATTGCGCATGCGGGCGTAGCTCGTCATCATCTGGAAGTGTTATCTGTCGCCCCTCTAGTTGCTTGAACTCGTGATATCCAGCTCGGTCGGGAGCATCAGCGACCAGGATAGTGTACGCATCAGTGATAGAAAGCCATCCAGAGTCGAACGCCCAGTGATGGAGTTTACACAAAGCAAGCCCATTCCGTGGATCGTCGGCGCCCTGTTCGCTTCTGGGGTAGATATGCGCGGCCTCGACCTCTGGCGTTCCGGCAGGTGTCTCCCGACGAGTATCACAGACCGCACAGCGGTTGTCATAAGCGGACTTCACGATCCGAGCGAATGCTTGATCACGAACACGCCGCTCCTGTTTGGTGAATTCCTCGTCGCTTGTGAGCTGTGGCTCGGCGTCGAGCTTGGATCGAAGATCTGCTTCGGTAGTCTCGACGCCGTCGTCGGGCGTAGTTGCTTGCTGGTGGACCATGGAGAAGACGATCACCTCGCGACCGTCGCGCTGTTCGGTGTCATACCCAAGGACGTCGACTAGCCCCTGATACGCCCACCCGGCCGAATCCGTTGCCTGGTAAAAGAAATGGACGGGGATATCGTCATCGATAGCATCGATGAGGACAGAGTTGCCCGGTGAACTCGAGGTTTGATCGCCTTCGAGGCCCTCGCCGATGTACTCGAACTGGCCCTGCGTGACGTCGTCAGCATATGGGCCATCCTCGTTTGCGAACACGAGCAAATACTGGCTGTCGTCGACGTCGCGACGTGGGTTGATCCCCGATATCTGGTAGCCAAAGCCGGTGTCGAACGTGGCCTCGATCTCCGGCTGAATGAGCTGATCACCGACCTCGACACCCGGCGGTGGGCTATGGGTGGCCCGATAGGTGTTGGTGCTGTGTGTCGCAAGCGCTTCCCGACCGACGTCGGTAATGTAGGTTGTGTCGCCCTCGCGGGTGGCATATCCCAGCACTTGCAACCACTCACGATGCCGAATCGCGGGGCCAGGTTTCGTCATCTCCGCCTCGTCAAACTCGCTGACAAGGAGATCCATCAACTCGGGATCAGTCCATGGTTCTTCAGCGAGGGCTTCCAGAATCGTGTCAAAGCCCTTGACTCCCTCGGTGAGTGCAGTGTAGAGTGTGTCGGGATCTCGGTCGCCGAGCCATTGCTCCCCATAGGTCGCAAGCTCACAGGTAGTGTCGTCGAGTTCGATGAGGTCGATGGCGTCGAGGAAGGTCAGGTGGTGACTGACAGCATCCACGCTGGAGGCCCGCGTGTTATTGATGACCCACTGGATGAGTTGGTTGCGGGTCGGCGTCGTCGATTGGATGAACATCAGGCATGCTTGGAGGTTCTCAAGCCGATTCGTCACCCCACCGTAGAAGCGGTCAGTGGTCATTCGACGGTCGTCTGTCACTGTCTGAGGGTTGGCGGGTGGATATGTAAAGGTCGTGGGAGGAGTGGTACGCTTGGCAGTTATCAAGACAGAGGGTGTGTATCTGCGGTCTGATCGCCCATCTATCAGTCAGTGCTTCCGTTCTCGTTCGGCACTTTGTGCGCTCATGAACTTGGTTTAATCTCAAGGCCTTTTGATTGGGACTCGCAAAGAATTAGCTTCTGGATTTCATAGTGATTCTGCCACTGGTTTCATTTTCCTGTTTATATACCAATGTATGTAGACAACCGGAGATTCGTCGTTCTTCAGCAATCAAGGATGGGATTAAATAAAAACACGCGATTCGGTAGCTCAATCCAACCTGTCTCCATAACCCAGTTGATGAAATATATGTACGTCTCTGGCCACCGGTGACGAAAAATGTGCATACATCGGGGATTGTGAATACATCTACGCCTGACCCTGGGGAGTTTCAGTCCAACACACCCTCCGTGGCAATTACAAAATTGAACAACCATGGTATACTGCGTTACATCAAACTACCGAGCTACACCTCGAGCAGGTGTATAAATTGATGGTACCGGAAGGAAGAGCAGGCTACGTAGTTACCGGTCAAGCTTCTTATTGAGAGTTTCAAATCCTGGCTGGATCGACCCTTGCAGATAACGCAGAAAATCGGGCCGGGGTTGAAGTCCATAAAATCAAATATTGGTGAAATCTCGCATCAACCACGATACGTGGTGAAGACTTGGATGAAGATGTTCTGGTATTACAAAAGTGGTCTGGTTAGTTCGAGATGAATGGTAATTTGAACGGTGTCTCTGTATTCTTTGGTGGAGTTGATTGGTCTTGCTTGGCGAGTATTATACAAGGTACTGATATTTTTTTAGTTACGTCTATGAACTGATCATCATCAGGAGACTCCGCAAAGAATGGGATATCCGTATCAAAAATCGCTCCGGGAGCTCGTATATTGAGATGTAAACAAATGACATCTCTGTTCATATAATCGACTTCGCCGTTTATTTGAGCTGTTTTTTCTCCCTCTTTCAGTCGAGTGGCGTAGTTTTTTGCACCAGTGATGTTTACCTTATCGACATTCGGATCTTCGTCAGTGACGACTTGAACCTCGAATCGTGGACGAGCAGAGTTTGATTCGGCAGGTCGGGCGGTTGGTGTCGAGTATATCGGCGTTACAATCCGATCGTCTTCTGGTGAAGCGCTCCCGAAGTTATAGTGGATCTTAATCGCATCCTGAAAATTAATCTCGTACCCAGAATGAATTAGTATGGGAACCAATCGTTTCATTTCCCCTCTCAAATTGAAACCGATCCAGACGACTGCATCGGGCTCCCCTCGGTCTACTATGCCTCCCCGACGGTCCACGGTAACCACTAAGTTATCTTTATGTTTATTGATATATCTGCGAATTTCGTTATGCATCTTGGATCTTGAGGCGGATATTGATGACGTTAGATACTTCATCTATAATTCCTGCCCTATAATCAGAGTAGAAGACATCCTCCCCGCGTAATAGCTCATCAAACAATCGGGTGGCATCATCGGAGAGTTGCTGAAGACTCTCCTCTCTTTGGGATTCCAACCATTCCACTATGTTCTGAAAGCTTCTAAGTGCACTATCTATATCCTGATTAACTAATTCTCTGATATCAACATCTATATCGGGTGATTCCTCATCATCTACATCAATGAGATCGCTGTATTTTTCAACAAGATTTTTTTGACGGTCCCAAGCGCTAGTGAGGTTACGAACCCAATCGTTGAGTAGGTTTCCTAACACCTCTAAATCGTCTCGGAGTTCATCAAACTCCGTATAATCACCATTTTGAATTTGAGAAAGCTGCTCCTCTAGGGCATCTACTTGTGGAGCTGCATTGGATTCAAAACTGATTATATTTTCTGCCTTTTCGATATAATCAAGTTGATTACTTAGCTTAGTACACTCCTCACAAAATGAAGTGAATGCAACGTCAATATGGTTATCACTCAGAAGTTGATCAATGCGGTTTTGAAACGCTAGATTGGCTTTGATACCATGGGCAGCCACTTTTTTATAAGTCTCAGAACATTCCCTCACCTGTTGAAGAATTCTCTCACGCTCCAACGTTCTATCTGGGTAAAATTTGGGATGATCCTGAAGAGGAACCTGGGGCGGAGACCATTCGTAACCTGACACTTCGCCAGTGACTTCGGTAAGTGTAGAATGGTTCTTTTCTAGTCTCCGTAGCGGTTCTTTGATATTTGATTCCGGTGATGCGATCAGAATTGGCTTCTTCAAAAAGCTTGTTTCAAGTTGTTTTACAACGACGTCAGGCGCATCTCGTAGCTCTGCATGTATGTCGGTATAGATGTCCCGAACGGTTGCAACGTCTTCGTTCGTCTCAACTGCGTTTTTCCGGGCCTCATTTATGAACTCGTCATCAACATTTAGCCCGAAGTAATCTACCAAATACCGAATGTTTCTGTCTATGGAACTGAGAACTGGATCGGAGTACGCTTCTTCAATATCATTGAGTAAGCCCTGGATTTCATCAATTTCTGACTCGTGGCTCAGACGACCACTGAACTCAACGACGCTGTCACGAAAGTCTTCAATTTCATCTGCTGTTCTATTATCTTCCCAAGACTCTCGGACATCATATATTTGCGTCTCGATCTGGTCTAACCGATCTATATCATTCCGGATACTTCTTCTTGCTTCGTCGAATTCATCTTGGATCCACATTAGCTCCACCCCTCAACATTGCTTATTAGGGTATTAATCTCATCAATCGCCGCATGTCGCTTGTCCTCTCTATCCTCCCAAAGATCTTCTAATTTGTATAAGTTGTCAAGCCATCGTCGGAGTTGACTCTTGTGTTCCTGAGCCTCGTGTTGAATTTCGTAGAGAGCATCGGTGTTATTCAACGCGATCCGTGCACCTCCAGCTTGTGCATGGTAGTCAAAATAATCAGATACAGTTGCATCAAGTTCTTCAACAAATTCAGAATCAGCATAAGATGTCTTCTGATTGACTAGATCAGAGCCCTTTATATTTGTTCGAAGTTGTTCATATGTGTCTCGTGCTTGCTCTACAACAGATAGACTAATTTCTTGAATTTCATTGTACTGTTCTATTTTCGAACTGACTGCCTCCGCGAACTTACTCGCAATCATACTGAACACTGTAGCGACGGTAGGGTCATGCTTGCCCTGGTGGAATCGTTCCTTCAACCGGGAGAGTTGACTCCGGCAGTTTTTCACAGCCCTATAAATGGATTCAATTTCGTTCGTTTCAATCTTCGCAGAGCGACCTATTTTATTGGATTCCAGTATTCTGTTTTTATCTTCCACATCAGTAATCAAACGTTCAACGTTACGAGTTACTTTTCCGAGCTGATTGCTGATTTGTTCAAGGACTGTTCCAGGGTTTGAATGGCCCCTTGAAGTGTAGGAGTACAATAAACCACCCCAAACCAACGCAGGAGCTTGTGGGTAACTTAATTCTGTATTTTCAACTAGATCAATATGTTCTTTGCGGTCTGGCAACCGTGTCAAATCCATTAGTTCCTCACCCAGTTCATCCACCGGCTGTCCATCTCCGAATGAGTCATCAGATGCAAGTCCCCATACATAGCGGCAGAACCGGGCTATGCTATGATGTTTTTCACCTGTTTGGTCCCTATGTAATTCTCGTTCATCAACAGTACGAGCAGAATATCCATCACTTCTTAGTGCTAAATCAAGAAATTCTTTAAATCTGAATATGTTCTTATCCAGTAGACCATTGTCAAACGCCTCAATCATTTGCTCTCGTAGATTAAGCACTGGATCTCCTTCATCAGGGACATAATCCGCCAATACGAGTCCATAGGAAGCCCCTATACGTGGTATGTTAGCCGATCCACCGTAGCTCCAAAACGGTATATCTGTGTCTAATCGATTTTCGCCCCAGACTGGAACCCCTGAATCTGGATGAGAATATTCGGAAATAAACTGACCGGTCCTTGTTTCAGCAGTCTCTTCAGTGACGTTTTCTACTTGTTCATAGAGAGTTCGGATTGTGTTGCGCTGTTCACGATCATCTTCCACTGACAGGGCCTGTTGAACCACGAATTCCGATAGTGGATCCTCAAAGCCCTTGTTGTCGAGGTACTTCCGTAGCTGTAGAATGAAATCCCAAAATACCTTACCGCCATGTGGCTCTACAGATAAACGTTCGAATTTTCGGGCTTCCTTTTGTCTATCTGACAGAGTCCATTGATCTCGGTTTTCTTCAGGAATGAACAGTACATGTGTCCGATTTAATTCTTCAGGCTCAAGCGCTCTATTAGCCTCAAGCTCGAAGATTTCTTCTGTGGGACAAAAACGGAGATCTGTCTTCACATGATCGGTTCGATTCCGGATAGGTGACTGAATTCGAATGCCAGTCGACAATTCCCCCTGAATCTCTTTGGCACTATTCCTTGTCAACCTACTTGGATTAACTGCAATTGGGGGGTAGGCTGTTTTGAGAATATTTGGCTTGACTGTCCAAGATGGAATGTTCACAACGTGACTATGAATATTTTCCATCCATTCATCCCGTAAAGCCTCCTCATCCAAACTATTCAATAAACCAACAACTCTAGATCGCGCATCATTGCTACCTTCAAACGAAATTATTAGATTGCGAAGTAGTACCAAAACCGCTTCAACGTCTTCGCCTTTGAACAGGAGGCTTATTGGAATCGGATGTTGGATCTGGTCATCAGTCCACGTTCCGGCTGGTGACATTGCATGCAGCAGGCGTGAGCAGTTACGTTCAATCATCTCTCTGCCAGCAAATTCAAGTTCACCTCCCTGAGCCGAGATCGCATCGGTGCAGATATCGATGGCGGCGGAAACAGGGATTGAACGGTCGCTCTCTTTTGTCCACTCTTTCAGCCTGCAGTCATCTAAAAACAGAATTGTCCTTCTGGCATCGTCCCAAGAAGCAGCATCCTGTTCCTCCAACTCCTCAAATACCTGCTTGTCAAGAGGGCTGGTTGCATTGAACGTATAGTCGCTTACTGTACTCACCCAATCTGGAATCGCGTCCATTGATTCCGGACACTCACTCACGAGCTTCCTGACCCAGCCAATCCTACCCCTGGCCAGCCACCAGATCCCTGTTGCCAATGTTGGGTTTTTATTTGCTTCTTGAAGCTGAGTCGCCACGTCTGCGGGCCGAACGATGGGAAGACGGAATTCTTCGAATCTTCCAGCATCAGCTTCACCCCGAAATTCATACGCTGACACAAGTCCGAATGCCCATACTTGATGGGTGTTTGAGACATCATCGAGAATGATCCTTAGAGGGTTCCGGTCATCAGTTTCAAGCGGATCGGGATTCTTTTCCTCAATCGAGCGTCGGAGCTGTGTATACGCTTGCTCGACCTCATCAACCAACAGAAGGCAAAAATCAGTCGATTCAAAATCCTTGCCAGACGCCTCTTCTAACCACTCGTCTTTTTCTCTTGAGGTTTCCCAGTTTGGAAGCCAATCCGGTTCGCCACCTCGCTGAATCTCTTTTAATTCTGTCTCAATCTTCCTCTCAATCCAATCAGCTATATCTTCATCTTGGTTGGATTCACGGAATATAGACATTGCATCAGTATACAATGCAGGGATTCCGTTTTCCCAAGCATAGTTGAAAATATGATATAATAATTGTGTCTTCCCAGATCGATATGGCCCAACAATTGCCGACGGTGCTTGGTTCCCGCCAGGGATACTATCGATCTTATTTTCGATTGCTTCTCGTACCTTTCCGTGTTCCGGCGTGAGATCTTCCCACGTATCCTCTCTCGGGTCAGCTAATAGGGATGGCATTATTTGTACCTGCTTCCTTCTTGACAGTGATGAGATATAGCTGGGTGTTCTGTCATCCTGTTATTCTTCAGCAATTTTGTCACCATTATCGGGATATTGTACCTTGCTGTGGGTACGAGCGCGGAGAAAGCTGTATCTTGTCCCTGGATGAGCCTCCAGAAACACATGATATTCGATCTGATCATTGTTCGGTAGTTCTCCTTTGGGAATCACGTCTACCGTTATGGTAAATGTTTCTTCGTCCCCGGGGCGAATATCAACAGGTTCCACTGTACCCTCGGCAGTGAGCGGTAGGGATTCGGTTGAAGTGCTTGCGCTATTGTTGATTGCCAATTCCCGACCACTCGACGCAGGCTCAACGTAATAGTTAATTGTTGTAGATGCTTCACCTCGACCGATATTATTCAATGTAATATCAACAAGCAATGAGTAGCCAGCGTCAGGGGGGACACGGTCGTCGTCTGCCGCACTCACTATGTTTGGATCGATTTTGGTGACGTTGAGATACGGGAAATCGGTCCGGATTGTCTCATTTAAAAAAAACAAGCTAGCATAGAGTACAGACGCAAAAACGACTCCTCCTGCTCCAAACGCTAATGTAATTACGCCAGTCAGAGCCACGCCCAAAACAAACACTGAGATCGGTGTGCTCCGATACACAGTGCGGGCGAAGTCAATTTTGATTGACTCGAATCCAGAATACCCGAAACGAGGGTCAAAGCGGGTCGACCTGTAGACAGAGTATGCAACGATGGTTCCAATAGCCAAGACCCAAAGGAAGAAAATATACGCGTAAATAAGCCAGAGCATTTCAGATACTAATAATTCTCTAGTGCGACCGTTATAAATATATCCGACCAGCCATTGGTGTTCGGTTAACATCAAGCCACCACTCTGAAGGGTTCTAGCACGCGTTTGTTCTGGGTGTGGCGTGATTTCTCTGGTTGGCGTGCCTCACAACGCACAAGTTTGAGGAGGTTGGGTGGCAGATGACTGAGTGAGAGGAATAAATTGGCAAGTACCGTCTGGACGACCCACTGAGAGATCATAGCCCAGCGTCCTTTGGGAGACTCAACATCGTGGTGGCGGCTCTGTTAACGCCGTGGAACTGTCTGCTTTCGTGGGTTCGTTCATCGGTGAGTTTGAACCGCAAGAACGTCCGTTCCGTCACATTGTAGACGAGATACAGCTGTGCTCCGAACTGGTTGTCGTGGGTCGCTGGGTACACGGTGAGGAGCCGATATAACATAGAGACAGTTGCATCGGCGATCATCACATAGCGGAACTGGGCAAATTACGTATACTATATTATTCTGCCCGATTGTTTACTTTTCCCGCATACGAGACGTGACCAGGCTCGAATTGTGCCGTGCGATCTTGAATCTCATTCTGCCTTGAATTCGTATTTCCATACTCTGTCTATCTTTACTCTGTCATTGCCGTCTTCATCCTCAAACACCTCAAACTCAAATAGATAGAAGTGGCCGTTGTCATCCAATTTGACGGCAAGAGTTCGAACCGAATCGGGATACCTGCTTTTGTCTTCGATACCTCTAGTGTTACGAATTAGCTGGTTTTTGTTCAAAGTCTCTCCTACACCCTTCGCCTCGACAGCTAACGCATGATGGCCGCCCACATCATCTACCCCTACATACAGATCGTCAAGCTCGGCTTCTCTTCCTTTCACTCTCATGCGAAGATGTGACTGAAGGTGGTATGTTTCCAGACCCGTGAAATCATCCAGTAGACCAGCATAACGAACCTGAGTGAGGGCTCCCTGTTCATCCTTCCCAATGTATTTTCGAACTGCGTTGGGCAGAACTGAGGTGCTTGTTTGGTGGGTCTGATCCACAACTTCAGGGATTGGGATCAATTGCTCCGTCATGGTGAACATATATGTGGGATCTTCACCCTCCCGAGTGTCGTCAATAATGACTGCGGTATAGCCGTATTGAGCAATTTCGTCAGGCAAGGGGCGTCGGCTTCTATACGCATACGGGATATCTGGGACATTCCCGACACCGATATCCAACTCTTCCATTGCATCCTCGATGTGGCTTCGACTAAATGGGATTTCTTCGTCCGTCCCGTACTTTTCGGCTTGAGTCTCGAAAACCCACTTGATAATTGGCTCGTACTTCGCCATCGATACATACCACTCCACCACGGTGACGACTAAACATGTCGCAGATTTGATTGTTATTCAAAGAGTATAAGCGGAACTCTTTGAAGAAACTCGTTACACCAAAAAGAAAATCAGTAGTCGGCCACGTCTGCTTCTTCAAAGGTGAACAAGTAGTCGTCTTCTATGGCCTCGAACACGAGGCTTCGACCATTCCCTTTCAAGCTGAACTCCTTTCGAGGGCGATTACCTGGACCACGAACGTCAGAGGACTCTAAGAAACCCGCTTCCTCAAGCTGGTTGAGGTTGTTCACTATGCTCTCGGAGGTAATTTCAAATTCTTTTTCCTTAGCAAGGTCAGGGGCAGAGATGGCCGTTTCCTCCGTGGCTCTGCGCAATAGACGAAGACGGACCTCAGAGTTCAAGGCTTTGAAAACCTTGACTTGCTCCTTGTAGTCGATATCAGCCATTAGTAACTGTTCAAAGCGGATGGGCATATCTCCTATCCCGATACCGAGACTATCCATAGATATAAATCGAGTATCTTTGAATATACAAAGTGAAGCACCGAAATATCTTAAAGGGACGAATGATAAAAGCCTATCCCAACCATGACCATCTCACAAGACAACGAGGCGGAAACGTTGAAACACCAAAGCAACCTCTCGCGGCTAAAGGACCTCTCGATTCACGACTGGTACCGATTTGTATACGCATACTCTGACCAGATAATCACTGGTCTCGTTGATGAGTTCGGAATCACGCAGGATGACCTTGTGATAGATCCATTCAATGGAACAGGTACCACAACTCTGGCGACGAAGAACCTCGGAATCGATGCAATTGGGACAGATACAAGCCCTGCAAGTGTTCTCTCCGCCCGAACCAAAACTAATTGGGACATCAATCTTGAGGAGTTCCGTAAACGGCGGTCTGAGTTACTATCTACCATCCAGCCTATATTTAGGCAAATCTCGTCGGAGGGGAACACTACTCTTGACTCGTTTAGTGATTCTACGAATGAGGAGATTGATCTAAGCAAATACGACTTCTCTGAGCCAGAGAAGACACCGAAAGGGTGGCTCTCCGAGAAGCCCCTTAAAAAAATGAAGGCTCTGCGGTATCACGTCGTGGAGATGCCAGACGACGAGGTTACAGACCTGTTCCGTCTGGCAATGATCGCTATTCTACCAGAGGATGTGGGGAACGTCCGATTCGGTCCCGAAGCCACACGTGACCGCAAGCAGGAGGGCGATAAGGACGTGTATTCGATACTCAAGAAGAAGCTCGACAAAATAGAGCAGGATCTTGAGCAGGTACAAGAGGCTGTGGGGAACGGAAAGGTCGAACCCGGTAAAACGGAGATTCTTCGGGCAGATGCACGTAAATTGGCTTCCACTCTCAGAAGTGAATCCCGACTGCTAAACACCGACAAACATGAGGGCGAGGTTGATTACTTGATTACGTCTCCACCCTACCCTGCGGAGCATGATTACACTCGTAACCAACGTCTTGAACTAATTTGGCTTGGGGTGTGCGACGATAACAAGGATCTTCAAAAAATCAAGAAGATGAACATCCGAAGCCACACGAAGAACATCTACGTGGCTGACAATGAGGGGGAACAGACCAATATACGCGAGAATGGTCGAATTGATGCTATCGTCACCAAGATGGAGAACATCATTGAGGAAGAGGATATTTCTCATGGTTTTGGTAAATACTATCCGAGAGTCATTGAAGAATACTTTGCGGGTATGCTCCACCACTTTGAAGAGGTATACGATCTGTTGGCCGAAGGTGGAAAGGCGGCCTACGTGGTGGGAGACTCAGGAAGCTATTGGCAGGTAGAAGTGGAGACAGCAAAAATTCTCGCGGAGCTTGCCGAGGAGAGAGTTGGTTTCGAGGACCCTCAGATCCGTTTGTGGAGAAATATGGCGGCGACCACTGCGGACTATGATGACGTTGAGGAAAATATACTCATTCTCACTAAACCCTAAAATACATTAGGCTCCTCCGATTATCGGATTTTCTGATATTCAGACAGATTTGGGACCAGCGACATCGTGACGGGGGAGTTGATTTATATCACGTTGCCACAGGAAAGTTCTCACAACCGGTGCAGTCTTGCAATGCATCCCTGTGGAACTAATTTTGATTGAGGCCGCCAACATAACACCTGCTATAGCCTACCTATGTTTCCAACCGCCCCAATAGCCAGATCTTCTATACACTTCGGGCCTGAACCGACCCGTATGCAGTTCGACGACCTAAGCGCGGAGATCCGGGAGTTCTGCGACCGGCGTGAGTGGGAACAGTTCCATACACCGAAGGATCTCGCCATCGGACTCTCGACCGAATCTGGAGAACTGCTCGAACAGTTTCGCTTCAAAAACGACCAGGAACAAACTGCACTCTTAGAGGACCCCGAAAGTCGCGAGGCCATCGAGGATGAATTGGCCGATGTGTTATTCTTCATATTACGCTTCGCGGACCTGTACGACATCGATCTCGAGTCAGCATTAGCAACCAAACTCGAAAAGAACAGAGCACGGTACCCGGAAGAAGAATATACGGGAACCAATAACAAATACGACGAGTAACTCGATGCTCGTCTACGAGAGTACCAAGGCCGGCTTTCTCGATGACGTCTTGGAGGACCAACTCGTCCCGGAAATCAAACGGGGCTATGAGGCACAGGGATTGGGGATGGGGTCTCAGAGCGAGGTCCGCTCCTGGAAGAACTCCTTCCAGTACGTTTTCAAGGTCCTCAGCGGAAGCGACATCCCACCTGACGCCGGCGTCGCTATCGAGTTCAAGATTCCGCTGACCTCACGCCGCATCGACTTCCTGATCTCGGGATACGACGGGGACGACACGGCCAAGGTCGTCGTCATCGAGTTGAAGCAGTGGAGTGGACCGGATACCCAAGCCGTCGAGGGCAAAGATGGCATCGTCAAGACACCGCTCGGTGGTGGGCGCCGGGAGACAACTCATCCAAGTTACCAGGCCACTTCCTACGCCCAGCTACTACGCGATTTCAATACCACAATCCAGGAGAAACCCATCGAGCTGTCCCCGGTCGCCTACCTCCACAATTTCGAGCCACAGTACCGCGACCGGCTCGACAACGAGCAGTACGACCCCTACACTGAACAGGCACCGCTGTACCTACGCGGCGACGCCAAGAAGCTACGTTCGTTCCTCGAAACCCAGATCCAGGTCGGCGACGACAAAGCCCATCTCTACGAGATGAACGACGGCGAGATCAAGCCGGCCAAATCGCTCCAGGATACCTTGCTGGGAATGCTCGAAGACCAGGACGAGTTCACGCTCATCGACTCCCAGAAAGTGGTCTTTGAATGGGCCGTCGAGTTGGCCAAGCAGTCCCAGCAGGATGGCCAGAAACGCGTCCTCATCGTCGAGGGCGGGCCCGGCACGGGGAAGACCGTAGTGGCAATCAACATCCTGGCCGAGCTCATCGGCGACGATCTGGTGGCCCAGTACGTCTCGAAGAACCGGGCCCCACGCGAGGTCTACAAGGAGAAACTCCGCGGCGATAAGCTGGTCAAGGAGATCGAGCATCTGTTCACCGGCGCCGGTAGCTACGTCGAGACTGAGGCCGATACGTTTCCGGCACTGATCGCTGACGAGGCCCATCGATTGAACGAGGAATCGACCTTCTTCGGGCGTGGAGAGAACCAGATCATGGAGATCATCAACGCCGCCACCTGCAGCGTGTTCTTCATCGACGAGAGCCAGCGCGTCCACATTGACGACATCGGGTCGAAGGAAGAAATCGAGCGCCATGCGCGGAATATGGGCGCCGAGATCGAACACATGACGCTAGAGTCGCAGTTCCGGTGCAACGGCTCGAAGGGCTACCTTGCCTGGGTCGACGACGTTCTCGAGATCCGCGAGACGGCTAACGCCGATGGGTTCGAACTTGACTTCGACCTGCAACTGTTCGACGATCCGGAGACACTTCACGAGGCTATCGCACAGCGCAACGACGAGACCCGTCTCTCGCGGGTCGTGGCTGGCTACTGCTGGGAGTGGAACAAGGAAGGGCGGAGCGATCCCGATGCGGTCGATATCGAGATCGGCGACTACGAGCGCAGTTGGAATCTTGACGTGAATGAGCCGTGGGCCATCGCCGAAGGTTCGATCGACGAGGTTGGCTGTATCCACACCTGCCAGGGACTGGAGTTCGACTATGTCGGCGTCATCATCGGCGAAGATCTCAAGTACAGGGACGGAGAGATCGTCGTCGATCACGAGGCCCGCGCAAGTAGCGATCGGTCGCTGTTCGGCATCAAAAAGATGTTTGACGAGGAACCCGAGCGAGCGGCCGATTTAGCCGAGGAGCTGATCAAGAACACGTACCGCACGCTCATGACACGCGGGATGAAGGGGTGTTACCTGTACTGCTGTGACGACCAGTTACAGGAGTATCTGCGGACGCGGATCAGATCTGTCAGTACTGGGTCGGAGTGAAGTTCTGGTTCGATCTCAGTATTATCTGAATGGTCTCCTTCTCAGGCTGACTCAGCCAGCTCCGAATATGCATCTTCCAGGGAGCCTTGGAACTGCCAATTTGCCCGCTCGAATGCCTTGTCGGTCGGGCTGTCCCACCGTGGGAATGCGGAGTGACCACTCACCTTGACGGTCCACTCAGCAGGCTCGTCGAGCGGGTTCTCTGTCGGGAGTTCGACGACGTAGATATACTCCTCGTCACCGTGGATGCCGTCTGCTGGATTCTCGACGCCGTGGCCCAGCAGGAACAGTGGCTGGTCAAGATGCACCATATTGGCTGGATCGAGGAGGTCAACTGGCTGGGCTGCGTCAATCGTTCGCTCTGGCTTGCCATCCAGATACAGTCTCATCGTCGAGAGTTTGCCGAGGAACACGAACGTTGCCGCCGTGTATCCTGGTCCGCGCTCGGCGCGGGTCGCATCGAGGAGTTCCTTCAATTGAACGAGATCCCGAAGCACGCTCTCCGGGTAGCCGTCCGAATGCCGGTACACCTGCGCGACTCGGTCGGCGTTATCTGCTGTTTCATCGGTCTGTTCGACTCGTTGGACAAATCGGAGTTGACTGCGTGTCGACATCGATACTCTCCGGCGCGTGTGCGCCGGCACCTATCACCGGCGCAAAAAACACCACATGCAGTCGCTATGTGACTGAATTCCGCTACGCTAGATGTGACACCTCTTCTCGCTCTTCGACGTCGTCGAACGCACCACGTTCGACCGGCTCCCACTCTTCACCTGGCTTCGGACTCCACCAGTCAACCTCGTAGCCATCACGCGTCCTGAAGATCTTCACCCGTGCCGATCCATCGGGCAGATCACGTCGGAGCTTCTCGTCGACATGAAGGTTCCAGGTCGTGTCGGTGTCGAAGCAGGCGAGGATGGCCTCTTCGTAGCCCCGTGTCTCTTGGGACTCTTGGAGTACGACCTGTGTGTTACAGTTCTTGCAGAACACCCCTTCAAACGGGATGTGGCTGAAGACCTCGTGTCCACAGACTGGACACCAGAGGAATTCGAACAGTGCTTCACTATGCCGATCAAGTACTTCCAGACTCATTGCTGAACCTGGCCCGCTCGGGACGGGCCACCCATTGTGGCCCACATAAACCACACCGCAGGGGCGCTCTCGGGCTCAATGTTCGGCGCCGTAGACGGTTTTCGACAGCGACTCGTAGCCACACTCAGGGCAGTCGTACCACCGCTGTACCGTTGCGCCATCGGCAGCCTTCTGCCCGATGACGACGTCGTCGTTCGGACACTCCGGACATTCGATGTCGGGGGTCGGTCGCTCCCGGAGGACGTCCCGGAATGCGGTCTCGTCCTTCGTCTCGTATCCGCGCGTCCAGATCGGATAGCTATCGACGAGAATTGCCCCACGCCACTTGTACCGGTAGGCGTCCGACGCTCGATGCAAGACCGCTCTGGCTCCGGTCTCAGTGTTCCGGTAGGCGAGTGTCGGCGTGCGACTCTCACGCCGCCAGTTTGTGATTCGGGGCATCCTGTTAGTAGTGGATGTCTGCGGGCACGATCCAGAAGTTTTTATTCTCTCTAATACACGATCGAGCTGGCCGCGGGGCGAATCCCCGTCGCATACTCATCATACATCGGGATCCAGAGACCTCGGTAGGCACCGACTTGATGAAATGCGTGCCGAGAGTGGTCTGTGTCGCGCATAATCACCTCGTCACTGAGCGCAGCGAGCGTCTCCTTTACTTGCTGGAGATTCCGCTGGAACTTCACTTCTGTTGCTTCACTCCAATCGAGCAGTTCGCTGGAAAACCAGTGACAGCTGCTTCGACACGGACCCACTCTCGGAACCCTGGAAACAGAACCCGGGCAACAGTAGACTGTTCCGAATTACTCACGAGGAAGATGTGGCAGCTCCTCGCGTACCTCTGTTGGACTTTTGCTTGAGGCGATCTTAGGAGGGGCATTCGCGACCACACCGAGACAAGTCCGTCGAGAAGTTCGGTTCGATATGTCCGGACGAGATGAACCGTCAGATCGATATCCTCGTTGAATATATGCCACGGGGACTTTCAACTGATGCACTTCCTTTGGGAAGATGGACGCCAGTATAAATACCCTCGACATGAATAGTTTAAATCGATGGAACTGACATGCAATGAGAGAATTAATGATCTTCTAACTAGCTCTCCAGGTCCGTTTCGAATTAAAACGTCAGAGGAACAAGGGCAGCGAGTATTGGATGGCCTCCACGAAGTAGTTGCGCAATCAGAAGCTGAAGCTGAGTTTGTGTTGAGTGAAGAGTACTGGGTTCGGTACTATCTTGAGGAATACAGTGGGGCTTATGGCTTTGAGATTATTGGCGATCTGGATAACGAAGTGAGAGGCAGACGGGGTGACTACCGGATCATCTATGAGGGACAGGAGATGGTACTGGAGGTTGAGAAGGACCTGAAGCACTTCTTCGAACACGGGCACGATACTGAAGGCACGGTTGGATGGGATACGCCCGGGAGTATCGACCTTGTTTTTGCTGTAACTGACAACAATGCTCGGAAAGAAGAGTTTGACATCCCTGTCATCATTGCAGCTGACTATGATAGTTCTGAGCTCAATGAGCCGACATTTGAGGAGTGGTACAATCGAGTCAGAGAGATCAAATCTGTCAAGGAAGCATTCGTATTTAGTTTCATCTCGGCAGTCTACTGGGAGTATTCGAAAGGGACCCCGACGGTGGAGGAGGTCCAGAAACAGGCCGGAGAGATCGACTCAACGAGCCGCGAGTACCTTTCCGCGATCCATGAAAAGCTTTGGACCGCCGTCACAGGTGGGGTGAATGACGTCCTCTTTAATCGAGAGGTCGCGATCCAAGAAGGAGAAGACTTCGGTGATCTCAAATCTAAGGCTATGCCTCTCGTCCAGGATGGGTATTCTGAGACAACAGAATGGGAATGCCCTGATTGCTCAGAGCCATTCGTCTTAATCGGCACCCACAAACGAGTCTATGAACCGGATTTCGAGACGATGTCTGAGGGGCAGTGGGCAGATCAACGGGCTGCTCAAGAGGGCGGGTTCTTTGAGGAGGGTGTCCATGGAGAGACGCTCACAGTAATGTACTGTTTCGATTGTCTGATTGGCGGAGTCGCAAGTCCCCGAGATGCTGAACCCCTGCTGTTTGACAACCGGAGCGAGGTCGAGTTCAAGTAACAATTGTCTTTTGAAGCAGGCCTGTTCTTGCTTCCTAGGTCGTGGCTGCGCGCACAGCGAAGCGAGCACGGAGCGGTGGGTGGGGCGGCGGGGTCTGGGCCGGTCCGGCAGACAATAAAAAAGAGAGACGTGTCAGCTCGTTATTCCCACCACCGACCGCGTTCGGGGAAATGGATGGATGACCAGCCGGTGACGGCCAGCGAGGCGCGTCCCTCGTACCAGCTCACCGAGGCCCCGTGGATACGCACCGTATCGCCTTCCTCGATCCAGGGAGCGTCCGAGGCCTTCCAAATGGTCAGACGCGTTCTGCCGCTCTCATCCTCGATTAGCCCGACGTTCTGTATTTTGGGGCTCGAAGGATCCCACAACTGTGCGACCAGGCCTTCAATACTCACCTCGCCGCGATTGACCTCTCCAACCTTCTCGATGGGGATGACCGTCCCGGCCGCCTGATCCAGTTCGTCGTAGACATCGACGACTGCATCCGTCATTCCACGACCGTCTGCGACCCGCTCGGCCAGCCGCCGACTGATCGCCGCCCGCGTCCAGCCGTCAAGCTGCTCTTCCAACCGCGCTGCCTGCCTGTTGACCGTTGCGAGGTCTGACTTCGAGAGCAGCTCTCGGGGGTCGTCCTTCGCTGGATCCCGCCACCGGTCCACGCCCGCGGCCCGTTCGTCGAACCGCTTTCGTGCCTGCTGCCTCGCCTTCTGCACTGCCTGTCGCGACCCGGCTTCCCGCGTTTCGATCTGCTCACCAACTCGGGCTCGAGTCCGTGCGATTTCGATGTCCCGCGCCATCGCTTCCTCTTCCTGTTCAAGGGTCATGCTCGCCCGGCAACTGTCCGGGTGGTTCGTATCGACCTTTCCCTGGATCTCTTGCTCGACCGACCGCCGAAGTTCGGGTGTCTTGTCGACGACCCAACCGCGCTTCTCGTCTGTTCGCTTCTGTGCGACCGTACGCTTATGACGAATGACCTTCTTACCTGACATTGGAGTTCAGCTCCGAAGGCGCTCACGCGCCGACACCGCGATGTGCCACCATCGCGGTTTTCCTACCGACAACTGCCCGACAGTCCCGACTGCGCTCTCGCTCGCGCCTTCGCGAGCGCCCCTGTGGGCGCGAGCGAGAGCGCTTTCGTGGAATAAAAAACCAGCACCGCGCGCCGAACCGGCCGGAGCGAGCGGCCAGCAGAGTAAGCGTGGGGGGTGAGCAGCCACGCCGCGCAACCCCTCGCGCTTACCCGCTGGCGCCGAGGGCACATTCATTTTAGCCCGGAACGGCCGCGGGCGGTGCAGAGAGCGGCCGAAAGCCCGGAATGGTCGGTCGCGAGCGACGCGGAGGGCGGCAGCGGCGAGCGCGGCGGGCCGCTACGTACACACCTATCCAGCCGACTCGTCGCTCGATGAACCAGCTACCAACCTGGTGGACTCAGAAAGGGCGAGGCCGTCTCGGCCGTCCCCCGACCCCGCAAGCACCGCAGGGACGAGGCGCGCAGCGGTGGACGCGGGACGTCGAGCGGCCGAGGGCTTTCGGGTTGTTGTAGATGAGTCCCGGGTCCCCAGTTGTCAGTTAGCTCCCGGTCGAACGCAGCTCCTCGATGAACCGGAAGCCGTTCACGAACGTCATCGAGTCACCGTACCCCTCGCTCGTGAGCACGGTTTCAGTGCCTTCACCGGCCGCGATATCGGTCGTGAAGATGTACACTTCCGCCACCGTCCCGGTACTGAGATGCTGAGCAGCTAGAGCCGCAAGCGCGGCGTCTGCCCGTTGGATCTCGTCCGCGGGCCGGTCGTCGGCGTTCGCGATGTACCGCTGGACACCGTCCATCACTCGCGAGACCATTGGCTCAAAGAACTCAAGCGGCGCCGCCACCGTCGCCTATCCCTCGTCGATCGCAGCGTCAACCAGCACGTCCTCGACATCGGGGTCGTCGACGGTCAGCTATTTGTAACCAGCCAGTCGCACAATTGAAGAGTTGGGCCCCAAGTGATCCTTCGGAAGTGAGATGAGACCGAGAAAGATTATAATATTATGAAGGATTTCACACAGTATGCCAAGTTTAATTGTTTATATTCCAAATATGAGATAGAGTATCTGATTATAAAGTCATATTTGACAAATTTAATCACAAATAGAGTTTTATAATACTAGAATGGAAAATAAATATGTACACTACAAGTATCAAACTATACTATTGATTCTATATCTATAAATTCGTCTACGTGGAGAGATAGATGCAGACGGAAAAATTTCGTGTTACCTGGAAAGCTGGTGAATTAGCAACATCTGCAGTTGAGAGCCTCCCCTGGGAATTCTCTCCAGCGATATTCGGTGTTCCAGAAACAGTGTGCCGGTAGTCACTGACGAGGTAGTGTATATTTTGGAGTCCCGAACGTCTAAGTAGTCCGGTAATCAAATTTCCATACATAATGGACAACGACACGAGGCCCGGTGAAACGGTCGAAGCCGTTGAGCGGGCGGTCGGTGTCCTTAACGCGCTCAAAGATCTTGACCGAGCCGGCGTCACAGAACTATCGGAGTATCTGGGGATGTCCAAGAGTGGCGTCTACAAACAGCTTTCCACGCTGGTCAAAACTGGGATGGTGACGAAACAGCAGACGGAATACCGGTTGAGTTTCCGATTTCTCCTGATGGGTGAGTACGTCAAGACGAACAGCCAGTTGTACGCCATCGGGGCCGACGAAGTGGATAAACTGGCCGAGAAGAGCAATTACTTCGCATATCTAACTGCAATGGACTCGGAGCACGCTTACTGTATCCACACTGCCGACGGCGACGACTCCGTGGTGCCAAACCTCAGTGTCGGGAAACAAATCACTCTTCACAGTTCTGCAGCAGGGAAAGCAATTCTTTCCCGATTGTCCGACGCGAAGCGTGACCAGCTCCTAGATGGCCCGCTCACTGGGAAAACTGAAAAAACGATTACAGATCGAGCGACGTTGGAGGACGAACTCCAGACCATTCGACAGGAGGGTATTGCGTTTGAGGACGAGGAAGACGTTCCAGGGATGCGTGGCGTCGGTGCTCCCATCCTCTCGGAGGACGGCGGTGTCGTCGGCGCTGTCGCCATTTCCGGCCCTCTTTCTTTGTTGACAGAGGACCACTTTACTGAAGAGGTTCCGGCGCTGGTCAGACAGACGAAGAACTTCGTCGAAGTCAAGTTCTCGCTCGAATCGCGCGACCCACTCGAAGAGGGGTCGCACATCCCCGAGGATCTCTACTGACGGGTCCGTCGTGGTCACCGTCGCTCGTCTATCTCCGGATGATAATGGTAGTGTGAACGAGAGACGTGACCGTGTCCGTCAGGAGTCTACAGGCTTAGTAGGCCGAGTGCCTGGGGGCTTGACCCCGAAGCAGTTCACGAGCAGGCTAAAGAACACGGTACTGCCCTCGACATCAGACTCGGTGGCCTCGTCAGTCATCTAAAATACCCGTGTCGCGTCATCGTGTCACCGAACGACAATCTGGTTTGCCCCCTTGATACGGTCGATGATGGCCGTGTAGTCGTTCTCATAGGAATCAACGAGTCCGTTCTCGCTCGTTTCGATGTTCCCCGATCCGAGTAGCCCACTGCTCGAGGACTCCACAGTAGTACCATCCGAGCATGTAAAGCTGTTCGAGGTTCTTTCGGACGTCCGTGGCGACACGATACAGGCGACTAGTTCGACGTGACGTCGATTACGGCGTGAAGATGACTTTCTGGGTCTCGCGGTTGTCGAACTTCCTGAACGCCTCCTGGACGTTCTCCTCCTCAAGTTCGTACTCGTGGGAGATGATCTCCTCAGCGCGGTCGTTACCGATTTTCTCGACGATGAACTCCGCGATTTCGGGCCACTCGTAACTACGGAAGTACCACGATCCCATGTAGTTGACCTTTTTATGGATGAGGTCGTCACTGGGATTGAGCGTCACTTCGTCAGTCTCGCCGATCTGTGCGAACGTGCCGTGTTTCTTCACAAGGTCGAAGCCCATTTCGATACCCGGTTGGGCGCCGGAACAGTCAACGACGACGTCGAGTCCGCGTCCGTTCGTAATTTCGTCGGTCCGTTCTTGCGCGTCTTGTTCGCCGGGGTCGACGGCGTACTCGGCACCGAGGTCCAGACCCTTTTCGCGACGGTGATCGACGAGTTCGTACGCGACGACGTCAGCTCCCATCGCGTCCGCGTTGAGGACGCCAGCGAGCCCCATCGGCCCTAGGCCGATGATGCCCACGGTGTCGGTGCCGTTGACATTACACTCGTTGAGCGTGCTCCAGAGGTTGCCGAGGGCGTCTGTTGCGATAGCGCCGACACCCATGCTCATTTCGTCGGGCATCGGGTGACAGGTCGAGGCCGGGGTGACGAGCTCCTCGGCGTCACCGCCGTGGCGGTCGAATCCCAAAATCTCGACGTCGGGACAGAGGTTCGGTTCGCCTCGCAGGCAGTATTCGCAGTGTTCACATCCCGCGAAGCAGTTGATGGCGACGCGGTCGCCCTCGGAGAGGTGGTCGACGTTGTCGCCCACTTCCGAGATTGTACCGGCAGGTTCGTGCCCGGGAACGACCGCACCCGCGGGCTTACTCCCGACGAGCGGGTTGCCGTTGTAGAGGCTCATGTCGCTCCGACAGAGCGCTGCCGCACCGATATCGACGCGGACCTCGTCCGGGCCGAGCGATTGGTTGTCCCAGTCCTGTACGTGTGCTTCCTTATCGCCTGGTAGTACGACTCCTTTCATAGGTAGTCACCTTCGTATTTCGTGTACATACTTATTATTCTTTTGACATTTTTGTTACGTATAGATTCGTTGTCAGTCGGCTGACTGACGGGCGCGACCCATCATCATCCCGACAAGTTCGTCCTCGGTCACGTCCGTTAGGTCCTCGACGCCGACAAGTCGGCCGGATGCGAGAATTGCGGCCCGGTCGGCCACATCGAACACCGCCTCTAGATTGTGGCTAATGAAGATTATCGTCACGTCCTGCTCGTTGAGCCGTTTGATGAGGTCCAGCACACGCTGAGTCGCATCCAGCGAGAGCGCACTGGTCGGCTCGTCGAGGATGACGATGTCCGGGTCCGACTGAAGCGCCCGGGCGATGGCGACGCTCTGTTGCTCACCGCCGGAGAAGTTCTTGACCGCACTCCCCGGGTCGAGGGTCAGTTCCAGTCTCGAGAGTAGCTCTGAGGCCTCTCGCTCCATCTGCTCATCGTCGACGAACCGAAGTAGCTTGCCCAACGGGCCACTCTCCAGTATCTCGTTGCCGAGGAAGATGTTCTGTGCGACCGTCCGGTTAGGGGCGATAGCGAGGTCCTGGTAGACCGTCTCGATCCCCCGCGCCTCTGCGTCGTTGTAGTCGCCGATTTCTGCTTCCTCGCCGTGGATGTATATACTCCCGCTCGTCTGTTGAAGGACACCGCTGATTATTTTGATGAGGGTGGACTTCCCAGCACCGTTGTCACCGACCAGCGCGAGCACCTCGTTCTCTTCGATACCGAACGAGACATCTTCGAGTGCCTGTACCTGCCCGAACTGCTTCGAGATGTGGTCCAGTTCGATGACTGCGCTCATAGGAAGCTCCCCTCCTCGTCCCTGTCACGGAGCGCGACGGCGGCGATGATGACGAGGCCACGGATGAGCTGTTGCCAACTGGAACCGAAACCCAGCAGCGTGAGTCCGTTGTCGATGACACTGATGAGCAACGCACCGAGTATCGTCCCGACGATACTCCCGCGGCCACCGAACAGCGAGGTGCCGCCAATGATTACGGCGGCGATGACCGCGAGTTCGATGCCCGAGGCCATGTCGGCGCGGGCCGCACCGAGTCGCCCGATGAACAGCAACCCGGCGATGCCGGCGGCCAACCCGGCTAGCGCGAGCGTCATAATCTTCACACGGTCCGTGTTGATACCTGAGTACCGGGCCGCCTGCTCTGAGTCACCAGTGGCGTAGACGTGTCGACCGAACCGGGTTCGCCAGAGCGCAATGCCCGCGACGATTGCCAGCCCGAGCGCCCACAGGATGAGTACTGGCACCGGCCCGATCGTCCCGCCAAACACTGATTCGAAAGCGGCGTTCCTCACGATGATGGGCCGTTGTTGAGAGACGATGAACGCGGCGCCTCGGGCGATACCCAGCGTTCCGATAGTCACAATGAACGACGGAATACCGAACCGAATCGTCACGAGGCCGTTGGCCAGCCCAAAGCACAAGCCGACCAACAGTCCGACGACCGCGCCAGCAAACGGACCGACAGCGTTGATCACAAGCCCTGCCGAGACGGCACTCAGCGCCATCACGCCACCGATGGAGACGTCTATTTCCGCACTGATAATGACGTAGGTCATTCCCAGCCCTAAAACGATGACAATAGCCGTCTGCCTGATGATGTTCACGAGGTTCCCGATGGAGAAGAATGCGGAGCTGGTTGCCGTGAAGATGCCACTCAGAAGTACGATCGCACCGACTAAGAGTGCGAGTTCGCTGAATCGCCCGAGTCTGTCGGTGATCAGTTTTCCGAGATCAGATGTCGAGGTCGTCGCCATCAGTACCCTCTCATTTGAAGTGTTTCGTGACCGTTTCCGGCGGCTCCTCTTTCAGTACCTCTGGGTACATTTCCAGCAGGTTCTGTCGTGCTACCGGTGGCGAGGGCAGGCCGATGTACGGCGGGGTCTCCTTCCCAAGCAGGGCTTTGGCCATCACGTCGACCTCGGTAAGCCCCTGTGCATACGGTTGTTGGGACCCAACACCCTTGAGCGCGGAACGCTCGGCCATCAGCACGGCACTCCGTTCGCCGAGGTCACAGGAGGTGACCGGAATGTCGGTGCCTGCTTGACGGATGGCCTGAATGGCTTGTGCGCCCGGTGCGTCGACCCACGGTGCCCAAAGCCCCGCCGCATCTGGGTTCGAGGTGAGTGCGTCCTGCGCAACTTGAAGCACCTTCCCCGGGTCGGTGAATCCGTAGGTCTCCACTTCGTAGTTCCCACTCTCCTGGAGAACTTGTTTGGCACCCGTCTCCCGTTCGTCGACGACGTAGAATGGTACGTCGAATTCGAGGAAAATAATCTTCCCCGAGTCCACGAGTTCCGTCATCATTCGCCCGCCAATGGTTCCCATACCCCGGTTGTCGGCCGCGACGAGACCCGCGTAATCGGACGGGTGCTGGAATCCTTCGGCAACGTTGTCCATGAAAACGAGTTCCTTGCCGGCGTCGAGGACCGCCTGATAGGCGTCCGTCGTCGCCGCCGTGTCGACCGGAATCGAAAACACGCCGTCGACGTTGTCTTTCTGGGCCACCGTCTCCAGGATGTTGCTCTGCTTCTGTGCAGAGAAGTCGGGGTAGTGGATGCCCGTGATGTTCATCCCCAGGTCACTCGCACGCTTCTTGATGGCTTCACGCTGTAGACGAACCCAGGTGTCTCCCTTGTAGTGGAAGACGATCTCGACGTTGAAACCCTCACTCTGTACGTTCGAGGCCTCAGAATCGGAGAGTGCGACCGACTCCGGGGCGGCCGCCTCTTCGCCGTATGGGCCCTGTCCTACGAGGCCTTCCGGGTCGATGGCGTCGAGGTCGAACTGGACCCCGCCAGACTCGCCATCACCACTCGAGGTGCCTGTGCTGCCGTCTGCCGTAGCGGTCCCGCCACCACTACCACTGCCACCATCACCGCTGCACCCTGCAAGTCCGATTCCGAGGCCAGCCGCACCGATGCCTCTCAAGAATGCTCGACGATTCGTCTGCTTTGTCATGTTATCTCTCCACAACCCTATTTTTGACCATGATATATATAACTGTTGTTCTATCATGAAGTATACGGAGTTTTGCTACCACGACACGGTGTCTGGAATAGTGGGTGCCATGATGTAGAGCCCACAAATACTAATACCGACCGTGGAGTGGATAATAACAATGAAAACAATTCTGTCTGGTAATCCAGTCGGGAAAGGTCCGAAGGGGGCCGACCCATCACCGGCAGAGGACGTAGTCCTCTCCCAGCAGGAAATCGAGCACCTTCGGGCGTCGGACTACACCGTCGCCATCGTTTTCCATTATCTCAAGACGGACTACGTTCGACTCCAGTTGGATGGCTTGACCACCCGCTTCGACGACCTCGGCATCAGCGTTGAGGGCATTTACGGGTCGGAATTTGACGCGAGTAAACAGGTCGATATTCTCAACCGGCTCGCAGCGAAAGATATCGACGCCCTCGTTTCCATCCCCATCGACCAGGTCGCCACTGCGAAGGCATACCGTAACGTCGCCGCCGCTGGAACGAAAATCGTCTTCATCGACAACGTCCCGAACGGGTTCAAACACCCCGGCGACTATGCGGGCACCGTCTCTTCGGACAATCAGGGACTTGGCATCTTCGCTGGCCGGTTCCTCCGCGACAGAGTCGAATCGGGGAGCGTCGGCCTCATCACCTTTGACGCCCCCTTCTACGTCACTTCTGCCCGCGAACAGGGTGTCCGTGACGTTCTTGAACCGGCCGAAAACGTGACCATCGTCGCGGAGGAGGGGTTCACCGATCCGGACGATGTTTACGACATCGCGAGGGATCTCCTCGCGGCGAACCCGGACCTAAACGGACTCTTTGTCAGCTGGGGCGACCCGCCCGGCACCCAAGCGGCCGACGCCGCACTTGATAGCGGCATGGACGACCTCGTCATTACTACGACGGGGCTCAGTACTGACATGGCGATCAACATCGCCAAGGACGGTCCGATCAAAGCGACTGGTGCCCAGTTCCCCTATCAGCAGGGCCGAATTGAGGCGGATATGATAGCCAATTCGCTGCTAGCGAACAGCACTCCTCCATTTATCGCCTCGGGTGTCCTCCCGATTCACCGCGGGAACCTTCTTGACCTGTATCCAACGTACTTCCAGACCGACTATCCAGAAGAGATTGCGGCCTACTTTGACCAGTAACGCCCCTCAAAAGACTTCTACCACCGTTTTTTCTCCCAGCGAACTCCACTCACTATCCTCGTAACATTGGTACGTTCGTTCTCAAACTTTGAGTGGGCTTGAGAATATTACTAACACATGTACCCTTGTTATTTACCCCTCTGAGGCGGCAGCGACACTCACTCTCTCCGGACACACCGCCTTCCGTTTGACGCGAACGATATCAAAGTGTTCTCTGCGGGGAAACGCTTAGTCTGGGTTTGTCGGGGCATAGTTTCACTTGGCTGTCATCATATAACGGAGACGTCCGGTCGTGTCATGTGTTCTCGTAGGTGTGTGGCGCCCTGAAAACCATTCGCTGCTAGCGAATCCTTGCCCTATCAGGTTCTACGGTTCGAATGTTCCGTCTCAGGGATAGCTACGACGCGTGTTCCTCGTGGGCCCGTTAGGACGAACTGCGCGAGCGTCGGGAATCTGCATAACTCTGTATTAATTCCTCGTCAAAAACTGACGTGGGTCAGCCTGCGATTCCGCCGCCCTGAACCGACCTGTCCTCGGGGACGGACCGCGTCCGCACCGCTTCGCCCGTCTCTGTCTCGAAGAGGTGGAGTCGGTCGTCCGGGAACTGCATAGTGACAGCCTCTCCGGCGGTGAACACCCGCTCCCCCTCAACTGTCGCTGTAATATCCGTCCCACCGATGGTCAGATAGACGTACGAGAGGTCACCCATCGGTTCCACGACGTCGACTGTCGCCTCGATTGCGTCGGCATCTTTGCTCGAACCCCTCTCCAGCGTGATGTCCTCGGGTCTGATGCCGAGCGTGACTGACTGCATCCCACGGACCGTGTCGGTAAGCGATGGCGTGACCGGCAGGGTGAACGAATCGTGCCGGAGCGTCTCGCCATCAACAGTCATGTTGAGGAAGTTCATCGATGGCGATCCGATGAAGCCCGCGACGAATCGGTTCGCCGGCGCATAGTAACACTCCAGCGGTGATCCTATCTGCTGCAGTTCGCCCTCATTGAGGATGGCGATTCGGTCCGCCATCGTCATCGCCTCGGTCTGGTCGTGGGTCACGTATATTGTCGTCGTCCCCAGTTCTGACTGGAGGCTTTGGAGTTCGGTCCGCATCTGTGTCCGGAGCTTCGCGTCCAGATTCGACAGGGGCTCGTCCATCAGGAACACCGCCGGGTCGCGGACGATAGCCCGTCCGAGCGCAACCCGTTGTTGCTGGCCACCGGAGAGTTCCCCCGGTCGCTTCTCCAGTAACGGTTCGATGCCCATCAACTCGGCTGCGGACTCGACGCTGTCTGTGATTTCACGGTCGGTATACTCGCCGGACATCTTCAGCCCGAACTACATGTTTTCCCGAGCGGTCATGTGGGGGTACAGCGCGTAGTTTTGGAACACCATCGCGATGTTACGCTCACGGGGACTCTTGCCCGTGACCACGTCTTCGCCGATTGCGATGGTTCCCTCACTCACCGATTCGAGGCCGGCGATACACCGCAGGGTCGTCGACTTCCCACAGCCCGACGGGTCGACGAGGACGAGGAACTCGCCGTCACGTATCTTGATGTCGAGGTCAGAGACGGCGACGATGTCTGCACCGTCGTCGTCGTACACCTTCGTCATCCGGTCGACAGTGACAGACGCAATCGGTCACTCCAGCATCGCGGAGAGGTTCTCGCGAGTGGTCAGTGCTGCCTCGTCGGGGTCGAGATGGCCGCCGAATATCTCTGCCGTGTAGTGACCGTCGTAGCCGATGTCGTCCAACTTGTCGAACATCGCGCGGAAGGAGAGGTCACCCTCACCCGGCGGGAGTCGGTCGGTGTCGGCCAGGTGCAGGTGGGTGAGGTCATCGCCCAGTTCCTCGACGTATGCGGCTGGGGACTCGCCACGGTGGGCGGCGTGTGCAGTGTCCATCATCGCCGAAGCGCTTGGGGAGTCGACCTCCTCAAGCAGCCGCAACTGCTGTTGGGTCGTCTCGATGAGGTTGACGTCGGCAGCGTTGGCCTCGATAGCTATCGTCTTGCCGCTTTCCTCGGCAGCGTCGAGAACGTCCTCGAGGATGCCACGCTGATTGGCCCAGGCGTCTTCGAAGCGTTGCCCCTGCAACCGCCACCCACCGACCCAGATGACGGTGTCGCTATCGAAGGCCTCGGCGACGTCGAGACAGCCCATGTAGTGCTCGCGGGCCGCTTCCCGTTCTGCTTCGAGCGGACTAGCTGGGTTGGGGCCAGGCCCACCGCCCAGTGCTGGGCAGATGCTCGACACCGTCAGGTCGCTCGCGTCCAGTCGTTCCTGAATCGCTGCCTGTCGTTCGTCGTTCATGTACTGCGGCCACGCGTGTGGCGACGCGGCGCCGAACTCGATAGAGTCGAACCCCGCGTTGTCGACATGGTCAATCGCGTCTTCCAGCGTGTAACTCGGTGTCCACACCGGGAAACTAGCGTACAGCCAAGTGTTGATGCCTAGTCGAACCATCGCACGTAGGAAATGTTAACTCATAGTATTTAAATATTCACCAAGACTCCAGAGTCGGTCGTGGTCGGCTTCGGAATTAGCAGTCGCCCGTGCCGTAACTCACTGAAAACAGTGGTGAAATGGTGAGGTGACGGACAGTGGACTGACAGCACCGAACCCATGACTGATAATCTAATGGGATAGTCACCAAGGACACTGGTGCAATGTGTCCTTTGAATACTTCCAACTTCAACTATTAAAACGGTTCTGACAGTTCCATTCTTTTCTATGACACGTCAATCCACGCCCCGTTGCTATCGCTTCGCTTGATCACGTCCAGCACTCGCTGAACGGCCAGTCCATCAGCAAAACTGGGTTCGTAGGCGGCGTCTTCGGCAACCGCCGAGAGGAACTCGTAGTTTTCGTGCACGAACGTGTGTTCCCACCCGATGACATGGCCTGGAGGCCACCAGTGCTCTACGTACGGGTCCTCTGCGTCGGTCATCAGTATCGTCTCGAAGCCACGGCCGTCTTCGCGCAGGAGTTCCAGTTCGTTCAGCCGTTTCAACGAGAACCGCAGGCTCCCCTTCGTGCCCTCGATCTCGATAGTGTGGTGGTTCTTATGTCCGTTGGCGAACCGTGAGGCTTCCAACGTCCCCATCACGCCGTTCTCGAAGGCCACCTGTGCCGAGTACGCGTCGTCGACTGTGACCGGCCGCGTCTCGTCACTCTCGGCCACCGGTCGCTCCTCGACGAACGTCCGAAGGTGCCCACTTAGTTCGACGATGTCGCCGACGAGGAACCGCGCGAGGTCTATCGTGTGCGCGCCCAAATCACCGAGCGCCCCGCTGCCGGCCATCTCTTCGTCGTTACGCCATGACCACGGTGCCTCCGGGTCGGTCAGCCAGTCCTGCAGGTACCGCCCACGGAAGTGCCGAATTTTCCCCAGTTCGCCGCTATCGACGAGGTTCTTTGCGTACTGAATCGCGGGGATATATCGGTAGTTGAATGCGATACCGGCCGGCACGGACGCGTTCGCCGCGGCCTCGGCCATCTGTTCAGCCGTCTCCAGCGTCGGCGCCAGCGGTTTCTCGCAAAAGACGGGTGTGCCGGCTTTCAGCGCTGCGATGGACGGTTCGGCATGAACATGATTTGGCCCCAGATTGTAGAACACGTCTACGTCGTCGACCACGTCCCGCCAGTCGGTTGCTGTCCGCGCGAACCCGAGTTGGTCGGCCGCCTGGGCAAGCGCTTCTTCGTCGCGCCCAATCAATACGTCCCGGTTGAGCTCGGGCGCGTCCTCAAAGAACATCGGCAAGCGCGCGAACGAATTTGCGTGCGCCTTGCCCATGAAGCGGTACCCCAGAACGCCGATATCGAGTGGCTTCGTAGTCATTGTGAGTGTCTCGGTAGTTATTCGGCCCAGTAGGCATCGCCGGGCTGGGTCTCGAAGACGGCGCGGTCGAGCACGTCGACGGCCTTCTCTAACCCTTCGCGGGCGCTGGTGAGCGAGTCCTCGTGCTCGATGGAGAGGGCCCCGTCGTAGCCGACCATCCGTAGTGTCGAGACGACGTCTTTCCAGTGGGACTCGTCGTGGCCGTAGCCGATAGAGCGAAACAGCCACGACCGGTCCTGCTCGTCAGTGTACGGCGCCGTGTCGAGGACGCCCTTCTCCCGGGCGTTTGCCTCGTACACCTTCGTGTCCTTGGCGTGGACGTGGTGGATGGCGTCGTGCTCTCCGAGCAGCCGGATGGCCTCGGTCACGTCGATGCCCTGCCAGTACAGATGCGAGGGGTCGAAGTTCGCGCCGATTCGGTCGTTCGTCCGCCGGCGCAATTCCAGCAGGCCGCGAGGCTCGTACACCAGCATGTTGGGATGCATCTCGATGGCGACATCAACGTCGTGAGATGCGGCATGTTCGGCAAGTTCGGCCCAGTACTCAGTGGCAACGTCCCACTGGTACTCGTAAGCCTCGGCGTGTTCGCTGGGCCACGGCGCTGTCACCCAGTTAGGCACCTCATCATTTGGCCCACCAGCGGGCAGACCCGAGAAGCACGTGACCGCGTCCACGCCGAGTTGGTCGGCCAGTGTAATGGCCTCGCGGAGTTCTGTGTCCGCTTCGGCTGCCCGGTCCTCATCTGGGTGGAGGGGGTTGTTATGTGTCGCCAGCGCACTCACGTTCATCCCGTACTCGTCCAGCAGGTGGTGCAGGTCAGCCTGTGCGTCCTCGTCGTGGAGGTATGCCTCGCGCGAGAAATGGTCGTCGCCTGGATAGCCACCACAGCCCAACTCCACAGCGTCGACACCGATGCTGTCGAGATAGGAGAGGGAATCTGTGAGCGGTTCACTGGCTAACGGGACGGTTAACACGCCTACTTGCATGACGGATAGTGCTGTGTGTGATGTTATAATAAAACCATTGCTGGCCACACCTCCGGCAATGAACTACAGCCCCAAAAGCCAGCTATTCTCAGCGATACAATACTGAAATGACGCTGTCGAGTCAAGTAAAGCCATCTAATATGTATAGTTCAGATCGGAAGTACAGAATATACCACTCTGAATGTATAAATATGGATATTAAGATAACAAAAACGAGATATAAGAAGAGGAAAGCACAATTAGTTACATAACTCGTCAATTGGGAGTAATTGAAGAACAAATTGAAATATAGGTCTGTAATCTGGATCCATCTTGCGTCGTTATGGGAGTGATTGTCTGATAGTAGAGATAAAAGAAGGACCGGGAGTAATCCATTCGCCGACGAACCTAGTGGCAATCTTAATGACGCTGATAGCTATTCGGAGGATGCTGAAATCAGGGCCTCAGCGATGATGGAAAGCGACACTGGCATGTCGAGCGCGACCACCAAGATACCTTACCCCGCGGCCAAACGATCAAAGAGGACCGGACGAACGAACTCGTGATTTTCGCCCGTGATGAGCTTCAGGAACTCGAAGACGAGGTGCGCCGTGCCGTCGCCGGCGAACACGATAGGGGTAAGGGGAATGTTCCGGTGACTGACATCACCGAAACAGATATCGAGGTCCCACTTGCAGTAACTGAGACAGTAACACAGCCACTATGTGCGTTTATTACGACACCAATCAAACGCAGGCGTAAGCCTGACCTCCGGCTTGTCGTCGACGGACAGGAACTGACCGCGGACTGGACACACGAAAACACGGCGACACAGGATGCCATCGCCGCAGCGCTCCCACTGGAGGGTGAGGCAAGCCGCTGGGGTGATGAACTGTACTTCCGGACCGAAATCGATGCCGACCCGGCGACGACCCAGACAGAAGTCCCGGTCGGCGCAGTAGCCTACTGGCCCCAGGGGAACGCAATCTGTCTGTTCTGGGGTCCGACACCGACGAGCCACGAGCAGCTGCACCAGTGGCCGTCGTCGTCGCAAGGGTCGATGCTATCTCGCCGCTGAATGAGGTTCAGGGCGGCGCAGCAGTCCGTATCGATCACGTCTGCGGATAGATTCGATAAGAGGGACTACCCCAGGCAGTCACGCTGTACGTCCCCGATATCACCACCATTGCTTAAGTACATAACCGCACTACAGAGGAGTCGAATGGGTTCGGAGCCGGAGCCGACGCAAACGTCGCTGGAGACACTCCAGGAAGCACTCCAGACTGAGCGAATTACCTACGTCGATACACTGAACGAGGATATCGGCGCAGTCGTCGAGAGTGCAGACCAACTCGCATTCGACTACGTCGTCGGCGATGTCTCCGACTACGGTACTTCCTCGAACGATCACGTCCACTTCGACCTGGTCCATGAGGGCTCGACGATTCATTGCGTGCTCTTTGGATACAAACGGTCGACCATCAACGCCACAATCGAGGACGGCATGCAGGTTGCCGTCAAGGGTTCGCTATCGTACTACGAAGACGGGGGTAACGTCTCCGTCATCGTCGAAGATATTGTCGAGGTCGGTGAAGGCACGTACCAGCAGATCTACGAGCAAAACCGGCAATTGCTGGACTCGGATGGGTTGTTGGATCCGGACCACAAACAGGCTCTGCCAGACTTCCCTGAACGGATCGGGATCGC
>Ga0207851_100051_pt1 | contig 100236 bp, 99 predicted proteins | sample A23E3SouthBayCA_FD_187747 | JGI IMG/M metagenome (GOLD analysis project Ga0207851, IMG submission 187747) | Aerobic enrichment media microbial communities from Eden Landing Ponds, California, USA - A23 E3 (SPAdes) | ecosystem: Environmental > Aquatic > Marine > Unclassified | place: Emeryville... | reverse complement strand
CTCCGCTCGTGACGAGCCATCCACTCGCTTCGCTCGTGGAGACGTCACCAGAACGCACGGCGTTCTGGTTGGCGAGCAAGAGCTGCGCTCTTGCTAACGCCGAGACCGCGGCCCCTTCCAGTCCCACCCCGCAGCGGTTTTTCGGCCGCAATCGCTTAACTAAACACGACCAGACGAGCTGCCCAAAGACAAAATACGGGGAGTGGTGGTTCCAGTATCGGCCCATCGAGGCGATGTGGCTCGGCCGTGGTGGCAAAGATGCATCGACACAGCGGGTACCAACGTTAGTAGCGTGTGCAAGTCTTCAATCGCACGTTGCGTGCGAGCGGATGTGCGCACAGACGACGCAATCAGTGGCAGAGACGACGAGACGAATCGGAGGGGACGAGTGATCGCGAGTGAGTGGCGACTCGTCGCGCGAGCGCGACCGTGCGAGTGCGAGGATGTGTCATAACTCAGACAACAGCTGAACCCCGCTCCAGTCACGGAGTATCACCGCTGATATCCGGGACAATACCATTATGTACAGACCGTTGCTCAGTCGAGTTAACGGTCCGCTCCTCCGGTGGAAACGGAGAGTCGGACTGGAGACACAACAACAATGTTCGAAGACAACGACGCCGACCGTGGTCAGGTCGGTATCGGCACGCTCATCGTGTTCATCGCGATGGTCCTCGTCGCTGCGATCGCGGCGGGCGTCCTCGTGAACACGGCAGGCTTCTTGCAGGCGACCGCGGAGGACGCCGGCCAAGAGAGCGTCGACAAAGTGACGAATCGACTCGACGTCGTGAGTTCTCACGGCCTCGTCAATGACACCGGTAGCGGTCTCGCCGTCGACAGCCTCAACCTCACCGTGCGGTTAGCGGCTGGCTCCGGGGCGGTCAACCTCGATGATACCACAATCAAGTACGTGAGCAGCTCGAAGGCCGAGAACCTCGTGTACAAGGATACCGCGACGAACGGTGGTCAAGATCTCGGCGATGTCTCGGCGTGGGACAGCACCAGTGGTCTCAATTCCACTGAATTCACGGCGTACGCTCTCAACGACGACGGCGACACGTCGTTCCCCGTACTGAACGGGCAGGCCGATCGCTACGAGATCGTCATCAACACTTCCCTCGTCGAGCAGAACGGCGCGGGACTGTCGACCGGCGATTCGATCGAACTCGACATCACTAGCCGCTCGGGCGGCTCCACGCAGGTCATCTTCACGATGCCCCAGCAACTCGCCGGGCAGGACGACAACGACCCGGTCCCTCTCTAACTGAAATCAATGTTTGACGTATTCAACGAAGACGAACGCGGTCAGGTCGGTATCGGTACGCTCATCGTATTCATTGCGATGGTTCTCGTCGCTGCGATCGCGGCGGGAGTGCTAGTGAACACTGCGGGCTTCTTGCAGGCCACTGCGGAAGACGCCGGTCAAGAGAGCGTCGACAAGGTCACGAACCGCGTCGAGGTCGTAAACCAACACGGGACCGTCGGCACCAACGACGATATCGCCAACATCACGATGACGGTTCGTCTGGCGGCCGGATCCGGGGCGGTGGACATGAACACCACCTCGATCAAGTATCTCAGCAGCGGTGAAGTCCAGACGCTGACGAACAACTCGACCACTGCAGGAGCGCCTACTGCGACGGCAACCGAGTTCAGCCTCTCGAAGGTGGCCGACGATGACGGCTCCTTCGGCGTCCTCAACAGTGGAAACGACCGCTACGAGGTGACGATCAACGCCTCCGCGATCGAGAGCGACGGGGCTGGCGGACTCAGCACCGGTGAGCAGGTTCAACTGGACATCACGAGCCAAACCGGCGGCACGACGCAGGTCATCCTGACGATGCCGCAACAACTCGCCGGCAAGGACACCGGCGAACCGGTCAAGCTCTAAGCTCCGGTTTCAACCGAATCGATACCGAACGAAATTTTTGTTTTTTTCGTCGCCGAGAGCGACAGCGAAACATCGCGAATGGCTGTGACGCACTCCCCGGTGACATATTGTGGACTGCGAAACCGTCGTGGCTAGTAAAAAGACCGGGGCCGAGCGGGATTATTCGAGTCCGCCCTCGTCTTCGGCGAACCACGGTGCCGACTCGCCGACCATCGAGAACCCGGCTGCCTGCTCGAACACCTTGATTCCGCCCTCGTCGATTTCGAGCGGGAACATCGAGTTCTTGATCGGCTGCTTGCGCATCTTCGCGACCCAGATGTAGCGGTTCGAGGTCGATCCAGCCGGTGACTGAATGAGGTAGATGTTCCCGTCGGTGAGGAAGTTCTCGAGTCCGATCTCGGTCTCGGGGAACACCGCGGACTGCTCCATCGTCAGAATCGAAGTGAGACCACTTTCTTTCAGGATGTCGATGAACTTCAAGAGGTACTGCCGTTTTTCTTTTTCCTCCTCGAAGAAGAGCTGAAACATCGTCAACGAGTCGAGAACGAGGCGGTCGTAATCGGTGTTTTGGAGATCTTCGAGGATCGTATCGAGCGTCGAGGAGAAATCGCCGCTGCGGAGTAACGTCCGCTTGTCGTACACCTTGATCTGCCCCTCGTCGACGAATTCGTCCCACTTGTCGAAGCCGATCGATTCGGCGGCTTGGCTGATGTCGTCTTTCGTCTCCTCGAACGTGAGATAGATCCCACCCTCGTCGTACTGCTCGACCCCGTTGTAGAGATACTGTAGTCCGAGAATGCTCTTTCCGGTCCCGGGATTGCCGCTGACGAGTACGGCGGCGTTCTCGACGATGCCACCGTTAAGAATCGAATCGAGCCCTTCGACGCCGGTTTTGACGAGTTCTGGCATAGGTGTGATCACTTCCAGGGAGTGTTACGACCGGTTCGGGCCCGCATCCGGATAATTCTTCCCACCGGCGGCGATTCGGTTCCGGAGACAGCGAACGAAGCACACGCCGGCCTGCGGCGAGCCAGCGCCCGAACCCGGTCTATCACGAGCGATAATTTGGTGGGAAGCTTCTTGTATCGATGCTGGCTCACATTAGCTAATGATACCTGTTCCACCGAGACCGGACGACCGGACCGGTCGGATCACGCGAGGGGGGCGATCCACGGAATGCCGTGGGCCCTATCGACGACCGAACAGGACGAGTAAGCGGCCGAACCGGAACAGGAGGAGTCACAGATGGGAATGATGGACTGGATGGACGGTAGCTCCGAGGAGGAATCAGACCCCGTCGCCACCGACGGGCTCGGCTTCGATGACGATCTCGACGACGGGATGGACGACTTCGACGACGAGATGGGTGATCTGGACGACTTCGACGACGAAATGGGCGGAGATCTCGACGGCGAGATGGACGATTTCGGCGGGGGCGACGATTTCGGTGGCGGGGATATCGACCCGGACACCATCGCCGATCTGGAGGATCGCCTCTCCGAACTCGAAAACGAGGTGAGTTCGATCTCCTCGGGGATGAACACCGTCCGCGAGGAGAACAAGCAGATCGGTGACACCGTCGAAGAACTCGACGAGACCATCCGCAAACTCCTCGACATCTACGAGATGGTGACCCGCGGTATCAACCCGTTCGTCGACGACGCCAGAGAGATGGGCGGGCTCGAAGGCGACAGCGCGTTCGGTCTCTTCGACATGGAAGAGGAGGAGGCCGAGGAGAACCTCGATACGGACGTCGCGAGCGCTGACGCCGAGTCGTTCTTCGACGAGGATTTCGGCGATCTCGACGAAGACAAGGGGGAGGCCGAGCTGGCTGCTGGCGACGAGCTCACCGAGGAAGAGCGCGAAGATCCCAGCGAAGCCCTCGAGGAGGAACCCGCCGAAGACGACGGTGGGACGAGCGGCAGTAGCTTCGACGATCTGAAGTCCGAGTACGAGGAGAACGAGGGCTGGGACGAGGTCGAAGAAGGAGCGCAGGACGGTGATGGTGACGAGGAGCGCGGAGACGACGAGTCGGCGGACGGGGCAGAAGATGGAACCGACGAGATCGAGGCCGACGCGGAACCGCAAGACGCACTCGAAGCGGCCGAAGAAGCAGCGACGATCGATACCGACGAGACGCTCTTCGAGAGCGAAGGGGCCGAAGATGAGGAGTCTATGACCGATTCGATCGAGCCCAACGGGGCGACCACACCGACGGAGACCGTCGAATCCCCGTCGAAGGAATCGGTCCCAACCGAGACGCCAGCGACGACCGAACCGACGGAAAACCAGCCCGCGACCGACGCTGAGGGCGACGCGTATCTGACGTCGCTGCCAGCGCGCTACACCGCCGAATCCGTCGTCTTAGCGTGGACGCGGTTCCTCGTCGAGACTGGCGGGGCGATCGGCGCTGCCCGGGCGCTGCGACAGTACCGTTCGCAGGGGTGGATCACCCGCTCAGTCGAACGGACGATGAGCGAACACGTCCGCAACGCCGCCACGGCGGGGACCACGGAACGGCCGCGGGACCTTAGCGCCGAACACCACAGAGAGAGCCTGACGTACATCAGCCGACTCGCCGGTGGCAGCACCGAGCTTCCCCCGATGGGTAGCCGGCGTTCGTCCGGTTCCGTCGACGAGTCCCGGCTGCTCGAAGACCGGTCGGCGCTCGGAGGTGGCGTCAATGGGATTCGGCGTTAGCGGGTCGACCGCGGTCATCTTCCTCGGCGTCTTGATCGCATCGGGAACGCTGTATACGGCGGCCGCGGGCAGTGCTGAACAGATCACCGACGCGCGCGACGGAAAGGGAGAAGACCTGTTGGATCGGCGGAACACTGACCTAGAGATCACGAAGACCGTGTACAACCAGTCGACCGATGTACTCGAACTCAACGTCACAAACACCGGAACCACAACGTTGTCAGTCAACGGAACGAGCCTGTTGGTCGATAACGACTACGTAACTCCGGACACGACGAGTGTCGACGGAGGCGGATCGACCGATGTCTGGGGAGCGGGGGACGTACTCGTAGTTACTGCCACCAACAATTCGACCCCCGACCGCGTCACCGTCGTCGCGGAGAACGGCGTCGCTGCGAGCAACTCGACGATCGAGGTGAGCTAGATGGCCGACGTCTCCGTCCCGAGCCTGATCCTGTTCATCGCGAGCATCGTCATCGCTGCGGGCGTCGCGGGCGTCCTCATCGACACGGTAACGGGAATCAGCGGGTCGCTCGACGACCGCGGCGCGGACGTCGCAGAGAACATCCGAACCGACATCGAGATCATCAGCAGCTCGGAGCCGGACGTCTACAACGCCTCGGAGGGGACAGTCACGCTCTACGTGAAAAACACCGGTAGGCAGACGCTACCGGCGACTGGCCAGACCTTCGACGTCATCGTGGACGCGCAGTACCGCGCGAACGTGTCAGTCGCCGTCGCGGGCGATGCCAGCGCCGACGAGTGGGCCCCCCACGACGTCGTCGAGGTGACGATCAATGATCTGAACTTAGACGACGGCGATCACCGGGTTACGCTGGTGGTCGACGGCGACGAGGAGGTGTTCAGATTCAACCTATGAGCGGAAAGCACTTCCCGATCGGTATGAAGGAGCACGATCGGCTCGAAAAGGAACTCGGCGGCGGGATCCCGAAAGGCTCGATCGTGCTCATCGAAGGTGATTACGGGGCGGGCAAGAGCGTGCTCTCGCAACGATTCACCTACGGATTCACCCAAGAGGACGTCATCACGACGCTGGTCTCGACGGAGCTCGGCGTTCGCGGGTTCTTAGACCAGATGCACTCGCTGAACTACGACGTCGTCAAGCCGCTGCTCGACGAGAAGATCCTCTTTATTCCCGCCGAGATCGACGCATCGGGTGCGCTCACTGGCGGCGGTGACAAGAAAGAGCGGAAACAGCTGCTGCGCCTGATGATGGACGCGGAGAAGATGTGGGAGGGCGACGTCACCATCATCGACACCTTCGATGCGATCCTCCGGAACGATCCGATGTTCGAGGCGCTCATCAGACAGAACGAGGAACGCCAAGCCGCCCTGGAGATCATCTCCTTCTTCCGCGATCTGACGACGAAGGGGAAGACGATCGTGCTCACCGTCGATCCGTCGACAGTCGACGAGGAGGCGATCGGTCCATTCCGGTCGATCGCCGACGTCTATCTCAAACTGGAGATGGTCGAGGTCGGCAACGACGTCCGACGGAACATCTTCGTGAAGCGCTTCGCCGGGATGGGCGAGCAAGTCGGCGACCGCGTCGGCTTCTCCGTCCGCTCGGGGATCGGCATCGTCATCGAGTCCAGGAGTGTCGCATAATGGCCACGGAACACGGATCCGCGAAGATCGACAACGATCTCAAGCAGCACGCGGGCCGGTGGGGCCATCTCCGCGAACACCTCAAGCGCTTCCGACAGATCACCGGCGAGTTCCCGATGTTAGTGGACAGCCCCGACGGCTACGAGTCGCGGCGGCCCAACATCATCTACCACCTCGGCGGGCCGATCTACTGTCAGGTGTACGGGAACTTCGGCGAGACGACGAAGTACTACACGATCGAGCCGGAGCTCGACGGCTCCGAGCACGACATCTTCGATCAGGTGAAGGACAAACTCCTCGAACGATCGGTGACGAAGCCGGCACCCGCCGAGGAGACCGAGTACGAAGACCGGATTCAGGAACTGCTCGAAGAGATCGTCGTCCTCGAGAACGAGCGCAACGGTCGCCTCGCGGAGTTGGTGCAGCGACTCGAACTCGGCCCGCTCGAAGTCACCGAGGAGACCTACGAGAAGGTTCGCTACCGACTCATCCGTGACATCGTCGGTCTCGGGCCGCTGGAACCGATTATGCGCGACCCGGCGAACGAGGACATTCACGTGATCGGACCGCGGCAGGTCGACGTCGACCACGGCGAGTTCGGCCTACTGGAGACGACCGTCGAATTCGACAACTCCGAGCAGTTCGACAACTGGCTCCGGAATATGGGCGAGCGGATCGGCGATCCGGTCTCGGACGCCCATCCGATCGTCGACTCGACGCTCCCGGACGGATCGCGTATCAACATCATCTACTCCGACGACGTGTCGCTGAAGGGTTCCTCGCTCACGATCCGTCAGGGTGACGACGTCCCGCTGTCGGTGTTTCAGATCGCGAAGTGGGGGACGCTCTCACCGGAACTGTGCGCGTATCTCTGGATCGCCTTGGAGAACGAGCGCACCGTGTTCGTCGTCGGCGAGACCGCATCGGGGAAGACGACGACGCTCAACGCGGTCACCTCATTCATCCCGCGGGACTCGAAGATATACACCGCGGAGGACACCGCCGAGGTGCTGCCCCCGCACAACACGTGGCAGCAACTGCTGACGCGTGAGGGTCGGGGAACGGACTCCGAGGTCGATATGTTCGACCTCGTTGCGGCCGCGTTGCGTTCGCGTCCCGACTACATCATCGTGGGTGAGGTCCGTGGCGAGGAGGGTCGGATGGCGTTCCAGGCGGCGCAGACCGGTCACCCGGTGATGCTGACGTTCCACGCGAGCGACATCGTCTCGATGATCCAGCGATTCACCGGCGATCCGATCAACGTCCCCGAGACGTTCATGTCGAACGCCGACATCGCGCTGTTCCAGAACCGGGTCAAGCGGGGGAACGACACGCTGCGGCGCGTGACCTCCGTCCAAGAGATCGAGGGCTACTCCAAGGAGATGGGCGGGGTCGTCACCCGCGAGGCGTTCTACTGGGACCCCGTCGAGGACGAAATCGTCTTTCAAGGGCGAAACAACTCCTACATCATGGAGGAGAAGATCGCGACGCTACTCGGGTACGACGATACGCGGAAGATCTACGAGGACATCGAGTTCCGGACGAAACTCATCCGGCGTGCGATTCAGGAGAACATCGTCGGCTACCACGAAGTCAACGAGTTCATCGAGGCCTACCAACGCGACGGCACCGAAGGTGTCCCGTTCGATATCACGAGACTGGAGTAACCCACCGATGGATAGCACGACCGTCACGGCGGCATCGGCGGCCGAACTACTCGCAGAGCCCACCGCGACCCGCAGGAGGACACACTAATGAGCGAAACGAGATCAGACGTGGACCCCGGGCTGAAGGCACAGCGCCAGCAGTTTCGCGAGTTCGCCTCCTCCGTGCTCGACGCGTACGAGCAGATGCCGATGGACAACCGGAGGTACACGCTCACGGTCCTCGTTCCGACGGTCGTCCTGTTTCTTTTGAGTGTCGGCGGCGCGGTCGTCCTCCCGATCCCGCTGCTCGTGCGAATCCCGATCGTCCTGCTCGGCTCGTTGATACTCCTCGCCGGGGTGCTGTATCCTCGGTTGCTCGTCGAGGAACAACGCCGGGGGCTGGAGAACCAACTGCACCTCCTGATCACGCACCTCACCGTACTGTCGACGACGAACATCGACCGCGTGGCGGTGTTCAGGCAACTCGGGAGGGAAGAGGAGTACGGCGAGCTCGCCGTCGAGATGCGCCGAATCACTGAACTGGTCGACACGTGGAACCAGTCGCTCGACGACGCGCTCCAGCGGCGAGCGCGAGCGGTTCCATCGCGGCAACTGGGCGACTTCCTCGATCGACTCGCGTACTCGTTGAACGCGGGTCAGGCGCTCGACGACTTCCTGCTGGGCGAACAGCGGACGATGATCGAGAAGTACGTCACCGTCTACGAGGGCGCGCTCGGGAACCTCGAAGTGATGAAGGATCTCTATCTCTCGATGATTCTGTCGATGACGTTCGCAATCATCAACGCGATCGTCCTGCCGATTCTGACCGGGACGGACGCGACGATGACGATCGCGGCCGTCATCGTGCTGTTCGTTTTCGTTCAGTTGGGCTTCTATTACGTCATCAAGACGATGTCGCCGTACGATCCGCTGTGGTACCAACAGCCGGAGTACCGGACGAAGATCGACCGCCAGATCGACATCGCACTGTACGGCGCAGTCTCCTTGAGCCTCGTCTTCGTCGGGATCCTCGGACTCGGGCTGATGGGGTGGACCGAAATCGGACAGGCCGTCCAACGAGTGATGCTGGACGCCCCGGTTCCGCTGCTCATCGCGACGCCGTTGACGCCGCTGGCGATTCCCGGACTGGTGGCTCGACACCACGAGAACCACATCAAAGAGCGCGACGAGGAGTATCCGGGGTTCATCCGCGCACTCGGTGCCTCCGAGAGCGCGAAGCAGTCGACCACGCGCGCCGTCCTCGAAACCCTCAGAGAAAAGGACTTCGGCGTCCTCTCTCGGGAGATCGACCGGCTCTACGTCAGGTTGAATATGCGCGTCGGGCCCGACCGCTCGTGGTTCTTCTTCACCGCCGAGACGAGTTCCTATCTCATCCAGAAGTTCTCCGAGATGTACCTCATCGGGCGGCAGATGGGCGGAACACCGAAGCAACTCGGCGAGCTCATCTCGGACAACATGAACGAGGTGCTCAAACTCCGTCGCCAGCGCCAACAGGCGACGGTCACGCTCATCGGCGTCCTGTACGGCATCACCGCCTCGGCCTCGTTCGCCTTCTTCATCGGCCTCGAAGTCGTCGAGATCCTCGCGACCTTCTCCTCGAGTATGAACCTCGCGCAGTTCGAGTTCGGGCAGCTGATTTACGCCGGCGTCTACGATATCCCGGTGATAGAGTACCTGCTCTCGCTGATCATTCTCTTCAACGGGGTGCTCTCGGCGCTGATGATCCGGATGGTCGACGGCGGCCACAAGGCCAACGCCTACCTCCACTTCGTCGTCTTAGTCTGGATCGGCTGCGGGAGCGCCGTCCTGACGTCGTGGCTCGCGGGGGGGCTGATTAGCGTATGACGGCCGCAGACTCCGACGGCGAGTCAGATACGGAGGGCGGCTCCGAACAGCGCTCACAGCTGCTCGATAAGTTCCAAAAGCGTGCCGCCAAGGGAGAGGTTGGTTCCGGATCGAGCGGTGCTACTGATTCGAACGGGACTCCCGATTCCGAACAGCCGTCGAAGTCGACCTCCTCAGGGAAACAACGCAACGACTCTGGGGAGTCGATCATCGTCGACTTCGTCGCCAACTTCGTCGCCGGCGGCGACGCGTCGTTCGATCCAACCAAGGGGCGGGTCCTGATGAGCAGCCGTCGACTCGTCCTCGCGACCTCGAAAACCAAGACGACGATTCCGATCACGGCGATCTTCGACATCGCCGTCGGCCAAGTTCCCCAAGAAGTCGAGGAGTTTTTCGATTACACGGTGATGGTGGGATACGTCGATGGCGATCACCGTCGAACGACCGTCATCGGCGGCGACAGAGAGAGAATCGAGAAATTCTCCCTGCTGTTGTTCCGTGCAACGCTCAACGGGTCGACGGCGCTCGTCACGCATCCGGCCAAAGTCGGCGGCCGCGTGATGGATACGACGGCACAGAAGACGGGGCTTCACTTGGATTACGAATCGGTCACGTTCCCCGGCGGCGACGTCGACACGGAGTCGGAGGGGCCGTTTTCGATCGACCTCGCGTCGGTGATCTTCTTCGAGGTGATCGAACGGACGAACGACGACGGAAACGCCAAATTAGTACTGTCGGTGCAACACGTCGAGAACGGACAGACCGTCACCTCCGAGATTTCGATGACCTCGCGGCGGAAGATGAATATCCTCGGTCGCTACCTGCGGCTGATCTACCACTGGATCAAAAGCGACGTTCGCGACGTCGACATCGAGGAGCCCGAGTTGGAGGTACTCGTCGGGCTGTACTCCACGGCCGAAGAGATCGACCTTGCATCGCTACTCGACATCGAGAAGCCCGAACTCGACGCCCGATTAGCGTCCTTATACGAGGACGACCTGATCACGTCCGAAGAGCCGCCGATCGATCTCACACCGCAGGGTCGCTTCATCGTCAACGAGGAGTTCGAGGACATCAACGTGTGACCCCGGCGCTCAGAGCAATGGGAGAGACGGGATCGGGGATCGTCACTTACCGCATCTCGTTGAGGGGAACGAAGGCGTCCGCGTCGGCGGAGAGCCACGCGTCGACGTGTTCACAACAGCTCTCGCGACGGGGATAGATCGTGCACCGGTCCGGCCGCCTCTCGTAGCGAACGACGACGCACCGGAGCTCGAAGGAACTGGTCGACACGGTCGCGTCGCTAAGGTCGGTTCGGGATATCGAAACGCGGTTCTCGGGATCGCCGGACGGATCGGACATCTCAGTCCACACGCTCCACTAGGCCGGCGACCTACTAAACCACTACTGTTGACAGGCAAGTTCCGCCGACGAAGACGGAGTAAAGTGTGCCCGGGTGCCAACCAACGCGAAGAGATGGTAGATCCTACCTCCGACCTCGGAGAGGACGTCGACGAGGAGAACGCGCCGTCGTGTGCGACCTGCGGTTCGAAGATCATCCAATCGCCGACGCACCGCGTCGTCACGCGGATCGAAGACGGGAAAGTCCAGACGACGCATTTCTGTTCTGCGGAGTGTAAGGCCGACCGCGAGGCCACGACCTAACGAGGGGGAGGAGTCACCGTCGGTGGATGAATCGCCGTCGATGTTGGCATCGCAGACCTATCACTGGCGTTCTTCGATACCGGTCCAGAATCGGTCGACGCCGTATTCGAGCATATCCGGGCTGACCGGGGCGAACTCCGTCCGCTCGGTCTCGGGGAGGTACTCGCGAACGCTGTCCCACGAGGACCGCGCGTACCGCGCGTCGACCAGCGCGCGAATGCCGACTTCCTCGGGCCCGCGGATGACTCGGCCGATGGCCTGTCTGGCCTTTCTGACCGCCGGGACGGTGAGCGCCGTCTCGAAGCCGCTGCGGCCGCCCTGCCCGTCCGAGCCGAACCGTCGGTCGTAGGCCGTCTTCAGCGCGCGCGTCCGCGGACTGGACGTGTCGATGATCGGGACGCCGCAGACGACCGCCGCGGCCAGCCTGTCGCCGCGGTAGTCGACGCCCTCGGTGAGGGTTCCGCGGAGGCTAGTCACGAGTACTTTCGGTTCCCCGCCGAAGAACTCCGCCTTCAGCGACTCTGTGGCGTCGTCCCCGGAGGACTCATCGAGGAGCACTGGTCGGTCGAGTCGCGCCGAGAGGGCCCCGGCCATCCACGACGCCTCCGCGTAGTTCGGCATCCCGACGAGCACGTTCCCCGGCGAGCGCGCGACATCGCAGACGGCGTCGACGTGCGCGCGTCGCGTCGGGTTCTCCTCGCCCCGCGGCCCGCGGTTCTGGTGGGTGAACTTCGGCACGTCGACCGCGAAGGAGGCGCGATTTTCTGACGGGAACGAGAGCCCGTAGGTTCGCGTCTCGATCGGCCGTCCCGCCTCCGCGAGCGCGTCCAGTCCGGTGACTTCGCGGAAGATATCCATCGGTGCGAGCGTCGCCGACATCAACACGCCCCCGCCGAACTCGCCGATCCGCTCGGCGATGGCGTCTCCCGGCACGCAGTTGTGCAGCGCGAGTCGAGCGTTGTAGGCGCGCCGCCACGAGTCCGACGGTGCCGTCTCGTCCCACGTCCGTTCGAGTTCGATCTCGCGGAAGTACGCCACGTGGTCGGTGCGGATCCAGTTCGCGAGCGTTCGCCCGACGCCGGGCGCGGCGCGGCGCACGTCGTCGTCTTCGGCCTCGTTCAGGATGCGGGCGACCACCGCGCCGACGGATTCGGCGCGCAGCCACGCCGACTCGTCGTAGCCGGCCGCCTCCGCCCACTCGGTTACCTCGTCGACGGCGGGCGCTTCGGGGTCGCGCAGCGGGATCTCGTCGTCGTCGAGGCGCGAGAGGTCCGCGCGCCAGTCCGGGAGGGTCTCGTCGAGGTGCGCCCGCACGCGCCGGTCGAGTTCCGAGCGGAGATCGGAGACGAAATCGCGCGTCTCGCGGATCTCCTGAATCGTGACGTCCGCGTCGCCGAGTTCGCCGCGAACGAGGTCGGCGTCGGTGCTCCCGCCGGCTTTGTCGCCCTTGGTCTCCTTCCCGTCCTCTTCGAACTCGACCGGCTGGAGTACGCGCGTCAGTTCGTTCTCGGCGTCGCGGAGCGTCGCGTCGGCGACGCCGTCGCTGACGAGATCGCGCACGCGCGGTTCGAGCATATGCGCCTCGTCGCAGACGACGAACGTCGTCTCGTCGACGAGCGCGCCCGTGAACGAGCCGACCGTCGTCGGGTCGAACGCGTGGTAGTAGTTCCCAAGGACGACCTCGACGTGCGGCAGCACCGCGCCCATCACCGAGTGCGGGCACGTGCCGTAGCCCGCGCTCAGGCGGACGAGTTCGTCGGTGTCGACGTGGCCCAACTCGGTGACGTCGAACGGCACGGCCTCGATCGGGTCGCCGTCGTCGGGCACGTCGTCGAGAAACGTCGCGTAGAAGGGGCAGTACTCGGTATCGCCGTACTCCGACGTCTCGGGCAGATAGGGCGTCGGCTCGCCCGCCGTCGACAGATACTCCGGGCCCTGCGTCGATCCGCTGTCGAGCAGGCCGGTCTGCGCCTGCCGGGCCTCCGAGACGAGATTGCCGGTCGACGTTTGTCCACCGTCGCCGACGAGGTTCCGCGTGCGCTCGCGGAGCCCTTCACAGCGGTCGTACACCGTCTCGTCGTCGACGCCCGCGACGTTCTCGCGGCTGTAGGGGCAGACGTCAGCCTTCCCCACGAGGGTCAGCCCCGAGACGGGGTTCCAGTCGTCCGGGAGGCCGTCGTTGATCGTTTCCAGATCGGACTCGAACTGTCTGAGCTGTTGTTTGACGCTCGTCAGGACGAGCACGCGCTCGTAGTCGGACTCCGGATCCCGAACGCGGTCGATACCCGCGCTGAGCGCCAGCATCGTCTTGCCCGTGCCGCACGCGCCCTCGACGACCAAGAAGCCGTTCGCTTCGGCGGTCTCGACGGCTGCGTCGATACCGTCGGCTTGCTCGGGGTACGGTTCGTCGTGACCGAAGACCGCCTGCCAACTCACGCCTTTCAGTCGCTGGGCCGCGTTCATATCGGTGTCGGTGACTGGCCCCGTTCCGGTATATGAACTCTCGGAAAAAAGGGAATCTTGGAGGGCCGAAGCGATTATTCGACAGACCGAGTAGCAGTCCGGACATCGTCGGCGTCGCCGCCGACGCAGACGACGACCGAATCGCGCGGCGCGTACACGTTCATCTCGCGTCCTTTCACGGAGTAGCGAGTGCCGACGACGCGGACGAGGTCGGTGTCTTGGAGGTTGTCGAGGTGGTGTCGCGCGTTCTGCAGCGACGTGTCGGCGGCGTCAGCGAGTTCGGAGGCGGTGGCGGGGTCGTCGTGGAGGGCCGAGAGGATCGACCGGGCGGTATCAGCGGAGAGACAGGCGATCAACCGAGCGGCGTCGTCATCGTCGAGCGGGAGCACGCGAACGTCGCCATCGGTCTCGTCGGCGACACGCGAGTCCTTCTCTGCGGGGAGCAGGCTCGACATACTACTCGAATCCGGGTACTTCTCCCTAAACGTTTCGGATTTCCGACACACACGCCGTCACGCGTGACCGGAGAGGTCACACCCAGTACCCCAGTCGTCGGTTTCGTCTCCAAGTCGCGCGACCACCCATCGCCTTTTAGGACGGCTCGGGCGAAACACGGGGTAATGATCAGGAGCGATCGGATGGCCGCGGTCGATCGCAACGCCGAGGCGCTCTCGGTCCCGCGCAAACAGCTGATGGAGTCCAGTGGGAACGCCGTCGCCCAAGCGGCGCGTGACCTCGTTGGTCCCGGCGGAACCATCGCCATCGTCGCGGGGCGGGGCAACAACGGCGGCGACGCGTTCGTCGCCGCGCGCTTTCTGGACGAGTTCGACGTCACGGTCTACCTGCTCGGCCGCCCGGAGTCGATCGCGACCGACATCGCCCGCGAGAACTGGGCGGCGCTCCAAGCCGCCGAGTACGACACGCGAACCGTCACGGACTCGGCGGACCTCGACCTCGGCAATCCGGCTCTCGTCGTCGACGGGATGCTGGGAACGGGCGTGACAGGCGCGCTGCGGGAACCGGAGGCGACCGCCGCGGAGGCGATCAACGCCCTCGACGCTGATGTTCTCTCAGTCGACGTTCCCTCCGGCGTCGACGCCGACACCGGCGAGACCGCGGGCGTCCACGTCGACGCCGACCGCGTGGTGACGTTCCACGACGAGAAACCGGGGCTGGCGGCGCTCGACGCCGAGGTGACCGTCGCCGACATCGGCATTCCGGCGGTGGCCGAACTGTTCACCGGCCCGGGAGACCTCCTCGCGCTCGGCCGTCCGTCCGAGAGCCACAAGGGCGACTTCGGCGAGGTGCTCGTCGTCGGCGGCGGGCCGTACACCGGCGCGCCCGCGCTCGCCGCACAGTCGGCGCTCCGGGCCGGTGCGGACCTTGTGCGCGTCGCCTGTCCCGACGCCGTCGCTCGCGAGATCCAAGGGTACAGCGAGAACCTCATCCTCCGCCCGTACGACGGCGAACATCTCGCGCCCGAGCACGTCGACGGAATCCTCGGGCTGGCGGCCGACCACGACGTCACCGTGTTCGGTCCCGGTCTTGGCAGCCACGACGAGACGCTCGCTGCGGTCCGGGATTTCCTCGAAGGCTACGACGGAACCGCGGTCGTCGACGCCGACGCGCTGCAAGTGGTGCCCGAGGTCGACACCGACGCCACGCTGCTCTGTACGCCCCATCAAGGCGAGCTGCAGAAGATGGGCGGCGAGACCGACGCCGACTGGCGGACGCGAGCCGATCTCGTCGCTGAGTTCGCGGCCGACCTCGGGCACGTCTTGCTCGTGAAGGGCGCGTACGACGTGATCGCGGACGGCGAGGAGACGCGCGTGAACCGAACCGGCAACCCGGGGATGACCGTCGGCGGGACCGGCGACGTCCTCGCCGGGGCGGCCGGGGCGCTCGCGTGCGTACTCCCGCCCTTGCAGGCGGCCGCCGTCGCGGCGTACGCTAACGGGAGCGCCGGCGACGCGGCCGTCGAGGAGAACGGCTACGGACTCCTAGCGACGGATCTGATCGACCGACTACCCGCGGCACTTCGGAGGGACGAATAGTGACGAGCGAGGAGATCCAGTTATGACCAGCGACGACACCACAGACGAGACGACGCGAGAGCCATACGAAGACGCTCGGGAAGCAGCTACCGAGGAGCCCGAGCTTACCCACGTCGACGACGCGGGCGATGTCCAGATGGTCGACGTCGGCGCGAAGCCCGACACGAGCCGTCGCGCGGTCGCCCGCGGGACGATCCACCTCTCACCGTCGACGATCGACGCGATTTCGGCGAACGAGATCGGGAAGGGCGACGTGCTCGCGACCGCCCGCGTCGGCGCGGTGCAGGCCGTCAAACACACGTGGGAGACGATTCCGATGTGCCACCAGATTCCGATCACCAACGTCGACACCGACTTCGCGGTCGACGACGACCGCGTGACGCTCACGGTCGCCGTCGAGACCACCGGAAAGACGGGATGTGAGATGGAAGCCCTCGAAGGCGTCACGACCGGGTTGAACGTCGTCTGGGACATGGTGAAAGCCGCAGAGAAAGATGAGGAGGGACAGTATCCGGGTACCAAAATCGACGGCGTCGAAGTCGTCTCGAAGGAGAAGACACGGCTCGACAACTGAAAGAACGGTTCGGCGACGACTGAGCCACGGCCCCAGCGCGTTTCGAGCGCTTACCGACCGTCGACACTCGCTTCTGACGTCACGTCACCGCTCTCGGACGTAGCCTCGCTCTTGTCGGCTGACTGCGCCGGCGCGTGGAGCGCCGCCGCCTTCGCGCGGGCTTTCTCGACGATCGCCGGACGCGCGGCGAACTCGACGAGCACGTCCTCGTCGGTGTACTCCTCGCGTTCGACGTTACCGTGGTCGTAGACCCACGAGACCAGACTCATCGCGTCGTCCGAGAGGGGGAGGAGGAGCCGCTCCTCGCGCCACTCGGGCAGTTCGGCTTCGATCCGGTCGGTCAGTTCGTCGACGTTCTCGCCGGTGAGTCCCGAGACCGTCACGGGGTTCGGCGCGAGCGCGTCGAGCGCCGCGCGCTTTTCGGCCAGCTCCTCGTCGTCGACGCGGTCGATCTTGTTGAGGACGGTCACGATCGGCGCTTCGTTGCGTTCGTACAGCGTGTCGTGGCAGGTGATGAGCTTCTCGCGCATCTCGTCGACCGACTCGGAGGCGTCGACGACGAGCAACACGAGATCCGCGCGGTACACCGAATCGAGCGTCGATTCGAAGGACTCGACGAGCCAGTGGGGAAGATCTGAAATGAATCCGACCGTGTCAGTCAGGAGGACGTCTCTGGTTCCCGTGTCAGCGCGGCGCGTCGTCGTCCCGAGCGTCGTGAACAGTCGGTCTTCGGACTCCGCAGTCGGGTCGAGGTCGGGGTGAAGCCCCTCGTTCTCGCCGACGTCGAGGTCGTCGGCGAGCCGTCGCATCAGCGTCGACTTCCCGGCGTTCGTGTAGCCCGCGAGCGCGACGAGATCGAAGCCCGATTCCCGGCGCTGTTCGCGTCGGGTTTCCTCCTTGTCGGCGATCGTATCGAGTTCCTGCTTGATCCGCGAGATCTGGGCTTTGATGTCCTGCTCTCGGCTCTCGTCGTACTCGCCGAGCCCCATAAATCCGGGGCGCTCGTCGCGCTTCGCAAGCGACGCCTTCGCTTCCGCGCGCGGGAGTTCGTAGCGAAGCTCCGCGAGTTCGACCTGCAACTGCGCCTTCCGGGTGTTCGCGCGCTGGCCGAAGATCTCCAGGATGAGCGTGAAGCGATCGATCACCTCGACGCCCTCGGGGAGTGCGCCACCGATGTTGTACGTCTGGTACGGGCCGAGCCGGTTGTCGACGATCACCGCCGCGGCGTCGGTCTCGCGCACCAACGCGGCGAGTTCGTCGACTTTCCCCTCGCCGAAGTGGTAGGCGGCGTCCTCCTCGCGCGACTGGGAGAGCCGTCCCACGACCTCGTATCCGGCCGCGTCCGCGAGCTCTGCGATCTCAGTCAGGTCCGCGTTCTGGCCGCCATCGACCCGCTTGGCGACGATGACCCGACCTGCACCACTCATAGCTCCACCGCGAACGCGGTGGGTTCGCTGTGTTTCACCTGCACTGTCTGCATTGGGATAGGCGGCCGAACCACTTGAACGCTACCCGAACCGCTATCGGAATCTGATCGAACTTTACGCGGCCTGTGTTACGTATTCGCTTGGATTATCTATAGAATGTGGATTTTAAAACGATCTATCACTCTAATTTTGTAGTTAAGTTTAAACACGAGCGACCCTGAGAGAAGATACTCAATGATACGTCGGATTCGTTCCCAATTTCTCCCACCCGACGCGACGCTGTTCGTCGCGCTCGCGACCGCGTGGGGACTGTCGTTCGTCGCCATCGAAGCCGGACTCGCTTACGTTCCACCGCTGTACTTCGCAGGCGTTCGATACGCCCTCGCGGGGGTACTCGTCCTCGCGTACGCAGCACTCACGACCGACCGCGTGCGCCCGCACGGTCGAACGGAGTGGCTCAACGTCGCCGTCGTCGGCGTCTTCCTCGTCGGCGGGTATCACGCGCTGCTGTACGTCGGTCAGCTGTCGGTCCCCGGACCGGTCGCGGCCGTGGTCGTAAGCCTCTCGCCGGTCCTGACCGCCGCATTCGCGGCGACGCTCCTAGACGACTCGCTCGACTGGCTCGACGGTGTCGGCTTTCTCCTCGGACTCGTCGGCGTCGCGATCGTCGCCGACGTCGATCCGACGAACCTCCTTGCTGGCGACGTCGTCGGTATCGCGATCTTGTTCGTCGCCGCGGGCAGTTTCGCCCTCGGATCGGTGCTGTCGACGCCACTCCGCACCACGCTCGCGGACGTGTCGATGCAGGCGTGGGCGATGCTCCTCGGCGCGGCGACGCTCTTCGCCGGATCCCTCGCGCGCGGTGAAGCCGTCGAGACCGTCGAGTGGTCGACGACCGCGCTGGCCGCGCTGGCGTATCTGACGATCGTCTCCGGCGTGATCGGCTTTCTCATCTACTTCGCGCTCCACGAGCGAGTCGGCCCCGCCGAGAGCAACCTCGTGAGCTATTTCCAGCCGATCGTGACGGCACTCGGCGCGTGGGCGCTCTTCGGCCAGACGGTGAGCGCGGCTACCGTGCTCGGCTTCCTCGGCATCTTCGCCGGCTTCCTCCTCGTGAAACACGAGGTCGTTCGGACGCGCCTCGACGTGGCACTGCCCCGTATCGATGCACAGGCGGCACTGATGGCCCTCAGCTGTCCGATCATCGAACGCGGTCGCGGACTCACCTTCGAGCGCGACGTCGCCTACGAGGATCTGTACGAGTCGACGACGGCCAGTTACGGGTACGACGCCGACTGACGAAGAGACCCAGATGTCGCATTGGAGAGTCGTGGTAACTCGACCCTCGCAAGGGTTATCCCCCACTCGACCCTCCGTTAGGTTGTAATGGCAAACGGTAAGGTTGATTTCTTCAACGACACAGGCGGCTACGGTTTCATCTCGACTGACGACGGCGACCTCGACGACGACGAAGACGTGTTCTTCCACATGGAAGACGTCGGCGGCGAAGACCTCACGGAAGGTACCGAGGTTGAGTTCGACATCGAGTCCTCACCCAAAGGTCCCCGCGCGACGAACGTCGTTCGGCAGTAATACCGAGACACACCTGTCGCTGTAAGCGACAGACAACACCTCGATTTTTTCAGACGATCACACGTCCGAGCGCACGCTCTCTGTATACGCTGTCTTCCCATTCTGCGGGTTGGCAGACTGACAACTGCGCTCTGAGTTCGCAGTTCGAGAAATCGTACCGCGGCAAAAAGGAGACGTATTAATCGAGGAAGTCGGGCTCGATCCGCTTTTCGTCGTATTCGCTATCGAGATGCGCGCGGAACGTCTCGACTTCGACGTCCTGTCGCTCGCGCTCCTTGCGGTCCCGCACCGAGATAGTGCCCGCTTCTTGCTCGTCGCCGCCGACGACGATCATATACGGGACGCGGTCCTCTTGAGCCTCGCGGATCTTCCGACCCAGCGTCCACGAGCGGTCTTCGACTGAGGTTCGAAAGTCGCCGAGTTCGTTTTTGACCCGGTGGGCGTAGCCCAACTGGTCGTCGCTGATCGGGAGGATGCGCACTTGTTCGGGGGCGAGCCAGAACGGGAACTTCCCGTCGAAGTGCTCGATGAGCACCATAAAGAACCGCTCGTAGGAGCCGTAGAGCGCGCGGTGGATCATCACCGGGCGATGCTCCTCGTTGTCCTCGCCCGTGTAGGAGAGCTCGAAACGCTCGGGCATATTGAAGTCGAGTTGGACGGTCGGGCCGTCCCACTTTCGTCCCAACGCGTCCTCGAAGGCGAAGTCGATCTTGGGTCCGTAAAAGGCTCCGTCGCCGGGTTCGAGGTCGTAGTCGATCCCTTGGCTTTCGAGCACCGATCGCAGTTGCGATTCAGCCTGCTCCCAGATCTCGTCGCCGCCGACGGACTTCTCCGGACGCGTCGCCAAGGCGACGTGCGCGTCGAGGTCGAACGTTTCGAGGACTTCGTAGATCGCGTCCATCACCTGATTGACCTCCTGCTCGATCTGCTCGGGGCGGCAGAACAGGTGACCGTCGTCGATCGTGAAGGACCAGACGCGCGAGAGGCCCGAAAGCTCGCCGCGCTGTTCTTTTCTGTACACTTTGCCGTCCTCGAAGTACCGGACGGGGAGATCGCGGTAGGACCAAGACTTCTGATCGAAGATCGTCGCGTGCCCCGGACAGTTCATCGGTTTTAACCCATACTCCTCGTCGTTGACGTCCATCAGGAACATATCGTCGACGTAGTTGTCGTAATGTCCCGACTTCTTCCACAGTTCCGTCCGGAACAGATGCGGCGTCTCGACGGGGTCGTAGCCGGCGTCCAGATTCAGCGAGCTCGCGTAGTCGCCGAGTTCGTCGAGGATCTTCTTCCCGTTCGGGTGATACAGCGGGAGCCCGGGCCCCGTGACTTCCGGAATCGAGAACAGATCCAGCTCCTGTCCGAGCTTTCGGTGATCCCGCTCTTCGGCCGCTTCGCGGAGCGTGAGATACTCTTCGAGATCCGACTCCGACTCAAAGGCCGTGCCGTACACACGCGTTAGCGTGTCGTTCTCCTCGTCGCCGCGCCAGTACGCAGACGAGATATTCAGCAGTTTCACCGCGCCGATCTCGCCCGTCGAATCGACGTGGGGGCCCTGACAGAGATCCGCGAAGTCGCCTTGGACGTAGAAGGAAACGGGATCCTCGCCGGCGGCCTCTTCCTCCAGAATCTCGCGCTTGTAGCGGTTGTTCTCGTAGGTCGCGAGGGCCTCCTCGCGGGGGCGCATCTCGCGTTCGATCGGGAGATCCTCGTCGACGATTTCCTCCATCTCCGCTTCGATCTCCTCGAGGTCGTCGGCGTCGAGGTCGACGTTCGTTACGTCGTAGTAGAAGCCCTCGTCGGTCGGCGGGCCTATCGCGAGCTTCGCGTCGGGATGGAGTCGCTTCAGTGCCTGCGCGAAGACGTGGGCTGCGGAGTGGCGCAAGACGCGGAGGTACTCGTCGCTCTGGTCGGTCACGATGACGATCTCCGCGCCGTAGTGGACGGGCGCGGCCTTGTCGACGAGTTCGCCGTCGACGACGCCCGCGACCGTGTCGCGGCCGAGTCCGGGTCCGATCTCGTAGGCGACGTCCTCGACCGTCGCGTCCTCCGCGACGGACAGTTCCGAGCCGTCGGGGAGGCGGACAACGATTTCGCTCATACGCGTTCGGAGTGCGAGCGCACGAATAAGTGTTTTCGAGTCGGCGGAGGAGGGGCACGAACCGACGTGTCGATCCCGCTATTCGACGATCGGTTCCGACGTGGTTGAGGAGTCTCCTCGAGGATCTGTATGTGGGTATATCTTTGAGAGTGGGGAATGTTCATATATCTACCCACCATACATTCGCGTATGTCCGAAGCGACACTCGACGATCGGGGCCGCCTGACGCTCCCGAAGGAGTTACGGGAGCAGTACGGGGACCGCTATCGTATCGTCCAGATTCACGACGGAATCAAATTAATTCCCATCGCGGAAAACCCACTTGAAGCGCTCCGAGACGAGTTCGCAGACGTGGAGAAGACAGCCGAGGAACTCCGTGCCGAGGCTCGTGGGACAGCGCTGGAGGAGGCCGGACGCTGAATGTATGTGGAAACCGATTTTCTCCTCGCACTCATTAAGGACGAGGACTGGCTGGGTGAAGCCACCGAAACGGTGTATCGAGCTCATCGCGACGAACTGTGGACGTCGCAGTTCACACTCATCGAACTGCTACTCGTCGCGTATCGCGAAGACAGAGACACTGAACGGGTCGTCACCAACGCTGCCGATCTCGTGGAGGTTCGCGGCGACGTCGAGACGGTCCTCGCGGCAGCGACGTACGTCGAGGACCACGGGTTCACGCCCTTCGATGCACTCCACCTCGTCGAATCGGACGGTGACACCGTCGTCTCCAGTGACGGCGCGTACGAAGAGTTCGCGCCGCGTCTCGATCTGAAAGCGGTGGCCGAAGAGTGAGGCGTCGAGGTCGCTCGATCAACAGATCGCGTAATAGGGGTACAGTTCGCCGCTCTCGGTGATTTCGACGTAGGCGTTCCCGTAGCAGGCGTTGGTCTCGACGGTGACGCTCTCGGTCGCGTTCCGAGCGGTCGCGATCACGCGGAACGACTCGATCCCGTCGGGGTCGGCGTCCGCGAGGTTGTACACGTCGCGGTCAGCGCCCGGATCGAACGTATCCGTCTCGTCGTAGACGGTCTCGTTGGTCGCCTCGCGCACGACGCGGATCCTGATCTCGACCGACTGGTTCCATCGATTCTCCACGTGAATCGACTTGTCGGCGTCGGGCTGTTCGGACGCGCCTGCGGTCCCTTCAAACGTCGACTCCGGGCGGGTCTGTGCAGCCGGTGTCGACCCCGGTGGAGACCCGTCAGTCGCTGACGAATCATCTGTGATCAGGGTTCGGGGCTCCGCCGTCGGGGTCGGCGTCGGGGTCGCGGTCTCAGACTCGGGGCCATCGGCTGGCATGCCGCCCAGACAGCCGGCTGTCAGGAGCAGGACACTCAGTACGGTTGCGATGCGCGTCCGGGACCTCATACCGAGGGCAACGACCACCGCGAGAAAGGGCTTTTTGGTGACTCAAACAGGGATTTGAGAGATCGGCATCGACGGCGAGTGACAGTCCAGCGGGCCGATTACTCGTCGAGCCCGCGCTTCACCTCGTCGGCGTAGGCGTCCGCGAGACGCGTCGGTTCGGGGAGCTTGTAGCCCTCGCAGAGCCGTTCGACGAGGTCGGTTGCGGTGTCGACGCTCACCCGGTGCCCGGGACTGACGTACAGCGGGTTGATGATCGGTCGCGAGTCGTACTGACGGGACTGCAGGGCGTGACCGATTTTTGTCCCGTTCTCCGCGTTCTCGACGCTCTCGTCCGCGCGGATCGCGGTCCGCCAGCCCTCGGGTCGGCCGTCGACGTCGGCGTCGGGTGTCCCGCAGAGTAGCCCCTTCGCGACGCCGACGCTCGGGAGATCGAGGATGACCCCGATGTGTGTCGCCAGCCCGGCCTGTCGGTAGTGAATGCGGCCGCTGCCGTCGAAGACGACGAAGTCCGGTTCGCAGGAGAGTTCCTCGAACGCCGCGAGGATCGGTCCGCCCTCGCGGAAGGCGAGCAATCCCGGGATGTAGGGTATTTCGAGATCCGTCACGGCGTGGGCGCGCTCGACGAGCTCCTCGCCGCGGCGAACGACCACGACGCTGACCGCTCGGTCGTCGAGGAACGCCTGATCGACGCCGGCGACGAGGGGCGCGTCGGATCTGGCGGTGTCACTATCGAGTGAGCGCTGTGCGGAGTCGACACCGACGCCGACGCGTTCGGGATCGAACCCGAACGCGTCCGTCCACGTCGCCGCCGCGGCGACCTCGCGCTGGAGCCCCTCCATTTCCTCGCGGGTCAGCGACGCGTCGGGAACGAACTGGGAGCGAACGGGGCGTACCATAGATTCGGCTTAGAACCGGCGTCCGGGGCCGCCCGGACCTCCCGGGCCACCGCCGCCGCCGCGACCGAACTGCAGGGAGTTGGGGACGCCGACACGTCCCTTCACGCGCACGCCGTAGAGGAGACCCACGAGCAGGCCGGCGAGGTGCGCGAGGTGGGCGACGTTGCCGCCGGTGAGTCCCGTCCCCGCGGCGACGCCGAAGCCAGCGATGATGCTGAACGCCGCGAAGCCGAACGTCAGCACCCACAGCGGCATCGGGATGATGAAGTACAGGTACACCTTCAGGTTCGGGTTCAGGACGGTAAGGACGCCCAGTACGCCCATAATCGCCCCAGACGCGCCGACGACGCCCGCACCGAACGGGCCGACGGTCAACAGCGTCGAAAACACCTGTGCGAGTCCGGCGACGATCCCCGCGCCGAAGAAGAGCGCGGTGAATCGCTTCGTATCGAGGTAGCGCTCGACGACAGGGCCGAAGAAGTACAGCGCGATGCTGTTGAACGCGATGTGCGTGAACCCGCCGTGCGCGAAGATCGAGGTGATCCACGTCCAGACGTATTCGACGTGGCCGGGCGAGAGAACGAACATCGCCTGCCAGAGACTACTCTGTGGCCCCGCGCCCAAAAGGAGGGGAACGATGAAAAACTGCAGCGCGAACGTGATCCACATCGCGCCGAGGAACACGTAGCTCATATTCCTGCGGAAGTAGCCGAGCGGGCCACCGGTCCCGGTGAGCCGATCGATGTACCCGCCGGAACTCGACGTGCGCCCGCGCTCTTGGACGGTGGCATCGAACCCGCTGTCGAACACACCTGACGGGTCGTCCCACTCGGCGAGCCCCGGACAGTCGTGGTTCTCCGGAAGGCGGTGCTCGGCGCAGAACGTGTTGCCGCACCGTCGGCACTGGTACGGTAGATTTTCGTGTGCCCCGCACTGGTCGCAGGTAGCCATCACTTTCCGTAGTCGCGGCGGAAGTAAAAGCGGTTCCCCTCGATCCGTCGGCGTCGCGTGATCGACCCGCGGAACTCAAGCGGTTCGGGGGAGGAGAGGCGAGGATCGTGCGATCGCCTCGGACTCGGCGCGCCAGTGGACACTCGAATACCCTATGCGTCCGCCGACTCGGGCCGGCCCTCGGCAGCGTCGCCGGCAGAACGATCGGACTCGTCGGTCGATGCCTCCGCGTCATCCGTTTCCCGAGGCGGTCGCGGAACGACCGTCGGGTGATCGACGCCGAGGCGCGGGTGTTCAGCACTCATCACGCGTGAATATTGGAGTGCGGTAGTGAAAAGATTACCCATACGCATAATACATCCCGAGGCCGCGGACTGATTACTGGCACAAATGAGCCGTGACGGGACGGTCGGCGTTTCACGCACTCACGTCGGAGGTGCATCCGCTGTCGGGTGGTGAAAAATTCGGTGTGGCCGAGTGAACGGCGACGTTAGGCGAAGTTCTCTTCGTAGAGGTCCATCGCGTGTTCGATGGCGTCTTTCGCGGCCTGAGCGTCCCCCCAGCCGAGCGTTTCCGTCTGCTTGCCCGCCTCGAGGTTCTTGTAGGTCTCGAAGAACTCGGCGATCTCGGCCTTCTGCTGGTCGGAGAGGTCGTCGACGTCCTGCACGTCGTCGTAGCGCGGATCTTCGGCGGGGACGGCGATGACCTTGTCGTCCTTCTCGCCGTCGTCGTCCATCTCCATCAGCGCGACCGGGCGCGCCTCGATGATGCAACCGGGGAACGTCTGGTCTTCGACTAACACGAGGATGTCGAACGGGTCCTCGTCGTCGTAGTACGTCTGCGGAAGGAAGCCGTAGTCGGAGGGGTAGTGAACGTTCGAGTGGAGGACGCGATCGAGGACGACACCCGGAACGTCCTTGTCGTACTCGTACTTGTTCCGCTCGCCCTTCAGGCACTCGATGACTGCGTATACGACGTCCGGCGCGTCGGGGCCGGTCTCGATGTCTTCCCAGAGGTTCGTCATACCTGTGCTCTTTCCGAACGAGGAAAAAGGCCTTTCGCATCGTCGCCGAGCACTGTAATTCGAGAGTTGTCCCTCATTGCGGGACAGAAAATGTCACGCTGGCTCCAACGAGTGGCAAGTGTTACCAAAATATACTCCACTGGTATTCCTAGAAGAATATCCCAACCGGATGACTGTCCGACAAAAGCGCAGTACTCGTGTCCACAATTACAGACTGAAAGTGGATGATTCGAGTCCAATAGGGCGTTATACAGCCAAATCATCCTAACAAACAATTGAGTTGAGAAGGGTTATATATCCCGGCGACATTTCCTCTGGTATGTCAGAGGCACAAACAGTTACTGACACAGATAGCGTAGTTCGCGACCTTACGGCGTTTCAGCAGAACATCCTGGTGATCCTGGCAGAAGAGCCGATGTACGGCCTCGCGATCAAGCGACATCTCGAATCGTATTACGGGACAGAAGTGAACCACGGGCGACTCTACCCCAACCTCGACGACCTCGTCGAGATGGGACTCGTCGAAAAGAGCGAACTCGACAAGCGAACGAACCAGTACGAACTCACCGAGGAGGGCCACGACGCGCTCATCGACCAGTTCGACTGGATGTTCGGGAAGTTCGTCGCCGACGACGAACGCGCCGACGAACTCTCGGATCTCGTCGAAGCGCACCGGTAGCGACGTTCGACGACCGAACGACGACGGAATTCAGTTCAGGTTCCGGGCACTTCGTCGCCGACGTCGTCCACGAGGGCGACGCTCTCGGCGACGATGGATTCCTGTTCTTTTGACGGCCACGCGTTGCGAGGATAGTACTCCGTGAGGAACTCCGCTCGCTCGTCGGCGGTGGCGTCGTCGACGCGTTTCAGGTAATGGTTCCCCATAAAATCCGCAAACACGCGGACGTTTGCGGCGTGATCGGGGCCGTACGCCGCTTCGACGGCCTCGACGATCGACTGGTTCGCTTCTTCGACGGCCTCCCAATCGGCACCGAGGTCCGGTCCCGACAGCGACACCTCGGCGGCGCGGTCGGTGTCCTCGATCTCGTCGAACTGCACGACGCCGTCGTCGATCCACTCCTCGGGATAGAGCACGAGCGTATCGTCCTCCTCGCGGACGCGGGCGACGAAGTCGTGATCTTCAACGATATCATCCCGGCGCTCGCGATACGCGGCCTCGGCGTCGTCGAGGGCCGCCTCCTCGGCCAGTCGCGTCAGCCGCTCGGCCTCCTCGACGACCGCCTCGGGGAGTTCGTCGCTCGCGTCGCTCGCGTCAGACGATGCTACGGCTCCGCTCGTCACAGCACTGTCGCCGTCGTTCGTTGTCGCGTCCGCGTCGTCGTTCATTGTCGCGTCCGCGTCGTCGTTCATTGTCGCGTCCGCGTCGTCACTCCTGCCAGCGTCCTCCGCGTTCGGGCGGTTTTCAGCCATTGTCCAAGGCCTCGTTCGCTAGTGAGTCGGCGCGCTCGTTTACCTCTCTCGGTACGTGTTCGATCGACCACCGATCGAACGACGAGAGCAACTCCATCACGCGCACGCGGCGCTCTCTGAGTTCGGGGTTGTTGGTGTCGTACTCGCCCCGCACCTGTCGGACGATCAGCTGGGAGTCCCCGCGAACGTCGACCTCGTCGAACCCGTAGTCGCTCGCGGCCTCCAGCGCGCGTTCGAGCGCCGCGTACTCCGCGCGATTATTTGTCGTCTCGCCGATCCGCTCGCTGCCCTCGGCGACGATACCGTCGCTCGTGACGATCGCCCACCCGATCGCGGCGGGGCCGGGATTCCCGCGACTCGCACCGTCGAAATAGACGTGCGCCCGCCCGCCCGCGCCCGACCGGAGCAGCGCGAGGAGGTCGGTCGGCCGCGCTCCTTGGACGACCACCTTGTCGTCGTACGCGACAGCCGTTGCTCCGCCGCGCTCGGCGCGCCAGCGCTCGTACTCGGTGTTTCCCGCCTCGACCGAGACGCCCGCGGTTTCGAGTCGCTCGCGGGCGACGTCGGGATCGAGATCTACGCTCGGCATAGCGGAGGGTAGCGCAGGAGCCGAAAGAAGGGTTCGATGTCGCGATCGGAGTGATCGCATACGCGGTGTCGCGGGACCAGCGACGCGACGACTGGGTCGCCATCGGTATTCACGGCCCGATTCCCGTCGTCAACGCGGTGAAAACACCCCAATTCGGCAAAGGGTTTAAATTTCGCGAGATAGCGAATATAAAAATGCGATGACACGGCCCACCCGCCAGCGGGAACAGGACGGTGAGAGGACGCGATGGCAGGGAGCACGCGAGGAAGCAAACGAAGACGAAGCCGAAGCCGACGCCGACGATATCGAGATCGAAGATATGGACGAGGAAGATCTCGTCCGAACGGGAGACGGCGAACTCATCCACGAACCCACGGGCATCGTCGTCGAGGAAGAGCAGATCGATCCGGGGCCGGAGTGGCGCGCGTTCAACCACTCCGAGCGACAGTCGAAGTCCCGCGTGGGAGCGCCGACCACGCAGACGATGCACGATAAGGGGCTGACGACGACGATCGACTGGAAGGACAAAGACGCCTACGGCCGGTCGATTTCGTCGCGAAAGCGCTCGCAGATGCACCGGCTCCGGAAGTGGCAAGAGCGCATCCGGACGAAAGACGCGGGCGAACGCAACCTCCAATTTGCATTATCAGAAATCGACCGGATGGCCTCCGCGCTCGGCGTGCCTCGCTCGGTACGGGAGGTGGCCTCCGTCATTTATCGACGCGCGCTCAACGAGGACCTCATTCGGGGCCGCTCGATCGAAGGCGTCGCCACCTCCGCGCTCTACGCCGCCTGTCGAAAAGAAGGCATTCCCCGCTCGCTCGAAGAGATTTCCGACGTCTCTCGCGTCGAGCGAAAGGAGATCGGACGGACGTATCGCTACATCTCCCAAGAGTTAGGACTGGAGATGCGTCCGGTCGACCCGAAGAAGTACGTCCCGCGGTTCTGCTCGGAACTCGAGCTCTCGAAGGAGGTCCAATCGAAGGCCAACGAGATCATCGAGACAACCTCGGAGAAGGGGCTGCTCTCCGGGAAGTCGCCGACGGGCTTCGCCGCGGCCGCGATCTACGCCGCGTCGCTGCTCTGCAACGAGAAGAAGACCCAGCGCGAGGTCGCAGACGTCGCGCAGGTGACCGAGGTCACCATTCGTAATCGGTACCAAGAACAGATCGAAGCGATGGGCCTGCACAGCTGAGCCCCGAGGCGCGGGTCGGGGTCCCGAAGAGCGAATTCGCGTCTCCCGTCGACCGAATCGACGACCGCCGTGCGGCCGCGAACGCCGAACCTTCATATCCGTAGACGCCGCAGTACCACCCGATGAAACTGGACGAGTACGTCGACATCGAGCGCAACGAGCGAGCGGAGCGTCGACGACTCGCCGAGGAGAAGTCCTACGACATCCTCGATCACTTGGAGACGTTTCAGGACCGGTTCGAGGAGACGCTGCAAGGCGACTCCCTGTACGGCGGCGTCTCGCCGTCGATCTTCGTCGGGACGTCGAACTACCCGCGCGTCTCGACCGGCCTGCTGTCGCCGGTCGGCCACGAGGAGGACGCAGCGCGGTTCGAGACGTCCGGGGCGTGGTACGACGAGGGCGTCTCGATCAACGACGTCTTCGCGCGGCGGACGTCGCTTCTCAACTCCAATCGATCCCAGAAGGTGACGAACGTCGCCGACTCGTGGAACGGCTTCCTCGGAACGCAGCGCGAGGTCGCAATCTCGGATCGGCCGGTGACAGTGGAAATCGGCCTCGACGAGCGCCCCGATCTCGACTTTGATCCCGGCGTCGAGGACGTCGCGACCCCCGTCGGGCCGCGCGCCCGCGCCCGTTCGGCCGACCTCGCGGAGAATCCGCACGTGCCGCGACTCGTCAAAAAGACGCTCGAAGACGACGACTGGAACGCCGAGGGCGCGATGACGTACCTCTACCGCCGCGGCTTCGACGTCTACGACGTCAACACGATCCTCTCTGCCGGCGCGCTGGGCCAGACCGAACAGCGACGGCTCGTCCCGACGCGGTGGTCGATTACCGCTGTCGACGACACCGTCGGAAAGTACCTTCGCGGGAGAATCCGGCCGAACCCCGGGATCAACGAGGTCGAGATCCACCGCAACGAGTTCATGGGCAACGCCTTCTGGGTGATTCTCGCGCCGGGGAAGTGGGAGTACGAACTCGTCGAAATGAAAGCGCCGGGGAGCGTCTGGAACCCCGATCCGGAGGCGGGGATGTACCTCGCGGCCGACAGCGAGGGCCAAGAGGGACGGACCGGCTACGTCGACGAGACCGCCGGAGCCTATCACGCCGCCAGACTGGGCGTCCTCGAACACCTCGAAGAACGCGGGCGGCAGGCGAAGGCGCTCGTTCTCCGGCACGTCTCCGACGAGTACTGGGGGCCCGTGGGCGTCTGGCAGGTGCGCGAGACGGTCCGGGACGCCTTCGAGGAGGAGCACGGGACGGCGGAGACGTTCGCCGAGGCGGTCCGGGGCGTCACCGAGCACCTCCCGGTGTCGCTCGCGACGCTTCGCCGAAAGTCCACGATGGCCGCCGGACTGCAGACGACGTTCGGGGATTTCGGTCCATAGCCCGGGCATAGACGGAATCGACATACCTCCCGTTTGTGCCGCGGCCCCGGCGGTACTACTTTAACCGTTCGCTGAGACGTACCTTCGGAGGACTGCACGGTGGAAATCTCAGATAAACTCTTGTGTCTGTTCAACGCGGATGTTCGTGAAGAAGACGACCGCTATATCGTTGAAGTGCCGAAACGCGAGGTCGAGACCGGATCGATCGATCCCGGCGAGGCCTACCGCGTCGCTCTCATCTCTCGTGCGGTCGAATCGACGACGGAATCGACCGAGACCGAGCAGCCGACGTCAGAGCCACAGCCCCCGGTCGAGCCGGGCGAACTCCGATACGTCGAGATCGAGGACATCGGCAAGCAGGGCGACGGGATCGCCCGGGTCGAGCGTGGGTACGTCATCATCGTCCCCGGCACCGACATCGGTGATCGCGTGAAGATCGAGGTCAGCGAGGTCAAATCGAACTTCGCGGTCGGCGAAGTGATCGAAGAAGAGATCTGACGGCACTCGCTACTCTACACCCGATCGCGTCTCGCTCGGATAGCTTCCAGTGAAGATCTCGAAGTCGATTTCGGGACTCGACACGGCCGCTGCCGACTCGTACGGTCGATTAACCACGATGTCTCCGGCAGTGCGATCCCCGATGCCCGGTATCGCCGTTAGTTCGTCCATCGTCGCCGCGTTCGGATCCAGCGGATAGGGAACCCCCGTCACCGATCGATAGCCGTGGTCGACGACCGCGATATCGATCGTCTTTCCTAACTCGCGTTCGCCCGGAATCCCGACCAGGAGCGGGTAGGTTCCGAGTTGGCGGCCGAACGTCCGCCCGTCCTGATGGTATTCGAGGTGCACGTTCGGGAGGACGGTTCCGACGGGCGCGAGTCGCCGCAGCATCGGTCGGTCGATCTCCTCGCGCACCTCGCGTTTGTACTGCTTGAAGCGCTTCTTGTGCGCCTTCGCGATGTTCGCGCCATCCTCGGCCATCTCGGTGCCCTCGAAGGCCATCACCTGCCGGATGTTGATCCGGCGGACCATCAGCCCGGCGTCGTAGACGCGTTCGAGGAACCGTTTGTTGTGCTCGAACGTCTCTGCGCGCTCGCCTTTCAGTCCGTGCAGGAGATTGATTCCAGGCAGGAGCTTCGGGAGCCGGTTCGACGCGTCGCTCGCGGCTCCGCCGCTCGCATTCGAGACGCGTGGCGTCTCGCGGTCCCTGTGAGTAGGCGCGTCAGCCGGGTCGTCACCGGGCCGCCACCCAGCCTCTTCGTTGACGATCTCGATGGCCCGAAAGCACTGGTCGGCGGTGACATTCAGCTGATTCTCCTCTTGGACGACCGGATCCGCGGATTCGAGGCCGAAGGCGGCGGTGTCGCCGGGCGTGTTGTGCTCGGCGATGATGCGGATACCCTCTCTGGCTTTGTCCGGCCACTTCACCACCGTAATCGGGTTCATATTGTCGAGGTGCAGCGTGCCTAGGTCGGGGGCGACCTCGCGGATCCCGCCGTAGAGCTTCCGCAGGGCGTCGGGGTTGGGGGCTTCCCCGTCACCGCCGTACGCGAGGATGTCGGCCTGACGGCCAAGTCTGAGGTGTCGGACGCCCCGGTCGTAGAGCGCTGCGACCTCGCCGACGACGGACTCGGGCGTCCGGAAGGCGGGATTGCCGTACATCGGCTCCGTGCAGAACGAGCAGCGATACGCGCACCCCCGGGAGGTCTCCAACTCACAGATGAGGTAGTCGGGGTGGTTCGGGTGCTGTTCGACGACGAACGCGCCCTTCGCGGCCCAGCGGTCCAGTTCGTCGTTGTCGCGGTAGCGGTTCTCGAACCCTTCGAGCCCACTATCGACGAGATCGTACGCGGCGGCCTCGACGTCGGCCATCGCGAGGAAGTCGTAATCGAGGTCCTGCCGCTGCATCTCCTGTGCGCCGGCGTTCTCCTCGCCGACGCCGAAACGGATCGGCCCGCCCATCACCGAAACGCCCTCGGCGGCCCACGCGAGTTCGCGCACCTCGTCGGGTTCGGCGGGAGTACCACCGACGTAGTTGCCGGGGACGGTCATCCCGCCGACGTAGACGAAGAGATCCGCGTCGGCGACGTCGGCCCACTTCCGTCGCTCCTCGCGGAGTTCGTCGATCGTGTGGTAGGTGACGTTCGATTCGGGGACGCCAGCGTCGACGATCGCACCGGCCGTGAATCGCGGATACGTCGAGATGTACGGCGGCACGCCGAAGTGTGCCGGCTCGTCGACGTAGCCGTCGACGATCGTCACGGAGAGGTCGGCCGGATCGGTCATAGCGTGTCAAAGAGCGCCGAGCGGTAAAACGCTCACTCTCTGGGGGCGAGGGAGACAGACGGACTCGAACGGAGCCGACAGACGGAATCGTAAGACCAGTTACCGGCGGCACCGACCCGACGAGTATGCCCGAAGACGCCGCTCCCGACGTCCGGCTGCGACCCGCCCGCCCCGCAGACGCGGCCGCCGTCCGCGACATCTACGCGCCGTTCGTCCGCGACACCCCCGCGACGTTCCGTACTGAGGTCCCCTCCGTCGACCACGTCGAAAGCGAGATCCGCGAGAAGCGCACAGATGACCAGTATCCGTGGTACGTCGCTGTCGAGGAAGACGTCGAAGCCCACAGTGATGCGAGCGACGAACGGCGACCGGAGGTCGTCGGCTACGCCTACGCCGGCCAGCTCCGTGACCGCCGGGCCTACCGCTGGGTCGTCGAGACGTCGATCTACGTCGACCCCGACGCCCACCGCGGCGGGATCGGGACGCTCCTCTACGACCGCCTGTTAGACACGCTCCGCGAACAGGGCTACTGCGGCGCGTACGCCGCGCTCGGGATGCCGAACCCCGAGAGCGAGGCGTTCCACGAGCGCTACGACTTCGAGCGGATCGGGACGTTTCCCGCCGCCGGATTCAAACTCGGCGAGTGGCACGACGTCGTCTGGTACCACCGGCGGCTCCGCGATCCCGAAGACGAGCCCGACGAACCGCGCCCGGTTTCTGCAGTCGATAGCGCGTTCGAGGCCGGCGACGTCGGCGAAGCGGTGCCTGCCGACGATGAAGCGTTCGTCGATGACGAGATCGGGGAGTAATCGCCGCGGCGGCAACCCTTCGGAGAGTCGCCACGTTCAAGCGCTCCGGCCGAGTTGCACCGACAACGATGACACGAAGCGTCTGGCTCAAGGCCGACGACAGCGTCGGCGACTGGGAGACACGGAAGCGACGGATCACGACTGGGCTCGAAGCGGGCGTCGACTGGGTGCTCGTCGACGAGGCCGACGTCGACCGCGTGCGGTCACTCGGCGACGTCTCGGTGGCCGCGTTCCGCCGAAACGCCGACAGCAGCCTGATCGACGACGTCGAGGCCGACTCCGAGACCGAAAGCGGCGGTGAGGCCGACGCCTACATCGTCGGCAAAAAGGGGGAAGGCGACGGCACCGTCGATTTACCGAACGATTTCTCGGGGTCGGCGGACCTGACCGCGCTCCGCCGCGAGGACGAGCGCGCGCAGGGCGCGTACGTTCGAATCCTCTCGAAAGACTACGAGTCCTTCGCGGAGGAGGCCGCCGCAGACGCCGACTACACCATCGTCGTCGGCGAGGACTGGACGATCATCCCCCTCGAAAACCTCATCGCGCGCATCGGCGAGGAGACCGACCTGATCGCGGGTGTCACCAGTGCGGAGGAGGCCAAGACCGCCTTCGAGACGCTCGAACTCGGTGCCGACGGCGTTCTCTTGGACTCAGACGACTCCGACGAGATCCGGCGGACGGTCGAGATCCGCGACGAGGCCGAGCGCGAGACGCTGGACCTCGAATGGGCGACGGTCACGGCCGTCGAACGCACCGGGATGGCCGACCGCGTCTGCGTTGATACCGGGAACCTGATGGAGCACGACGAGGGAATGCTCGTCGGCAGTATGGGCCGCGGCCTCTTCTTCGTCCACGCGGAGACCGCGGAGTCGCCATACGTCGCCTCCCGGCCGTTCCGCGTCAACGCCGGGGCGGTCCACGCCTACGTCCGAACGCCCGACGGGGGCACGAAGTACCTCTCGGAGCTCAAAAGCGGCGACGAGGTCCAGATCGTCGACGCCAACGGGAAGACGCGCGAGGGAGTCGTCGGCCGCGTGAAGATCGAGAAGCGCCCGATGTTCCGCGTCGAAGCCGAGATCGACGGCGACCGCATCGAGACCCTGCTGCAGAACGCCGAAACGATCAAAGTCCCCACTCGCGACGGGCGCAAGTCGGTCACCGACCTCGAAGCGGGCGATGAGATGCTGGTGTACTACGAGCAGACCGCTCGGCACTTCGGCGAGGCCGTCGAAGAGAGCATCATCGAGAAGTAGTCCGCGAAGCGGTCGAAGCCGACCGCAGTACCTGTTTTACTGCTCTGTTTCCGGATATTCCCACTCCAGTTCGATCGTACACCAGGGACAGAAGTCGATCTCGGGGTCGAGGTCGCCGCCGCAGTTCGGACACTGCGGGCCGTCGGCCGCGGTCGGCCCCTGCACGGCGAGTCGATACGCATCGAACGTGCTCACCATCAACAGGCCGAAGATCGGGGCCGTGACGGTCATCGGTAAGGATCCCGGATCGAGCGACGTCAGCGCCGCCGGGTCCGCGACGGCCACCGTCGACGCGTCGACGAACACCCAGAGGAGCACGATCGCCGCCCCGACGACGAACGAGAACCACGCCGCGGCGCGACGCCAGCGACGCAAATAGAGGTGTCCGGCACCGGCGACGCCGAGGCTCGCTCCGAGGACGGCCACGAGGGCCGTAATCATCGCGCGACGGCGCGTTCGGGTCATATCCGGTGACGACGGTGTGAGGGTGTATAAATCTCTGGAATCGAAGATATCGGCGGAAAACGGCCGAAATCGGATCGGGAGTCGGCGCAGTCGCAGTCGACCGCGTACCAGCGAGTCTACGCGAGGCCGATGCTCTCTTCGGCTTCGAGCAGTTCGTGATACCGGTTACGGATCGTGACCTCGGAGATGTCTGCGACGTCGCTGACGGCCGCCTGCGTCGTCTTCTCGTTGGTGAGAAGCGCCGCGGCGTACACTGCTGCGGCCGCGAGGCCGACCGGCGACTTGCCGGAGTGGACGCCCTTCTCCTTGGCGTTCTTCAGGAGCTGACGCGCGCGGAGTTTCGCCTCGTCGGACAGGCCGAGTTCGGAGGCGAAGCGCGGGACGTACTGCTCTGGGTCCGCGGGCTTGACTTCCAGCGACAGCTCGCGGGCGATGTATCGGTAGGTGCGCGCGACCTCGCTTTTCGGGACGCGCGAGACCTCCGAGATCTCGTCGAGCGAACGGGGAACGCCCGCCATCCGCGCCGCGGCGTAGACACACGAGGTGGCGACGCCCTCGATCGAACGGCCGGGGAGCAGATCCTCGTCGAGCGCGCGGCGATAGATGACCGAAGCGGTCTCCCGAACGTTCTCGGGGAGCCCGAGGGCAGATGCCATCCGGTCGATCTCGCCGAGCGCCTGCTTGAGGTTGCGTTCTTTCGAGTCGCGCGTGCGGAAGCGCTCGTTCCACTTGCGGAGGCGCTGCATCTTCTGGCGCTGGTTCGACGACAGCGAGTTGCCGTAGGCGTCGCGGTCGCGCCAGTCGATGTTCGTCGACAGTCCCTTGTCGTGCATCGTGTTCGTCGTCGGCGCGCCGACGCGGGACTTCTGATCTTTCTCCTTGGCGTCGAACGCGCGCCACTCGGGGCCGCGGTCGACGGAATCCTCGGTGATGACGAGACCGCAGTCGTCACAGATGGTTTCGCCGTGCTCGTCGTCGACGACGACGTTGCCACCGCACTCCGGGCAGGCGAGTTCCTCGTCGGCGGTTTCGGATTCGGTTTCGTGTTCGTCCTCGTTCTCGTCGGGTCGAACCCAACGCTGGCCGGCCGAGCTCCCGCTTCGATCGGTGTTCGTTCGCGATTCGTCTCTCGTTCTCGCGTTCACGCGAGTATACGTACTCTTCTCGCTCATCGGTATAGCGACGAATGCTCCGTGCCACAGATACGGGGGGTAAGAGAGGCCCGGAGCGGTCCGTATCAACTCCACCGACGGAGAATATAAAAGCGGTTCGGAATCGCTCGCGCGAATCCCACGCACAGACCCGGTTAGGGGGATCTTTCGATAACGACCGTTAGGATTTATATATTGGAGTAGCAGCCGGGGCGTAACCGCCCGGAAGCCCCGAAACGCGTCTGCCCGTCCGAACGCCTCCACAATACATTTGCTCGTCGCCCTCGCGAGTTCGCGTATGACTCTAGCGGGCGGACAGCAGGAACAGAGTGCGGCGGCGGAGGCCCAGCGGTCGGTCGTTTCACTCGCGCCCAGTGCGACGGCGACGGTGGCCGCGATGGGGGGAGGGGATCGAATCGAGGGCGTCACCGCCCACTGCGCGCTCGATCGGCCGGTCGTCGGCGGGTGGTTGAATCCCGACTACGATCGGCTGGCGGAACTGAATCCCGACCTCGTCTGCACGGCGGACAGCCTCCAAGCGGACATCCGCGACGACCTCCGCGACCGCGGCTACGACGTCTGCCACGTCGAGCCCGACACCCTCGATGCCGTCGTCGACTCCTTCGAGACCCTCGGCAACGCTGTCGGCCTCCCCGACGCCGGTGCAGAACTCGCGGCCGACGCGCGCGACCGGATCGAGACGGTCCGCCGTCGTGCCGACGCGTCGCTGCAAACTGACGGGGGCGAACGCCCCGTCGTCTACTGTGAGGAGTGGGGCGATCCGCCGATGGCCGCCGGCAACTGGGTTCCGGAGGCGGTGGAGGCCGCCGGCGGGCGGTACCCGTTCTGCGACCCCGGGGAGCGCTCTCGGGAGGTCACCCGCGAGCGCGTCGAGAGCGCGGATCCGGAGCACGTCGTCATCCACCACTGCGGGTACGGCGACGGCGTCGACCCCGAAATCGTGGCCGACCGCGGCTGGACCCTCGACGCCGCGGTCCACGTGCTCGACGACGACCTCCTGAATCAGCCGAGTCCCGCGCTCGTCGACGGAATCGAGACGCTCGCCGCGTTGTTCTACGGCGACGAGTAGCGCCACCGGTCGCGTGCCGTCTTGGTCGCGTGTCGACGACGGCAGGCGGGGCTCACCCGGAACCGACACACGTTTGCGGCGGGATACGAACGCTCAGGTATGCGAATCGCAGTGGGCAGCGGCAACCCCGTCAAGCGCGACGCGACCGCACGCGTCTTTCCTGCGTCGACGGTGGTCACCGAGCCGGTGCCGTCGGGCGTCGCCGAGCAACCGATGGGCCACAACGAGACGAGAAGGGGCGCACGGAACCGAGCGATCGCGGCGCTCCGGGCCGGTGCCTACAACCTCGGTGTCGGCATCGAAGGCGGTGTGGCGTCCTTCGGCAGGTCGAACGGTTCTAAAATCGGTGACGGATCGAACGACGTCGACAGCAACGTCCACGCCGATGCCGACAGCCACGCCGACGCCGACGCCGACAGTAACGTCCACGCCGACGCCGACGCCGACAACAACGCCGACACCGACGCCGACGCCGACAACAACGCCGACACCGACGCCGACGACCTGTTTCTCGTGATGTGGGCTGCGGTCACCGACGGCGAGCGCCGGGGCGTCGGCGCGGGGCCGAGTCTCTTGCTCCCGGAATCGATCGCGGCGCGAGTCCGAGACGGGGAGGAGTTGGGGCCGGTGATGGACGATATCCTCGGCGAGTCGAACGTCGCGAGAAAGCAGGGTGCAGCCGGCGCGTTTACCGACGGGCGGCTGAGCCGCACCGACGCGCTCGACGCGGCGGTGACCGCCGCCGCGTCGCCGTTTCTGAGTGACCTGTACTGAATACAGTCGAGAGCGGCGAAATCGAACTCGACCGACAAAATCGAACTCGACCGCCGTTCAATCGAGGGTGACGGGTTCGTCGGTGCCCTCACGCACGTCGCGCGTCTCCTCGACGGCGGTCGTCAGCGAGACGTTGAGCCCGAGCATCGAGGCGTAGCCGCCGATGACGGTGACGATGTTCTTCACGGCGTGATCGAGGACGGCCGCGCCCAGCGCCAGTTCCGGACCCAGCGGCGTCAGCGCGACCACGAGTAGCGTGAACGCGCCCTCGTAGAGGCCGACGCCGCCGGGCGACAGCGGGAGCACCTTCGCGAGGTTGCCGACGCTGACGGCGAAGAAACTCACCGCGACCAGTTCGACCGCAGGCAGGCCGGGATCGAACGCCGCGAGGACGAACAGCGCGGTCACGACGTCAAGCGTCCAAATGAGGACGCTCGTGACGCCGACGCGAGCGAACCCCTCGCGCGTGCCGGCCACCGTCTGGAGGTCGCCGACGAACCGACCGATGACCCCGGCGACGAAGTCCGCGTACGAATCCGTGCTGAGTCGGTGGACGAACGCGGTAACGAGATCCCGGTCGCTCCGCGCGGAGAGGGCGATGACGCCGACCGCGCCGATCGCGGCGAGACTGACGGCGACCGCGACCGCGACCGCGACGCGACCGGCACCCTCGGCACCGACGACCGTCCGCGCGAGTTCGGCGGTCTGTCCGGTCACCGTGTAGCCGATGAGCACGACGCCGGCCATCGTGGCGATGGTGAGCAGGTCGAACACCCGCTCGGCCGCCAGCGACGCGAATCCGGAGGGGTACGGGATGCCGCACCGCGCCTTCACCACGTAGGCACGGATCAGATCACCGGCGCGGGCCGGGAAAACGAGATTCCCGGTCTGGCTGATGAACACCGCGCCCATCAGGAAGCTGACCCGCTCGCGGAAGCCGAGTTCCGAGAGTATGTCCCGGTAACGGAGCCCTCGGAGCGGCCACGAGAGGAGATACACGAAGACCCCCGCGGCCACGAGCACCGGGTCCGCCTCGCCCATCTCCGAGAGCACCGCACCGAAGTCGATGTACTGCGTCATCAACACGAGCGCTAGGATCGCCAGTCCCGCCCCGGCGACCATCCCGACGCGGCGCGAGAGCCGCGGTCGAACCGACAGCTGCCACCACGTTCGGAGGATCTGACTGCCCATCCCGAGGACGTCGCGGACGAGATCGACCTTCGTGTCGCCCTTCGGCGTCCAGTCGACGGGGAACTCCGCCACCTCGTAGCCCTTTCGCTGCGCGCGAACCAGCATCTCGGTGTCCCAGAACCAGTGTTCGTCCTCGACGTCCTCCCGCAATGCCTCGAACGCCTCCCGGCTGAAGGCTTTGAACCCGCACTGGTGATCTCTGAGATCGGATCCGAGGAACGTCCGCACGAGCCCGTTGTACGCGCGGCTCGGCACCCCGCGCTTTGCAGGCCGCTCGGCCACGTTTCCAGGCAGCCACCGCGAGCCCGTCGCGACGTCGGCCTCGCCGGATCGGATCCGTTCGACGAGCGTTTCGAGGTGCCGCATATCGGTCGCCAAATCCGTGTCGAAGTAGACGAGTACGTCGCCGTTCGCGGCCTCGAACGCCCGTTCGAGCGCGCCGCCGCGCCCGAGCCGCTCGTCGCTGTGGAAGTGCCGGACCCGGTCGTCCGCGTCGGCGAGGCGGTCGGCGATCTCCGGCGTCCGATCGTCGCAGCCGTCCTCGGCGACGATCACCTCGTACGTCCCGCTGTCGAGAAACGAATCGAGCGTCCGGAGGGTCGTCTCGACGGTCGCCTCGATGGTCGCTTCCTCGTTGTACGCCGGGAGGACGACACTCACGTCGAGAGAGTCGCTCGACGGTCGTACGTTCGATTCCGACGACTGGGCGTTCGATTGGTCCTCGTGCTCCACCGGCGCGTCACGTGCTGCGGAAGCGTCACCCGCTGCGGGAGCGTCACGCTCCGAAGGGGAGTCACGCTTGGTTCCACGACGAGGACCACTCATTAGCAGCATCTGACGCTCCGGGCAGTATGAACTTTCTGTCTCGATTGTTGGCGCTTGCTCACCTCCGGTCGGTTTCCAGTCCGAGTACGCGGCGTTAGGTGACCGTACCCGAAACAGCGCTCAGGGTGAGCGAATTCTCAGATTGCGCTGCACGAATCGCATCACTGCGCGGTGTTAACTACCCGTACCAAACTACTCTTAGGTGACTCTCCCGTCACGACGAGTATGAGCGCGACCGCCACGACGACGACCGCACCGAACCTCAGCGACAAGCAGCGCCGGATCCTTCAGTACCTCCAATCGAACGCCGACGAGCGAACCTACTTCAAATCGCGACTGATTGCGGAGGATCTCGGCCTCTCGGCGAAGGAAGTCGGCGCGAATATGCGCGCCCTGCTCGACGGCGACATCGGCCTCAGCGTCGAGAAGTGGGGGTACTCCTCGGGAACGACGTGGAAAGTGACGCGGTAGCGTTCGGCGTCCCGAGAGCGGAAACGGAGAACAGACGGTTGTGGGCGCGATGCCGGTAACTGCGGAACGGCGCGAACGACAGGCGTTATCCGTCGCGGAGCGTAACCGTTCGACAGCGATGGACGACCTGACCTCGACAAAGCGGAGACGGTTCCTCGAAGGCGTGAGCGTCGGCGGCGCGGCCCTTCTCGCTGGCTGTACAGACCAACTCGATGTCGGTAGCGGGGGCGACACCGACGAGCAGGTGACGTCGGAAGCGAGCGGGGACACCGCCCGCGTCGCCGCCATCGTCTCGATCGATCAGGCCGCGTTGCAGGAAGAACAAGCAAAGCTACAGGAGGAACTCCAAAACGGGAACCTCACGCAGGAAGAGGCCCGCGAAGAATTTTCGACGCTGCAGGAGGAGTACATCGGGGAGGCGATAACCGCGCTCACCGGGACGGTCGAAGCGACCGAGGGTGTGTCCGTCGACGACGAGTACGAGTCGCTGGGTGCGGTGACGGTGAGCGGCGAGCCCGCGGCGATTCTCGCGCTCCTCGATGCGGACTCGGTGAGCGCGTTCGTCTCGAAGGCCGACCTCGACGCGCAGGTGCAGTCGACGCAGGAAACCCCGAGCTGAGCGCGCTTTCTGGCGCGTTCAGGGGTCGTACCGAACGAGCGAATCCGCGTTCGTGGCCAGCGAGACCGCCTCTGGGCCGAACGAATCGGCGTATCTGACGATGAGAGTGAGTACCGTTTCGGGGTGTTCGACGGCGTAGCCGCCGTTTCTGGAGAGGAGTCCTGCCTCGTCGAGTTCGCGGGCGTAGCCGCTGACCGTCGCCCGCGACACGTCGAGTCGGTCGGCGAGCGCCGCCCCCGACGTTCCCGGGTCGCGGAGGAGTTCGATCAACATCCCGCGCGGCGTGCGGCGACGGAGATACCCGAGCGCGGTCTGCTCGAACGCGGAGAACCGATCGGTCGGGAAGAACCGCTTGTAATCGCCGTCGCGCGTGAACACGAGTACCCCGTCGTCGACGAGTCGACCGAGGTGATGCTGCGTCTCTCCCGTTCCGAGGCTGAGATCGTCGCGGATCTTCGAGAAGTGCGCACCCGGCGTCGACGTGACGTAGCCGACGATCGCGTCGCGAGCGTCGCTCGTCGTGTCGGAGTCGGCCGCGGCGCTCCCGCTCGTTCCGAGTCCGGCGAGCGGCGACGCCGCCCCCAGCGCCGCAAAGCGCCTGAGCGTGGCCCGCTTCTCCTCGTCGATTGCGCGATCCGCCATCTATTACGTTTCCGTAAACGGCTGAGTCAGTCAAAAGCGCTTCGTTCGGGTCAGTCTCGCGGCGTCGGCGCAGTGTGGCGAACGTCAAAAAGTCCGATGAGCCGCAATAGACCTCGCGCTACTCTTTCTCGGTTTCGACCGCCGGCTCGGCGTCTTCGGTCGCCGATTCCTCGGGTGCGTCGTCGCCGACGATCTCGTCGGGGTCTTTGATCGTCGCTTCGTCGGCAGCGTCGGCTTCGGCGACGACCTCGTCGGGGCTCCTGATGTCGGTGCCGCCGCCCTGCTTGATCGCCTCGGCCTCCTGTTCGAGTTCTTCGACGTCCATCTCGGTCGCCTGATCGATCTGTCCGAGGATCTCCTCGATGTCGTCGAGGCCGAGCAGTTCCCGGGTCTCGGAGTCGAATTCGAGGCTGTCGAGCCCGGCGGACTCTTGAACATCAGAGTCGGTCAACTGTCGGCCGTAGCGCCCGAGGAGACTGGTGAGCTCCTGCGGGAGGACGAACGTCGTCGACTCGCCCTGACCGATCGCTTCGAGACTCTCCATTCCCTTCTCGATGATCGCTCGCTCACCCATCGATTCGGCGGACTTCGCGCGAAGCACCGTCGAGATCGCGTCACCCTGTGCTTCAAGGATCTGGCTCTGCTTTTCACCCTGCGCGCGGATGATGTTCGACTGCTTCTCACCCTCGGCCTGCTCGACCGCCGAGCGCCGTTCACCCTGCGCTTCGAGGATCATCGCGCGGCGGCGACGTTCCGCGGAGGTCTGTTGCTCCATCGCCTGCTGGACGTCTTGGGAGGGGTTGACCTCGCGGACCTCGACGCTCTCGACGCGGACGCCCCACTCGTCGGTCGGCTCGTCGAGTTCGCGGCGGATCCGCCCGTTGATCTCCTGGCGCTTGTTGAGCGTGTCGTCGAGCTCCATGTCGCCGATGACGGCCCGCAGTGTCGTCTGCGCGAGGTTCGAGACGGCGCGCTTGTAGTCGTCGACCTCCAAAAAGGCCTTCTTCGCGTCCATCACCTTGATGTAGACGACCGCGTCGGCGGTGACGGGGGAGTTGTCGCGCGTGATCGCTTCCTGCCGAGGCACGTCGAGCGTCTGCGTACGCATATCGAAGGCGTACGTCCGCGAGACGAACGGCGGAATGAAGTTGATACCCGGTTCGAGCAGTTTTCGGTACTCGCCGAAGACCGTCAGCGCCTTCTTCTCGTAGGCGTCGACGATCTCGACCATCTGATAGACGGTGACGATCGCGAGGAGGAGCACCAGTATCCCGACGGTCGGGATACCGATACCTGCCTGTAGCAATATGGGACCAAGTGCCATACTCGGCCTTAGTGTGTCGCTCTCATAAGGGTTGGCCCCTTTATCGAGTTCGGACGTATAGAGGATCGACATCGTGGGTAACGGGGCGGAGAAGACTTCGGAAGCCCCCGCGCTCTCGACTCGATGGGCTCGCTGCGGTCCTCAGCGCTCGCGATGCTCGCGCCTGCGGTCCTTACGTCGCCCGTCTTCGTCGAGAGCGCGGCCCCTTCCAGTCCCACCCTGCGGATGTTCGACAGGCAAGCGCGGGACAAAGAACGGCAATCGGCGAGCGCAGTAATCCGTCCTGATCCCGAATTACGCCCGTTCGGTTTCGGTTTCGAAGTCCTCGTCTCGGTCGCCAGCGGTGTCCTCGATGTCGGTTTCCGTCGTCTCGGATTCGTCGACGTCGACCTCACGTTCGACAGCATCGCCCGCGGCTTCGCTGTCGTCGCCAACATCCTCATCGACCCGCCCCCGCGCGAGTTCCCGGTCGATCTCGTCGTAGTTCGTCGACAGCGACTCCACGGTCACGACGTTGCCGCCGCCGGGGTCGATCACGACTACCTCGCTTCCGACGTCGATCTCGCCGTCGACCGAGCGCGCGGCGTAGAATGGGTTAAACCCGCCCTCATCGAGTTTGACTTCGCCCTCCGTGGGCGTGACACGCTCGGTGACACGTCCAGTCCGCCCCTTGAGGCTGGCCGAGTCGCTCGTCTGTCCGGTCCCCTTCCCGCCGTAGAGATCGAACTCGCGGTAACCGTAGAGCGCGAGCGCGCCGAAGACGAGCACGAGGACGCCGAGTACGATCGGCGACGCGAGCGGGCCGAGGATGAGGCCGACGAGGCCCGCGGCGAGGAGCGCGATGCCGAGGACGACGAAGTGCGCGCCCGGCGCGAACGCTTCGAGGACGCTCAGCCCCAGACCCGCGGCGACGAGCAAGAGCGGCAGCGTCTCCGGCGGGATCGAGAGCTGCAGGGCGATCGAGAGGGCTCCGTCGAACATACGCGGCGTAAGGCTGGCGGCGGATTAAGCGTTGTCACGTATCTGATTCAGATCTGTCTCACATCTGGGTTCATACCTGTCTCACCGGCCGGTGCAGCGCTCGGCAGTTGGAGGAACACGCTCGTCCCGTCCTCGGACACGTCGAACTCGACGGCCCCGCCGAGCGCGTCGACGCCCCACGAGACGATCCAGAGCCCGAGCCCGCTCCCGTGTTCGAGCGCGGTCTCCCCGTCGTCGTCGAGAACTGCGAGTTCGTGGTCCGGGATCCCTGGCCCATCGTCTCGGACGGCAACCGTTAGCAATTCGTCGTCAGCATCGGAATCGGTCTCTGAGTCGGACCCGCGGTCGACCAGTTGAACCCAGACTGTCGGCGATGTCGAGTCGGCGTGTTCGAGCGCGTTTTCGAGCACGTTCTCGAAAACGACGTCGATGAGCGGGCGCTTCGCGCGGACGACGGCGGTCTCGGGAACGTCGATATCGACGCTCGCGTTCGGATACGTCGACGCGAGTTCGTCACGGATCTCCGCCAACAACGGCCGGAGTTCGACAGCCACCGGCTCGGCTGTATCGGCCGCGAGCGCCTGTTCGATCTGTCGCGCCTTTTCACCGAGGGCGACGACGCCCGCCGTGTTCTCCGCTGCCGTCTGGATCATCCCTCTGACTTCGGGATCTTCGACCCGTCCCGCCGCGATGTCCAAGTAGCCCTCGACGACGTTGAGATCGTTGCGGAGGTTGTGTCGGAGCACCCGATTGAGGACGGCGAGCCGTTGCTCGCGCTGTCGCTCCTCGGTGATGTCCTGACAGATGATGGTGTTTCCGACGGACGTTCCGGACGTATCGGTGAGCGGGGCTGTCGTGACCGCGTACGTTCGGTTTCGTCCGTCGACCCGCCGTGACAAGGTCTGCTTGCCGCCCGCCGGGTCGATCTCGGGGAGGAACTCCTCGAAGGGCCGGCCGAGCGCGTCGCTCGCGTCCGCGTCCGTATCCGACAGTGACAGTCGGGCGGCCTCGTCGTTGCGTTCGATGATCCGACCGCCGCTGTCGACGATGACGACCGGCGACCCGAGGTTTTCGATGGCGGCCCGGTCGGCCGTTCGGCGCGCCGCCGGCACCATCTCGAACATCTCCCGCGAAAAGAAGGCGTACATATCGAACGCCAAGTGAATCGGGAACACCAGCGGGGTGAGGTTCAGCGGCGGCGTCGCGCCGATTTCAGCCAACCAGAGGAGGAACGGCAGTCCCGGGAAAATCGGTGAGATCGCGATTGCTGTGGCCTGCGAGCGATACAGCGGGCCGTAGCTGAGCACCGTATCCGCGAGGAGAAACGAGCCGACGGCGATCATCAGAATGAACCCCGCGCTGTTCACGAACAGCCACGGCTGGTGCGCGTACACGACCGTCGCCGCGCCGAACGTGGGCTCGATCCGGTACCCGCTCCACGCGAGGTGGTGCAGCGAGTTCGTCAGGACGACGAGCGTGTGAACCACCTGCAGGCCGACGACGCCCGCCATCGCCTTCGAACGGAGGACCTTCTGCCGGCCGGTGTACTCCAACGCGAACGCGAGAAAGAACACCCCGATGAAATTGATGCTGAACCAGATCGGAATCTCGAATAACTCCCTGAGCGCCGGGTCGAAGACGAACAGGGCGACGCCGTACGACAGCGCCCACAGCGCCTCACACCCGATCGTCGCGATGAAGAACCGACCGCCCAAGCGGGTGCGGTACGGCCAGAGATACCGGATAAATCCCAGCGAAATCAGCCCCGAGACCACCGAGCCGACCGCCAGCCACGAGAACGACAGGGAAGAGAACACGGGACGTCACTCAGGAGGAACGTGGTCAGTATAAAATTACGGAGACTCCGTGCGGTTCGAGCGGCTGCCAGCGCTCGACCGAACAGCGAAGCCGGCGCTCCCGATCAGGTATCGTCGCTCGCGACGGTCGCCTCCGGCGTGAGTGCGCTCTCGCGGGCGAAGCGAACGTCTACATCGGTCCGCGTCAGCAGCGTCGCGCTCTCGCCGTCGGCGGGGACGCTGAAGACCGTCCAGACCTCACGGCTCTCACCGGGTTCGAACAATCCGGCGCTCGGGAAGCCGGTCACGCCGTCGAGCGGCTGGTGTCCGTAGCGCTCCCCCGCGACCTCGACGGCCAGCGAGGGCTGATTGAACTGCGTCGGGCTGTCGGCCGTGTTGGTGACGTTCATCCGCACCAAGAGGAAGGTCTCTCCCTCGGGCGCGTCGTAGGTGGTGCCGTTGACCTGCAACGAGTTCGTCGTCCGCGCGTTCCAGCGCACGTCGATGGTCGCGTTCTCGCCGGCGGTCGACACCGCCGAAACGTCGAGCCCGCCGTCGCCCGACACTCCGAACGGTGCGCCGAGGCCGACCGCTGGCCCCATCGTCGCGCCGAGGACGAACGCGACGGCGAGAATCACCGGGAGGATGATCGCGGGAACGGACCGCCCCGAGAGCCCGACACGTCCGACAGAAGGGACAGAGACCGGCAACCGTGATCCGCCGCTGTCGCTCGTCGAATCCCCCCCGTCCGTCTGGCTGCCGTCAGCGGTAGACTCGCTCGTGTCGTCACCCGCGTCCCCGCGCCCGTCGCTGCCCCCGAGTGGCAGTTTCGCTCGAATCCCCGCCAGCGACCCGTCGACGTCGCCGACGCGTTCGACGAGCGATTCGGGGATCGGAAGGCCGAGCGCCTGTAGCCGCGCAACGACGGCTTCGACCGGCCCCGTCTTCGTGTAGCGCGCGAGCACGTCTTCGAGTCCGCCCTCTTCGACGGTGTTTTCGAGTTTCGTCCGGTCGAGGAGATGGATGCTCCGCTGTGATGCCATTTTCTTCGCGCCGTCGGCGAACGATCCCTGCGTCGCCACGACCGCGACGTCGATGCCGCGCTTTCGGCAGAAGCCGATGAACTGCTTGAGGTGTCGTTCGGTGACGGTCGCGGTCGGCGTCGGGAAGACGTAGATGACGCCGCGCTTGCCGTCGCCGCGCTTGCCGATCACGAAGTGCGTCTCGTCGGCGCGCTCGCGGACGGACGTCTCCCAGCCGCGCGCGTCCCACATATCCGCGAGGAACGCGACGAACTCCGGCGGTTCGAGTTCCGGGATCACGACGCACCACCCCGGCGAGCGAGGAGCAGCGCCGCCCCGATCACCGCTGCAATGGCGACGCCGGGCGACAGGGGCAGGCTCGATTCCGAGGTCCCGCCGGGTTGCAGCGGCGTCCGCGTGACGACGGGATACGGCGTCGCAGTCGACGTGCCCGTGGCCGTCATCGTCGCCGTCTGCGTCGCCGTGACGGTCTCCGTCGGCCCCTCCGGGAACTCGACCATCGCAGTGTCGTGTACGATCGCGCCGTCGACCGCGTAGGCCTCAGCGCTCGGGTCGTACGCGGTATCCTCGCCAGCGTGAACCAGTTCCGCCCGGAGTCGCTGCCTCTCGAACAGCGGCGCGCCGAGTTCGACCGACACGTTCGCGTACCGGCCAGCAGCGAGGTAGTCGCTCCGCCCGATCGAATCCCCGCTCGCGTCTTTGAGCCGAACGAATCCGCCTTCGGAGACCTCAGCATACGCGACATCGACCGTGGTTCCGGTCACCGTCTGATCCTCGATTCGAACCGTCGGATCCGGCGCGATCAGTTGGACCTCCTGTGCCGTCTCCGGGAAGTGATCGCGGACCCACAGCGTCGCGTTCGTGCCCCGCGTGAGCCCGGAGAGATCGAAGGATACCTCGAAGTTCCCGTTCTCGTCGACGGTCGTGTCGGCAAGTTCGAGGAACGCGTTTGGGTCCGGCGAGCGCAGGCGCACTTCCAGTTGGGTGTTCGGCGCGAGGGTCGTCGACCCCTCGACCGCGAACGTCTCGTCGTCCCACGGGTAGTGCACGGAGTCGTTCACCGGCGACAGCGAAACGGACGGCTGCTGGAGGGTGAACGTCGTCGACACGCTTTCGGAACCCGAAGAGAGGCCGCTCTCCTCGGTGAGCGTCAGCGCCGCGCGGTAGCGGTTTCGCTCCGATTGGGACTCGATCTCGACGCCGGAGGTGTCCCAGATCACGTAGAACTCGTCGTTCGCGAAGTTCGGGTAGATCGTGACGTTCGCCGAGTCGGTCGCGACATACTCGCGGGTGGCGTGGTTCGGGCCCGGATTCAGCTGTGTGAAGTTCACTTTGAGCCCGTTTGCGGCGGCGCTTCCGGTGAGATCGCTGGTGTTGAGTGCCGTCTCTAAGCCACTCTCTTCGATCCGCATCACGGCGTAGTCTCCGCCGGCGACGGCGGTCCCGGCCGTCATCGTCGACTGGAGCGGGCCCACGTCGGCGTCGCCGTCTTCGCCGCCGCCGAGGTGTTCGTCGGGCTCGAACCCGGCCGGTGCGCGGAAGGACTCGGCGTTCAGCTCGCCACGCGGTTCGACGGTGAGCGTGGCGACGTCGCGCTCGACGCCGTCGACCTCGACGCGGAGCAGGTAATCTTCGGGCTCCAACGGTTCGTCGAGCGGGCGAGAGTGCAGCGTGGCCGACCCGCCGTCGATGAATGCGTTCGGATCCGACTCGGTCGTCCGGCGGGTGTCGATGACGATCTCGTCGGTACCGCCCCCGCCGAGTTCGACGGTGACGTGGAAGCCGTACTCCGGACCGCCGATCGTGACGTTCGCGGCGGCGGAGTGCGAAACCGTGATCGTCACTTCGTCACCGCGCGTGACGACGACGTTGCCCTCGGCGAACGACCCCGATCCGTCGTCTACCTGATAGCGAGCGTCGGTGTCAGCGGGTGCGAGGCGCGAAATCGACGTCGCTGGTGCGGCGCTGCCGATCGCCTCGCTCGGCCGCTCTCGGTCGTCGGCGACGGCGACCCCCGAGACGGGCATCGCGGTCCCGAAAAGGACAGCGAGCGCGAGTGCGAGGACCAGCGAAGTGGGGACGTGAGGCATCGGAGAGCGTTGTCTCCTTACGGTACCAACCACGCTACATAAAGCACTACGGTCAAACCATCAGATTTGATAACAGACCCGGCCGCGGCCGGTCATCCTCGGAACTCGGCCGGGCGATCGGACTTGTCGCATCCGACGCCGGTGTTCACGTGAACCGCTCAGAGCAGGCCGGGAGCGACGGCGCTCACGAACAGGAGGACCGTTCCGACCACGCCGATGACGACGAACAGCGCGTTCTCCGCGGAGGGGGCTTCGGGCTCGATCGGTGCCCGAAGGAACGCCGGCTCCGGATCGTCGTCGGTATCGGACGCCGTTCCGGCCCTCCCCGTCTCGTCGGCTATCCGCGCTCTCGGGATCGCGTCCCGACGTTCCGGCGTGGAGCGGTCGTCTGCGCCGTCAGTGGCGGTCGTATCGGCACGCTCGCTCGAATCGGCTCGCTCACTCATCGGTAGGTGTACGGCCCGCGTCGAAAAAGACCTGCCGCTGCCGTCGGCGGTCGTGCAGCTCTCCGCTCGGGCACCGCGCTGCGTTCGGGTATCCGAATTCATTCGTCGGTCGCAGACCGGCTTCGGTGCCTAATCAGGTCGCCCTCGTAGACGACGCCGCGCTCGGCGTGCAGCGTCAGGGTCTCGCCGTCGGCGAGGCGTCGGGGCAGCGGCGCGCCGGAGATCATCGGGATTCCCAGTTCGCGGGCGACCAGCGCGGGGTAGCCGGTCATCCCCGGACGGGCGTCGATGATTCCGGCGATCTTGGCGGTGTCGCCGACGAATTCCCCCTCGAAGTGCGCCGGGAGCGAGAGGATCGCGCCGTGGGGGACCTCCGAGAGGTCGCCGTCGTCGACGACTGCGAGCGGTCCGGCGGTCCGACCGCCGACGACCTTGCGCCCGGTGGCGACGGTCTCGGCGGCGACGTGGAGTTTGAGCATGTTCGTCGTGTTCGTGCCCTCCAGTTCGGTCATCATCCCCGAAAGCACGACGACTGTGTCGCCGGATTCAGCGACGCCGGCGTCGAGCGCGGCGTCGACGGCGTCTTCCATCATCTCGTCGATGCCTTCCCGGTAGGCGGAGTACTTCGGGACGACGCCCCACGAGAGCGCGAGCTGTCGCCGCACGCGGTCGGTCGGCGTCGTCGCGACGACGGGAACAGCAGGCCGGAACTTCGCGGTCTTCCGCGCGGTGTAGCCGGACTCGCTCGCGGCGACGATCGCGCTCGCGCCGACGTCGCGGGCGAGATAGCGCGCCGAGCGGGCCAGCGCCTCGGTTCGCGACTGACTGTCGGCGGTCGGGATGTGCTGTTCGCGCCCTTCGGAGTACTCCTCGCTGGCCTCGACCTGTCGAACGATCCGGTCCATCGTCTCGACGACGCGAATCGGATCGTCGCCGATCGCGGTCTCGCCCGATAGCATCACCGCGTCGGTGCCGTCGAGCACCGCGTTGGCGACGTCGGAGGCCTCCGCGCGGGTCGGCCGCCGGGCGTGGATCATCGAGTCGAGCATTTCTGTGGCCGTGATGACGGGCGTCCCCGTCGCGTGACACTTGCGGATGATCCGCTTTTGGATGATCGGCACGTCTTCGAGCGGCATCTCGACCCCGAGGTCGCCGCGGGCGACCATCACGCCGTAGGCGGCGTCGATGATCTCGTCGAGGTTCTCGACCGCGCCGGCGCGCTCGATCTTCGCGACCACCGGGATGTCGGCCCCGAGTTCGTCGAGCGCGTCGCTGATCGTGTAAACGTCCTCGGCGTCGCGGACGAACGACGCGGCGACGAAATCCGCCCGGGTTTCGGCGGCGACGGCGAGTTCCGTCCGGTCGCCCTCGGTGATGAGATCGATGTCGAGGTCGACGCCCGGGAGGTTGACGCCCTTCCGCCCGCCGAGGCTCCCTCCGGAGTCGATCCGCGCGACGACCCCGTCGTCTTCGACGCGGCGCACCGTCGCCTCGATCCGGCCGTCATCGAGTAGGATCGTATCCCCCGGTTCGGCGGCGGTGATGGAATAGGAAAGGCCGACCGTCTCGGCCGTCGCGTCCTCGCCCTCGACGAAGCGAACCTCGCTGTCGGTCTCCAGCGTAATCGGTTCTTCGAGGGGGGCGGTTCGGACTTCGGGTCCTTGGAGGTCGACCATCGCGGCCAGCGGCCGGTCGATCGCGTCGTCGACCGCGCGGATGCGGTCGATCACCTCGCGACGGTGCTCGGGCGTCCCGTGGCTCGCGTTGAGCCGCGCGACGCTCATCCCGGCGTCCGTGAGGCCGCGGATCGCGGCCTCCGTGTCGGAGGCCGGGCCGAGCGTACAGACGATCTTGGCCTTGCGCATACTCCGGGCTACAGGCGAGTAGGTGAAAAAGGATCCGACAGGGGACTACGATCGTGGTAAAAATACTCAACTGCCGCTCAGAGGGACTACTAGGCGATTCCGACGGTATCTCACTGACGGGGCATCGTTGCGGGGATCCACTCCGGACGCGTGCCCTCCCAGTCGGCCCGCCACTCGCCGTACTCGTCTTCGGCCTCCAGCGATCGGATCACGTCGCTGAGAACGCCGCGGTCCACGACGTACGCACCGTCGGTCCGACCGGTGAACCGGAGCTCGAACGAGTCGTCTCCCTGGGGGTGAACGGCGATGCGGCGGAGCCCGTCGCGGATCCCTTGGGGGACGTCAGAGACGAACTGGAAGTCGGCCACGGCGAGTCGTGGTGAGAGTCGGATCGGCGGACCACGGGTGAGATCCACGTCAGCGCGCGTGAGACCGAGATACATTTCCTCTCGGTTTTATATCTGATAACAAAAACGTTGTGGTCAGATGAGGGGCTCGCAGCGACCCAGCGACCCTTACTGCACTTTCGTCCCGGGAACGGCGTCGCCGTGCGTCGTCAGCAGATCCGCCTGCTCGCCCGCCGCGAGCAACATCCCGTTCGACTCGACGCCGAAGAGTTCGGCCTTTTCGAGGTTGGCGACGACGACGATCTTGGTGCCCGGGAGCGACTCCAGATCGTGGAGTTGCTTGATTCCGGCGACGATCTGGCGCTCTTCGACGCCGATGTCGACGGTCAGCTTCGCGAGCTTGTCCGCGCCCTCGACGCCTTCGGCGGCGACGATCTCGCCGACGCGGATGTCGAGCGCTTGGAAGTCCTCGAAGCTGATTCGCTCGTCGGCGACCGGTTCGAGGTCCGCCGCAGCGGGGGCTCCGTCGCTGTCGACGTCGCCTTCGTCGCCGGCATCGCCCGCATCGCTCTCGTCGCTATCCGCGGCCGATGCGTCGTCAGCGCTCGCTTCAGCGACGCGCGCTTCGAGCTTCTCGTTCAGCTCCTCGACGCGCTCCTCGGGGATCTTCTCGAACAGTTCCGTCGGCTCGTCGAACTCGTGAGAGGACTCTTCGAGCGCGGCGTCGACGCCGACGGCGTGGACGTCGCCGTTCTCGTTCAGGTCACTCCAGATGTTCTCCGCGGCCTCGGGCGTGACCGGCTCGAAGAGCACGGCGACGGCCTTCACGATCTGGACGCAGTCGCGGATGACCTGCGCCTTCTCGGGATCGTCGTCGTCGAGCTTCCACGGTTCGTTGCCCTGGATGTACTCGTTGCCGAACTGCGCGAGTCGGACCGCGCTCTCGCCGACCTCCCGCACCGAGTACTCGTTGACGCCGGAGTGGAACTCCTCGACGGCCGTCTCGATACGCTCGCGGACGTCGGGAGAGACGTCCACGTCCGGCGCGCCGCCGAATTCGCGGGCGGCGAAAAGCAGCGACCGGTAGACGAAGTTGCCGACGGTCCCGACGAGTTCGTTGTTCACGCGCTCGCGGAAGCGCCCCCACGAGAAGTCGACGTCCTGCTGGAAGCCGCCGTTGGTCGCGAGGTAGTAGCGGAGCAGATCGGGTCGGAAGCCCTCGTCGAGGTACTCGTCGGCCCACACGGCCCGATCGCGGGACGTCGAGAAGCCCTTGCCTTCGAGCGTGATGAACCCGGAGGCCATCACGGCGCGCGGTTCGGCGTAGCCCGCAGCGTGCAACATCGCGGGCCAGAAGACGGTGTGATGCTGGATGATGTCGCGGCCGATGATGTGGACGATCTCGCCACCTTCAGCACCCTCTGCGCCCCACACCTCCGCCCAGTCGAAGACGTCACTGCCGACGCGCTCGGTGTACTGCTTCGTCGAGGAGATGTACTCGATCGGCGCGTCGACCCAGACGTAGAGCACGAGGTCCTCCTCGCCCGGATAGTCGACGCCCCAGTCCATATCGCGGGTGATACACCAGTCCTGCAGTTCGCCCTCGATCCACTCGCGGGGCTGGTTCTGTGCGTTCGAGGTGCCTTCGAGGCGGTCGATGAACTCCCCGAGGTACTCCTGCAGATCAGAGACGGCGAAGAACTTGTGCTCTCGCTCGCGGTACTCCGCGGGGTTACCAGTGATCGTCGACACTGGATCTTCGATCTCGCCGGGTTCGAGGTGTCGGCCGCAGCCCTCGTCGCACTCGTCGCCGCGGGCGTGTTCGCCGCAGTACGGGCACGCGCCCTCGACGAAGCGGTCCGGGAGCCACTGGTCCGCGTCGGGATCGTAGGCGACTTGGATCTGCTTCTCGTAGACGTATCCCTCGGCTTCGAGGGTACGAACGATCTCTTGGGTCGTCTCGACGTTCGTCGCGTCGTCAGTGTGGCCGTAGTTGTCGAAGTCGACGTCGAACTTCGGGAACGTCTCCTCGTACTGCTCGTGGTGCCGCAGCGCGAACTCCTCGGGGGTGACGCCCTCCTCGGCCGCGTTGACGGCGACCGGCGTGCCGTGCATATCAGAGCCGGAGACGAACGCGGTCTCTTGGCCGAGTCGCTTCAGCGCGCGGCTGTAGATGTCGCCGCCGACGTACGTCCGGAGGTGACCGATGTGCAGATCGCCGTTGGCGTACGGCAACCCACAGGTCACCACCGCCGGGTCCTCGGTGGGGAACTCCTCGTGACTCATAGGGGACACTCTCGGCGGCGGCACCAAAATCCCGCTGATTCGGAGTCACGGCTCGGGGGGCGAACTCTGACGGCGACGACTAAACCGCAATGCCCTCACGGGACGGCAACGCCCCTACTGAACCGCGTCGAGGTCAGCGAGGAACGCCTGCAGCATCTCTCGGGTGACGTGCGGCATCACGACGATCCGCGCGAGGCCGTCACCGGTCCGCGACAGCCGCCAGCCGTCGTCCCGAAGCGCGTGGAACGTCGGTTCGTTGAGGTCGACGACGACGATCGGGAGTTCGACGTCGGCGACGTCCCACCCTCGCGTTCGGAGTTCGTCGGCGACCCACCGCGCGAGGCGATCTGCGCGCTCGTACTCGCGGCGGTAGCCGTCGGGCCAGAGCGCGTCCATCGCGGCGACGGCGCTCGCGACGCCCGCGCCGCTTCGGGTGCCCGTCAGCGACGCCTGCGATGTGGACTCAAGATACGGCGTATTGACCGCCAATGCGTCCATTCCAGCGGGTTCGCGGAACAGCAATCCGCCGGCGGGGATCACCGCGCGCCCGCACTTGTGGGGATCGATCGTGATCGAGTCGATGGGGGCGTGCCCGAAGTGCCACGCGTGGTCGGTGAAGGGGAGCAGGAAGCCGCCCCACGCGGCGTCGACGTGGCAGTAGGCGTCCGATTCGTGGGCGAGTTCGGCGAGTTCGGGGATCGGATCGACGCGGCCGTACTCGGTCGTGCCGGCGACACCGACGACGAGAATCGTCTCCGAATCGATCGCAGCCGAGACCGCGTCGACGTCCGCGCGGTGGTCCGGGTCGGTCGGGACGGTCCGCAACTCGACGCCCAGAAGCTCCGCGGCTTTGGTGAACGAAAAGTGGGCGCTCTCGGGGGCGACGACGTTCGGATCGGTGGCGTCGCTGCGGTTCCGCGCCGAACGGACCGCTTGGATGTTCGCCTCGGTCCCGCCGCTGGTAATGTAGCCGTGAGAGCCGTCTGCGGCCGCGCCGGACTCCGAGTTCGACACGAGCCGGTCGAGTCCGGCGAGTCGGGCGAGCCCCTCCACGGCGCGCGTTTCGAGCGTGCTGATCTCGGCGTACGTCGCCGGGTCGCCCGGATTCGTCGCGAGGAACCGTTCGGCGGCCTCGCGAGCGCTGGGATGTGGCTCCGTGCACATCGAGGAGAGAACGCGCTCGAACGTCTGCGGGGCCGCCCGCTGCATAGAGCCGTGTAGGAGTCGGTCGCGTTTAGTCATTCTGTTCTCGGTCGTCTGGGCGATTCTCGGTTAGTGTCGATCCGTGCGTGGGCATCCGGCTCCGCTGGTCCGGAACATCAATTCTGGCGATTCGAGCCCTGTAGCGGGCAATCTGTGCAGCCGACGCGTCGTCCGCGGCTGGAAACGGACGAGTCGCCGTCGACGACTCCGTGCCGATTCAGCGGACCGAATCGAGGAGGAGGCGTTGCTCGACCCGCTTGGCTTCGTGTTGGACGTCGCGAACGGCGTCGATGTTCGCAGACACCGACGAGATTCCCTTCTCGACGAGGAACTGAACCATCCGCGGCTTCGACGCCGCTTGGCCGCAGATGCTCGTTTTGACGTCGAGCTCACGGCAGGTCTCGATCGTGTCGCCCATAAGTTTCAGCACCGACGGATGCAGTTCGTCGAAGCGGTCGGCGACGCGGCCGTTGTTCCGGTCGACGGCGAGGGTGTACTGGGTGAGGTCGTTCGTCCCGAAGGAGACGAAGTCGATCCCCTCGGCGGCCATCGATTCGACTTCCAGCGCCGCCGCGGGCGTCTCGATCATCACGCCCCACTGACGCTTTTCGGGGTCGACGCCAGCCTGCTTCATCAGGTTCCGGGCCTGTGAGACGTCCTCGGCGTCGTTGACGAGCGGGAACATAATCTCGACGTTGTCGTATCCCATATCGAAGATCCGACGGAACGCCTCCAGTTCGTGTTTGAACAGCCCGGGATTGTCGAGCGAGCGTCGGATCCCGCGGTAGCCGAGCATCGGGTTGTGCTCGCGCGGTTCGTCCTCGCCGCCTTCGAGTTGGCGGAACTCGTCGGTCGGCGCGTCGAGCGTGCGCACCCGAACGGGGCGCGGGTAGAACTCCTCGGCCGCGGTTCGGATCCCGTCGACGAGTTCGTCGATGTACGCGCGCTCGCCGTTGTCGGCGATGTACTTCGTCGGCGTCTTGCCGAGCGAGAGGACCATGTGTTCGGTTCTGAGGAGTCCAACGCCGTCCGCGCCGGTCGCAGCGGCCCGTTCGGCCGCTTCCGGGATCGAGACGTTGACTTTCACTTCGGTCGCGGTCATCGGTTTGACCGGCGTCTTCGGACGCGCCTCCTCGATCGGTTCGTGCTGCTCCTCGACGGGTTCGGCACCCTCGCGGATCGTCCCCTTGTCGCCGTCGATGGTGATCGGTTGGCCGTCTTCGAGCTCTCGGGTCGCCGAGCCGACGCCGACGACCGCCGGGACGCCGAGTTCGCGCGAGACGATCGCCGCGTGGGAGGTCATCCCGCCCTCGTCGGTGACGATTCCCGACGCGCGCTTCATCGCCGGGACCATATCCGGCATCGTCATCTCGGTCACGATGATGTCGCCGTCGCCGACCTGATCGAGGTGGTCGAGTTTGGTCACGATGCGCGCTTCTCCGGAGGCGATACCGGGACTGGAGCCAAGCCCTCGGAGCAGGACGTCCCCGCTGTTCGAGGTGTCTTGATTCCCGCCGTTGGCTTCGGTGGCCTCCGCGGAGTCGGCCGCCGCGGAGTCGGCCTCCTCGTCGTCGATCGTCGTGATCGGGCGCGACTGGAGCATATACATCTCGCCGTCGTAGATCGCCCACTCGACGTCTTGGGGCGTCTCGTAATGGTCCTCGACGCGCCGACCGAGTTCGACCAATTCGGCGATCTCCTCATCCGACAGCACGCGTGCGCTCCGTTTCTCGTCGGGGACGTCGCGGTCGACGGTCTGACCCGTTTCCTCGTCTTTGACCATCATCATCTTCTTGTCGGCGACGGTGGCCGTTTGGACCTCGGCGGTCTCTCGGTCGACGACGTAGTTGTCCGGCGAGACTGAGCCGGAGACGACCGCCTCACCGAGCCCCCACGCGGCCTCGATGATGATCTGCGGTTCGCCCGTCGAGGGGTGCGACGTGAAGAGCACGCCCGATTTCTCGGCGTCGACCATCTCCTGTACGACGACCGCGATGTCGACCTCCTCGTGCGGGAATCCCTGTCGGTTCCGATAGTAGATCGCGCGCTGGGAGAACAGCGACGCCCAGCACTCCTTGACGCGCTCGACGAGGGCGTCCTCTTGAACGTTCAGGAACGTCTCCTGCTGGCCGGCGAAGGACGCGTCCGGGAGGTCTTCGGCGGTCGCAGAGGAGCGAACGGCCACGAAGCGTTTGCCGTCCCCGAGATTCCGGTACGCCGAGAGGATCTCGTCTCTGACTCCATCGGGCACGGGGGTCTCCATTATGAGTTCGTGAGCGCGCTCGTGCCCCTCGCGGAGCGCCGCGGTGTCTTCGTGATCGACGTCGACGACCGCGAATAGCTCCTCGTCGATACCCGCATTTTCGATGAATTCGCGGTACGTCCCGGCAGTCACGACGAATCCCGATGGCACCGGTAGCCCAGCACCCGTGAGTTCGCCCAGTGAAGCCGCCTTCCCGCCGACGCGCTCGATGTCGGCGGACCGCACGTCGTCCAGCCAAGCTACAGGCATTAGCGTGTGGAGTTCCGCAGATGACCCTAAAGTACTTTCCGAAGAGCGCAACCCTGAATAAAACGTACTCAATACTGAGTATATTATTATGTAGGTCTCCGGCGAGAGATTCTTTACCGGCGGAGCCGTTCGATCCACTGTGTTCCCGGAGTGGGTCTCCTCGCTGCCGCCGTGGCTCGTCTTCGGCCTCCTCGGCGGCAGCCTCGCCTCGGTCGTCGTCGCCGGCGTGTTCCTCGTCGGCAGTCGACTGTTCCCGGACGCGCCGACGCCCAGCGGCCACCGCATCGACGGCTCCGCCCGCCGCCGGATGGAGATCCGCAACTACCTCCGGACCATCGCCGAACCGTTCGTGGAGGATCACCCGATCGGCGGCGAGACCGTCGAGTTCTACCTCCCGAAACGGGACGTCGCGCTCACCTTCGACGCGCAGGCGTACTTTCGACTCGAACGGGCGGGCACCTACGCGGTGCTCTGCGAGCACGAGATGCCCGCGCACGCGCTCGGTCGACGGCTTCCCTTCGACGTTCCGAGCGTCGAGTTCGGCTCGGAACGAGAGCGGGCCGTCGATCCGGTCGCAGAGGCGTTCGACCACCTCGACCTCGCTCCGACCGCGGCTCCCGACGACGTCAGAGACGCCTACCGCGACCAAGTGAAATCGGTACACCCCGACCACGGCGGGTCGCAGTCGGAGTTCAAGCGACTCCAAGAAGCGTACGCGACGGCGCGGGACCACGCGTCGGAGTGATCGGTCGAGCGTACGTGAAAACAACATCCGCGCGAGAGTTTTTATTCGAGCAGGGGACCAGACGGGCCGTGATCTGACTCCCATCACGGCGCGCTCTGCGGTTGTGTGGTACACCGCGCCGTGATCGGCGCTCACGTCGAAACCGGCGATTCCGCCGTCGCTATCGCTCCGTTGGGTATCGACGCCCACGCCCTCTGTGCCACCTGTCCGCCCTTCACTCAGCCGCCCGCCGCCCGTCAACGGTTACGGCTCGCGCGTCACGTCGCCGCTGCCGTCCGTCATCTCGGTCACTTCGTACAGCACCTCGGCATCGCGCAACGCGTCGGTGACCCGTCCCACCTGATCGGCCGTCGCGACGACGACGCTGTCGACGCCCCGAGCGGCGGCCGCGGCCGCGACGTCGCCGGTAGCGAACGACGTCTCCACGTCGACGTCGGCCGCCCGGAGCGCCACCACCGCTTCGACGCCCGCGGCGACGACCACTGCCGCGTCAGCGCAGGTGTCTGCCAGTTCGTCGGTCGAAACAGCCCGACTCCCGCCGGCGCGCGCCGACGGAATCTGCACCACGGTCACGTGCCCCGGGTCGATCTCGATGACGCCCTCGAAGCCGGTGACGCTCACGTCCGTCCCGGGGTCGCCTGCCGTCGTGGCCACGCCGGTCGCCGGGCCGGCGTCGTCCGGCGTGGCGTGAAGCAGTCCCTCGCGGAGCGACAGCGTTACCGTCTCGCCGTCCTCGATTCGCTCGGTCGCGATCGCGGCGTCCTCTTGGACGCTTTCGAGGACGTCGTCGGTCACGTGCTCGGCGAACCGACGGAGCCCCTTCGCCTCCTGAAAGAGCCAGTCGACGCCCTCTTTCGTGACTCGGTAACGCGAGCGCGCCTCCTTATCGACGTACCCGTCGGTGACGAGTTCGCGGATGTACTCGCTGACGGCTTGACTCGTCACGCCGACCGCCTCGGCGATCTCCCCTTGGCTCACCGCCGGCTGCCGATCGGCGATTTCAACGAGAATCCGGAACCGCGTCGCCGTTCGTTTGTTTTCGAGCGCGCCGCTCATACCGGCCGATCGGTCGCCATCGAGAAAAACCCCAACGGAACGACGACGGGATAGCGATTCCAGTCTGAACGACACCAACACCAGACGCGCTCGCGCGTCGATCCGGATCCGAAGACGCTGTAGGCTGCCGTCAGCGATTTCACGGCTTCGCTCCAACGACGGTCGTGGACGACGACACCGCCTCGACGACCGCCAGAGACGACACCGCCTCGACAGCCGTGGGCGACGTCGAATTCCTCCCGCGAGCGGTCAACCTCCCGAGAGCGGACGCGCTCGTCCTCGCAGACCTCCACATCGGTCGGGGCGAGGCCTCGAACGTGACTCTCCCGGTCGGGGAGCGACGCGACCTCCGAGACCGGCTCGAAGCGCTGCTCGCGAGGACTGATCCGGCGACCACCGTCTTCGCCGGCGACGTCGTCCATCGGTTCGGAACCGTCAGCGAGCGAAGCCGGGGGACCGTCGAGGCGCTCATCGACTGTTGCGCGGATGCCGGTAGCGCCCCCGTGTTCGTCCGCGGGAATCACGACAGCGCGCTCGATGTCGTGTGCGACGAGGTCCACGAGTATTACGTCGTCCAAGAAGAACCGCGAACGGTCGTCTGTCACGGCCACGAGGAGCCGGCCGTCGACGCCGACCGCTACGTGATCGGCCACGATCACCCGGCAATCACCATCGAGGGTCGTCGCCGCCCGTGCGCGCTCGTTGGGCCCGACGCGTACCGTGGGGCCGACGTGGTGATGCTGCCGGCGTTCTCCCGACTCGCGCCCGGTGTCGAGATCAACGACGCCAGAGCCGACGATCTGCTGTCGCCGCTGCTCGACGATCTGGCCGATGTGCGGCCGATCGTCTACGACGATGATCGAAGAGAGTCGCTTGCGTTTCCCCCGTTAGAGGCCTTCCGAGGGATGCTCTGACCGCTGGGCCTCGTGCTCGACCGGGAGAGAACGGACGCTTCAGCGGTCGCGCTCGACGGCCCGCGCGGCCTCGCGCCCGCTCCGCATCGCGCCCTGGATCGACGACCACGCGGTGTAATCGCCCGCGAGGTACGTCGAGCCGCCCGGCGCGCGCGCCTCGGGCAGCGTCTCGTGGACGCCCGGCGGCTGCGCGAACTGGGCAAACTCGATGCGATGCGTCCGAACGGGCTCCAACTCCGGGAAGGTACGCTCGGGATACCACGCTTCGAGCGTCAGCCGCGTCTCCTCGGCCAGCGCGTCGGCGTCGCGGTCCAGCGCGGCCTCGCCGAGGAACGTCGCGTTGAGGAGCGCCGATCCCTCCGGCGCGTACTCGGGCGCGACCTCCGAGATCGGAACGACGGTGTTCGGCGACGGGTCAGCGGCGTTGAGCAGGAGTTTGCGTCCCGTCCGCGGAGCCGACGCCGCCGGCAGTCGGTAGTACTGCGTCACGCAGCTTCGGGCCTCCCGGGGGATCGAGTCGACGCCGGTGAGCCGGTGAGCCTCTTTCGGGTCGGTCGCGACGACGACCGCGTCGGCCTCGATCGTCCCCGACTCGGTCTCGACGGTGACGCCGCTGTCGTCACTGCCCTGTTCGCTGCCGTCACGCCCCTCGTCGCCGTCGTTGTCTCCATTGCGGTCGTCGAGCGCCGTAACCCGTTCGTCGAGTCGGATCGATGCGCCCGCCTCGCGGGCCCGCTCGGCCAACTGCTCGGGGATCGCACCCATTCCCGTCGCAGGGACCGCGATCCGACCGTCGGAGAGCGCCTTGAACGTGTACTCGAAGACGCGCTTCGATGTCGACAGCGACCGATCGAGGGTAATCCCGCCGTAGAAGGGCGCGACGAAGTTGTCGAGATAATCCTCAGAGAAACCCCACTCACGGAGATACGACCGGATCGACTGGTCTGTCGAGCGGAAGATCTCCGACTCCGTCCGAGTCCCGACGTGCTGTCTGAGAAGCAGCGTTCGGAGCTTATCGCTTAGCGTCACTTCGTTGTTCCGGAGCGACGCGCCGGCGGCGCGAAGGTCCCGAAGCGGGTCCGAGAGCACCGATCGAGACCCGGGACGGGCGATGACTGCACCGGGCCGGAAGAACCGGAGGTCGAGCGCGTCGAGGTCGAGTTCTCGACGGACCGCCGGGTATGCGGTGAAGAGCACCTGAAACCCGCGGTCGAACGTGAATCCCTCGTCACGCTCGGTTCGGATCCGACCACCGACGGTCTGCCTTCGGTCCACGACGGTCACGTCCGCGCCCGCGGTCGCGAGTCGACGCGCGGCGACGAGACCGGCCACCCCCGCGCCGACGACCACGACTGAATCTCCGTCCATACGTACACATCGGACGAGGGACACAAAGAGACTGCGTCCCCGGCGGGAAGTGAATAGGGATTTGTTCGTCGGATCGTAACGGGGAGTATGTCGACCAACGAGGCGTTTCGCGGACTCGTCTGCACCGAGACCGGCGAACGCGACGACGCGACGGCGACGGGCCGCAGCGAGGCCGGCGCGCGGCTCGAAGCGGCGTACGATTACGACGCCATCGAGTGGGCGGACAGCGCGGCGGACGCGCTCGCGGACGGCCCGGATTCGATGTGGCGCTACGCCGACCTCTTGGCCTTCGCGGACCCGCTCACGGCGGCCGAGGGCGGAACCCCGCTCGTTTCAGCACCGGGGCTCGCCGCCGAGGCGGACCTCGGCTCGCTCGCGATCAAAGACGAGGGGCGGAACCCGACGGGGACGGTGCTGGATCGCGGTTTCGCCACGGCGGTAACGGCCGCGCGGGAGACCGAGGCAGACCTCGTCGCGCTCGCGACGCCCGGGAACGCGGGGCAGTCGGCGGCCTCGTACGCCGGGATGGCCGACCTCCGGTCGTACGCGTTCGTTCCCTCGCGGGCCCTCTTCCCCAACAAGGCGATGATCAACGTCCACGGCGGCGAGATGCGGGTCGTGGGGGGGCGCTATCCCGACGCCGAGAACGCCCTGCAAGAGCAGCTGCAATCAGAGTGGTACACCCTCCAAGAGTTCGACAACCCGCACCGCCACGACGGGATCAAGACGGTCGCCTTCGAGATTGCCGAGTCGCGCTCGTGGTCTAGTCCGGACGGGGTCGTCGTCCCCGCGGGCACCGGCGAGGTCGTCGCAGGGGTCGAGAAGGGCTTCCGCGAACTCCGGGAGGTCGGGCTTCTCGACGACGTGCCGCCGGTCTACGTCGCGCAGCCGTCGGGCTGTGCCCCGATCGTCGCCGCCCACGAACGCGGTGCCGACTCGATCGAACGGTGGGAGTCGCCGGACACCATCGTCGGCGAACTGGAGATCCCCGAGCCGAAGGGCGGCGACGTCGCGCTCGATGCAGTCCGGTCGACGGACGGCGGCGTCATCGACGTCGACGACGAGGAGAGCCTCGAAAGCGCCGTCCTCGCGGCACAGCGGGCCGGGGTGGAGGCCGGGCCGGCAGGCGGTGTCGCGCTGGCAGGAGCCGCGGCGCTCGCAGAAGCGGGCGAGTTCGGCAGCGACGACGACATCGTCGTCCTCAACACCGCGGCCGGGACGAAGAGCGCCGACGTGCTCCGGAGCCACCTGATGGGTAAGGGTGTCTAGCGTCGGTTGTGATGGATCTCACAGAAGAAGTTTAGACCGTCAGATTATTACTTTTGATCCGTCTAAATCGGTGTATGTTGAGCGACGTGATGGAGGACTACCTCAAGGCGATCTACCAGATCCAGGCGCGCTCGGGGCCGCCGGTCTCCACGTCGGCGATCGCGAACGCAGTCGAGAAGACTCCCGCGACAGTGACGAGTATGCTCGGCACGCTCGAAGAGCGCGGACTGATCACGCGCGAGAAGTACAAGGGTGCGGAACTCACACGGGAGGGCGAAACGGTCGCGTTGGAAGTTCTCAGACACCACCGACTGCTCGAAGCGTATCTCGCAGAACGGCTCGATTACTCTTGGAGCGAAGTCCACGACGAGGCCGACGCGCTGGAACACCACATCAGCGAGGAGTTCGAGCGGCGCGTCGCCGCCGCGCTCGACGATCCGGCTGTCGATCCGCACGGCGACCCGATCCCGTCGGCTGATCTCGCGCCCCTCGAAGAAGACGAGGCCGCGCCGCTGTCGACGAAGGACGTCGGCGACGAGGTCGTCGTCTCTCGCGTCAGCGACCGGGATCGCGAGGAGTTGGAGTACCTCGCCGAGGCGGGAGTCACGCCCGGAACGTCGCTCGAAGTCGTCGACGTCGCGCCGTTCGGAATGGTCACGGTCCGAACGAGCGACGGAACCGAGCAGAGTCTGCCCGAATCGATCGCGGAGGCCATCTACGTCATCGGCGACGTCGACGCGGGCGACTCCGAGCAACCCAACGGCGAGTCCGGGGACCGCAGCGGAGTGAGCAAGGCGTGAGCACGTACCTCGAAATCGCCGTCGTTGCCTTCGTCGCCCAGTTGGCCGTGCTGCCCGGTGAGAAGGTCCAGTTCATCATCGCGGGGCTTTCCACCCGCTACGATCCGAAAGTGGTCGTCGCGGCCGCGGGGTCGGCGTTCGCCGGCTGGACCGCGTTGGAGATCCTGTTCGGTCGAGCGCTGCAGGCGGCGCTCTCGCCGGTCGTTCTCGACGCGGTGACGGCGGTCCTCTTTTTGACCTTCGCGGTGCTCCTCTATCGATCGGCTCCGGCGGCTGGAAACGGGACGATGTCCTCGGTCACCGACGGTGGGATCGTCGATTCCGAGGCGCTGACCCTACCGGGACCGCTCGAACGCTACTCGGGATCGTTCGGCGGGTTCCTGCCGATTTTCGCGCTGATGGTCACCGGCGAGTTCGGTGACAAGACGCAGTTGATCACGATCGGGCTGGCCGTTCAGTACGGTGCGACCTCGGCCATCTGGGTTGGCGAGATGCTGGCGATCATCCCGATCAGCCTCGCGAACGCGTACTTCTTCCACAGGTTCGCCCACCGGGTGAATTTGCGGAAGGCGCACTTCGTCGCGGCCGCGCTGTTCGCCTTCTTCGGGTTCGATACGGTGCTCTCGATCCTGACAGGGATCTCGCTGTGGGAGTCGTTCATCGAGGTCGTCAGCGCCGCCGCGCTGGGCCTGTTCTAGCGTCGGGATCCGCCTTCGGTCGGCGCGGGCGGGACGTCGTTCCGATCCTTTTTTCTCAGTCTCTACCCTTGTTAGCGTAATGACGAGTCCCCTCGTGACACTCTCTGCCGGTCTCCTCTTCGGCATCGCACTCGCCGCCCCGCCCGGGCCGATGAACGCGATCATCGCCGACGAAAGCGTTTTCGGCGGCTGGATCGCCGGGTTCACGGCCGGTCTCGGTGCGATGACCGCCGACGCCATCTTCTTCGTCCTCGCGCTGCTCGGCGTCGTCGCCTTCGTCGAGCAGTTCCCGCTCGTGCGCGCGGTGATGATCGGAGTCGGCGGCGCGTTGATGCTGTATTTCGCGTACGGTGCCGCCGCCGACATCCGATCGTCGTTTCGGGGGAGCGTCGACGTCGAACGACCGGAGACCCGTGCGACGACGGGGTTCCGCAAGGCGTTCGTGCTGGCGCTCACCAACCCGTATCAGATCCTGTTCTGGCTCACCATCGGCGTCGGGATGCTCCAACCCGGCCAGGTCGACGTCCTCGCGCAGATGCCCTACGTCGGCGACTCACTCGCGAATCTCGTCGTCGTCGATACCGGATCGCCGGCACTGATCGTGGGCTTCTTCGGCGGCATCGTCGTGTGGATCACCAGTTTCCCGGCGGCGCTCGTCGGTGCCGAGCGCCGCGTCGACGCCTTCGCGCCGATCGTCGCGGGGATCAGTGCCGTCGTCCTCGCCGCCTTCGGCGTCCTCTTCGTGGCACAGAGCGCCGAGATTCTCCTGTAGCGTCAGTTCCGCTGTATCGTCAGTTCCGCTGTATCGTCGGTTCCGTTGTAACGTCGGTTCCGCTGTACCCTCGGTTCGACTGTATCGTCGGTTCCGCTGTTCGCGCGCGCCGCCGACTCCTGCCCGATGAACGCTCACCGAACGGGAAACACTTTGAGCGGTGCGACGAAACGGGCGGTATGTTCGAGAAGACGACGTGGATCAAGCTTCCGCGGAACGTCCTCGTCGGTCACGGCGTTCTCGACGACCTCTCGGCGGCGGTCGAGGAGCTCTATCTCACGGGGCGACCGCTGGTGGTCACGAGTCCGACGCCGAACGACCTCGTCGGCGACCGCGTTCGCGCCCAGTTCGACGTCGTGGGAACGGTCGTCATCGAGACGGCGAGTTTCGACGCCGTCGAACGCGTCGCCGAGGCCGCCGAGGCCGCCGACGCGGGCTACCTCGTCGCGCTCGGCGGCGGGAAACCGATCGACACCGCGAAGATGGCCTCGGACCGGCTGAACTGCGGGCTCGTCTCCGTCCCGACCGCCGCCAGCCACGACGGCATCGTCTCGGGACGCTCCTCGATCCCCGAGGGCGACACCCGCCACTCGGTCGCCGCCGACCCGCCGTTGGCCGTCGTCGCCGACACCGAGATTCTCGCCGATGCCCCGTGGGAACTCACGAGCGCGGGCTGTGCGGACATCATCTCGAATTACACTGCGGTAAAGGACTGGCAACTCGCCCATCGATTGAAGAACGTCGAGTACAGCGAGTACGCCGGGGCGCTCTCGCAGATGACCGCCGAGATGCTCGTCGAGGCATCCGACGCGATCAAACCCGGCTTCGAGGAGTCGGCGTGGCTGGTCGCGAAGGCGCTCGTCTCCTCGGGTGTCGCGATGTCGATCGCGGGCTCCTCCCGGCCCGCGTCGGGCGCGGAGCATCTCATCTCACACCAACTCGATCGACTCGTCCCCGGGGCCTCCCTCCACGGCCACCAAGTCGGCGTCGCCGCCATCGTCACCGAGTATCTCCACTCCGGCGAGCGCGGCGAGTGGGCCGACATCCGCGACGCGCTCGCGGAGATGGACGCACCGACGACCGCGTCGGGGCTCGACATCGACGACGATACGTTCCTCGAAGCGTTGACTACTGCTCACACGATCCGAGATCGATACACGATCCTCGGCGACGGAGTCAGCGAGGCTGCCGCGGTCGAAGCAGCGACGTTCACGGGCGTAATCTAACGCGGACGGCGTCAGGCCGTTCACGGGCGTACTCGGACGAGCCCGGCGTCGGTCGTGTGACCGCACGATCACGGATCCGAAGGACCGATTAGGAACGACTGCCAACGCGCGGTATGGCAACTTCCAGCGCCGACAACGCGGCCAAACGGCACCCGCTCGCGGTGACCGCCCTGCTCTCCGTCGTCGGCTACGCGGCCGTCATCGGCACCTTCCTCGGCGTCGTTCCGGGAAGCATGTTCCCCGAACTGTCGCTGTGGGCGGTAAACCGCCTCTCGGATGGGATCGCACTGGTGAACGCCGTGAACGTCCTCGTGATCGCCGCCGGCTGGCGGTGGATCCGCCGCGACGAAGTGAAAAAGCACGCCGGGGCGATGGTGACGTCGTTCGTTCTCATTCTCGTGTTTCTGGTGCTCTATCTCACGAAGATCGGCGGCGGCGGCACGAAGGAGTTCGTCGGCCCCGCGCTGGCTTACTACCCCTATCTGGCGATGCTGGCGATTCACATCGTTCTCTCGATCGTGTCCGTACCAGTCGTGCTGTACGCGCTCGTGCTGGGTGTCACGCACACGCCCGCGGAACTCAGAAACGAGACGCCGCACCGTCGCGTCGGGCGAATCGCCGCCTCGGCGTGGCTGCTGTCGCTCGCGCTCGGTGTGGTTACGTATTTGCTATTGAACCACGCCTTCAGCTGGGAGTACGTCGAATCGGCGGCCGCAGCGGTGCTGTTGCTTCCCTAAGTGTGCAGGCGGCATAGGCGGCCCCGCCTCTCGAATGTCGAAGATTTTTATTACCGCGACGAAACCCACGGGTATGCGCGTCGCGTTCGTTTCGCTGTACACCGATCAACGGCGCACCGACGGCGCGACGCAGCGACTTCGGCGAGTCGCGGAGGGCCTCGCTTCCCGCGGCCACGACGTGTTCTGTTTGTGTGCGAAATGGTGGGAGGGACCGGTCGACGCGTTCGAACACAACGGGATCGAATACGTCGCTGTCACCGACTCACCCGCGGTTCGGACGTTCGCCTCGAAACTGCCGTTCGTGCTCCGTCGGGTGTCACCGGACGTGATCCACTGCGCGAACAGCCCCCCGTCACAGGTCGTCGCCGCCAAGACCGCCGCGCGGTTCCTCCGCGTGCCGGTCGTCGTCGATTGGTGGGCCGAGCGCGAGGGCGACAGAATGACACGTCGAGCCGCGCGCGGCGCGGACCGAGTGATCGCCCCCTCGCGGCTGGTCAAGACCGAGGCCCGCGAGCGCGGTGCGTCCGCGGAGTCGATCACGCTCGTCCCCGAGTCGGTCGAATTCGACCTCGTCCGCGAGAGCGACGTGGACAACCGTGCGGATCTGGTCTACGCGCGCCGACTCGATGAGCACGCGAACGCCGAGACGTTCCTGCTCGCGCTGGCGGAGCTCCGCGACCGCGAGTGGCGCGCGGTGATCGTCGGCGACGGCCCCGAACGGGACGCCATCGAGCAGACCGCCGCCGACCTCCGGATCGACGACCGCGTCGCCTTCCTCGGCGACCTCCCGCCCGAGGAGTTCGTCCCGATTCTGAAGGGCGCTCACGTGTTCGCCCAGACCGCGACGGTCGAACCGTTCGCCCGCGAGTTGCTCTGGGCGCTCGCCTGCGGCTGCGTCGGCATCGTCGAGTATCAGGCGCGATCGAGCGCGCACGAACTGGTCGAGAGTGTCGACCGGGGAGCGCTCGTGACGAGCCCGCAGGAACTCGCCGACGAGGTCGCCGCCGCGGCCGCGCACGACACGGCGTCGATCAACGAGGCGTTCGTCGGGTACGACCACGCGGCGATACTCGATTCGTACCTGCTGCTGTACGACTCGGTAATCGACGAGTACGGATTGTTCTGATACTGTCGGCTGTACCTGTTTCAACATATTCGCGACCCCGGGGTCGCGACATATTCACAGACGTACAGCCGACAGTATGAAGACAACTCCGAGGTCGAGAGCGCCGGGGGCGGTGCCCACCTCCCCCAGAGTTACGTATTGACCCATCGTACGGGGAGGCGATGTCGAGTGCCCTCCACCTCCTCGTTCGACTCGTCCACGTGCTCGGGATGGCGGCCGTCCTCGGCGGTATGGTCGTCGGCTGGCAGACGCTACGGGCGGGCAGTGACGTTCCGCTCGCGACGATGCGGCGCGTCGAGGGAGTGTTCTGGACCGCGATGGGTCTGATGGTCGCGACCGGCGTCGGAAACCTCGGAACGCTGGGGCCGCCGGGTCCGGCGACCCGCTGGGGAACCGTTCTCACGGTCAAGCTCTCGGTCGTGATCGGCGTCGTCGTCCTCTCGGTCATCCGTTCGCTCGCCGTGTTTCGACTGCGAGCGGGAGAGAGAGCAGTCTCCAATGCCTCCTTCGAGAGGCTCCGCTTCCTGTACGCAAGCACCGCGTGGGGGGTAATCGCGGCCGTCGTCCTCGCGGAGGCGCTCGCCCATGGATGACGGTCCCAACGGGGCCGGTGGCGTCGACCTCACTGCTACCTTCGAGGCGTGGACGGTGGCGACGTTCGATCTCGTTGCCTTCGCGCTACTGCTGCTTCTCCCCGCACATCTTTCGGGTGCGTTGGGGGACGTACTCGCAGGACTCGGGACGGTTCCCGGGCTGCTGCTCTTCGGGTACCTGTGGGGACTCGTCGCCGTCGGCGTTCGATGGGGGCTCGCCGACGGCGGCCTCGCGAACCGAACCAAGGGTTCGTCGCTTCTCGCTCGGGGGACACTCGGCGGGGCCTGCGTCGGTAGTGGATTTGTCGCCGGAGTCGTCATCGTCGGCGGCGCGGTCGTCGCCGTCGAGGAGCCCTCGATCGTCACCTCGATCGCGCTGTTTGGAAGTATCGCCGCAGCCGTCGCTGCGGTCGTCGGTGCGGTCGTTGGGGCGTTGTTCGCCGTCGTCAACGTCGCTCTCGCCCGGGTGAGTGAATCGATCGTTCCAACTGCGAACGCGGTCGAAGCGGACACCGAGAGGGGCACACGCGAAACGAAGTCGTCGGAAAAGTGAGCACCGGACGTGCAAACCGCTCGGTGAAGTGGTTACTCGTCGTCTTCGAGTTCGTAGTCGCCGCCGTACTTCATGAAGAAGAACGCGAGGCCGAGCGTCGCCACCATCGCGAACGTCGTCGCCACGCCGAGCGTCTTCGCCGAGTCCGGTACCTGCGGGACGTTCGCGGGTTCGGGCGTCGAGATCTCCTCGACGACTTCGATCGTGGCTTCCATCCCGGCCGACAGGTGCGGTTCGCAGTAGTACTCGTAGGTTCCGAGCGTCTCGAACGTGTGCGAGTAGGTGAATCCGGTGTTCTCGATCGTCTCGTGGCCTTCCCAGTTCGCCCCCTCGGGCTGGCTGTCGACGACGATGTTGTGGTTGTCGGAGTCCCAGACGAACTCGACGGTCGTCCCCGGCAGAATCTGCAGCGGTTCTTCCGTTCCCGGTTCGAAAACGAGCGACCCGCCCGGACCGACCATCACCTGTTCGGTCCCGCCGCCTTCCTGTCCCGCAGCGGCTCCGGTAGCACCAGCGACCGCAGCGGTTCCGGCCGCCGTCGTGAGGAAGGCGCGACGGGACATATCCGCGTTGCCGTCAGTCATACACGGGCGTTGGGAGTCGGCTGTAGTGAATACTTTGGTTTGTCTCGTCGAGCGGGGTACGGCGAGTGAGACATTCGGTGGACCGTGGCGTCTGCGACACGTCGTCGCTGTCGTCGTGGGAAGGGTGCAAGCGGTGGTTGTACAGTGGTGAGTGCGGATGCTATGGATTGTGCGTTGCTGAAATCCTCGGCAGGAGATCTCCTCAGACTTGATTCACACAGTCTCGGTTATGAGTGGATAGAAATTATGAACTTGCTTTCCTTGGTCTAACATATGGGGCCAACTGAAGGGAACGATGAAAATAAAGATTCTACCGATTTTGACGATATAGAATTAGAGCTACTCAAAGATCACTATATTTCACTTCGAGAGGAAACTCACTTGAGAATCGAATTACAAAATAAGAGACTTACCCGAGGAGTGACCGTGATTGGTGCGATACTGGGATATGGTCTCTTATCAGGTAATCACTCTGTGATTGTTGTAACACCGTTTATCCTCGGGGTGTTATACATTGAGTCAGCACGTATGTATCGTCAAGTGGGTGCTCTCGCATCCCAAATGTACGAGATTGAAGAAGAGCTCCAAGACGTAGTCCCTCTTTTCGAGTGGGAACACAAATATGGTGGATTCTATGGCGTCAGTGAGGGATTAATAGATGTTTCGTGGTACCGTATCCCAACATATGGTTTGATACTCGTTTCCATCATTGCATATGGGGCCTTAATGTTAGTTTCAGTTCGATTCTGGCCTCCTGAATTTGGAAGTTGGTATATCAGTGGCGAGTTGTTAGTTCTTCTTATGATTATGTATGGCTTGATTATTGGAGGTGTTTGGTACGCTGCTCATCAGTACATAACAAATCATCTGCCGATCTCCAGCAGTTAACGCGCGCGTCTACAAATGATTGTTTCACGTCTATATATCCGGAGAACGGGAATTCAACAGAGACATATGTTGTAGTCGTAGTTGCTGTGCTGTTGCGGTCATCCAGCGATCGTACCGCGAGGCGAGCGGATGCGAGCCTCGCGGGAAGTTTTTCCCTCCAGGTTTTTATCGGGGGTTCGAGGCCGCGCTACGCGCGGCCGAGGACCCCCGAATAAAAAGGTGGATTCGCAACGCTTTTGCGCGTTCTCTCGCACGTGATGGCTATGGCAGACGTAGAGGCGGAACTCCGCCAGCAGTTCACCGACGCATTCAGTGGTGCCGACTTTCCGGTGAGTAGTCAGATGGATCTCGTCCCCGCGCTCCCGAACGGGCCCGGAACGAAGTTCGAGGCGGGCGACGTGACGATCACCGCGATGGAGATGGCCGCGAAGCTCGGGAGCCATCAGGACTTCCCTTACAACGACGCCGAGTCGCTCGTCGACGACGTCATCGAGGGGCTCAAAGCCGAGGGGATGATCTAAGAACCGGAATACGAACCGAAGGGAGCCATCGTTTCTGCGGAGCAATCTGAATCGAGGAGCCACCCGAACGCTTTCGTCCGCGTCACGCGAATTGACGGGTATGGCCCACGACATCGAGCGCTATCTCAACGTTCGGAGCGCCTACGGCGCGTCGTTCAGCGTGAACGACAACCTCGCCTTTCTGATGGACACCACGGGCGTTCCGCAGGTCTGGACGCTCTCGGAGCCGGGCGGGTGGCCCGAGCAGCGGACCTTCTTCGACGAACGCGTGACGTTCGTGTCGTGGTCGCCCGAGCGCGAGGAGTTCGCCTTCGGGATGGACCGCGGCGGCAACGAGCGCCAACAGCTGTTTCGATACGACCCGCCGACCGGCGAGATCACCGACTTGACCCAAGCCCCGGACGCGAAGCACCGCTGGGGCGGCTGGAGCCACGACGGCGAGCGCATCGCGTTCACCGCCAACCGACGCGACGAGTCCGTGTTCGACGTCTACGTACAGCACCGCGAGGAAACCGGGACCGACGCCGAACTCGTCGTCGAAGGCGACGGATGGTTGACGCTCGGCGGCTGGTCGCCCGACGACTCGCGGCTGCTGGTCACCGAAGCGTTCTCGAACTTCGATCAGGACGTCGCCGTCCTAGATGTCGCCACCGGCGAACTGACCGAACTGACCCCGCACGAGGGGACGGTCCGCTTTCAGAGTGCGACGTGGGGCCCCGAGGGCGACCGCGTCTACCTCGTCTCAGACCGCGCGAGCGACACGCTCGACCTCTGGTCGGTCGACGTCGAAAGCGGTGCGTTCTCGCTCGTCGCCGAGGACCCTGACTGGGAGATCGACGGCGTCGCCGTCGACGACGAGACCGGGCGGATCGCCTACTCGACGAACGTCGACGGCTACACCGAACTGACCGTCGGCGAATTGTCGTCATCGACGACGATCGAGGAAACAGTGACGCCGACGCTCCCGCGGGGTGTCGCTGGCGGTGTCGCCTTCGATACGGCCGGGGAGTCGTTCGCGCTGACCGTGACGCGACGCAGCGATCCCGCGAACGTCTACGTCGTCGACGATGGGGCGGACGAGCCGACGCGGTGGACGCGTGCGGCGACGGCAGGGATCCCCCGCGATTCGTTCGTCGAACCCGAGTTGGTCCACTACCCGACGTTCGACGGCAGAGAGATCCCGGCGTTCTTCTCGCTGCCGGAGACGGACACCGGCCACGGCGAGACGCCCGTGATCGTCGACATCCACGGCGGTCCCGAGTCCCAGCGCCGTCCCTCCTTCAGCGCGGTCACGCAGTACTTCCTCGCGAACGGCTATGCCGTCTTCGAGCCGAACGTCCGCGGTTCGGCCGGGTACGGCAAGGCGTACGGCCACCTCGACGACGTCGAAAATCGGATGGATTCGGTCGCGGACGTCGAGGCGGCCGTCGAGTGGCTGCACGACCACCCGGCCGTCGACCCCGACCGGATCGTCGCGATGGGCGGCTCCTACGGCGGCTTTATGGTCCTCGCGGCGATGACCGAATACCCGGACCTGTGGGCCGCGGGGATCGACATCGTCGGAATTGCGAACTTCGTGACGTTCCTCGAAAACACTGGCGAGTGGCGGCGGTCGCTCCGGGAGGCCGAGTACGGGTCGCTGGAAGACGACAGGGAGTTCCTCGAATCGATCTCACCGCTCAACACGATCGATGCGATCCGCGCGCCGCTGTTCGTCCTGCACGGCGAGAACGACCCGCGAGTCCCCGTCTCGGAGGCGCACCAACTCGTCGAAGCCGCTAGCGAACACGTGCCCGTCCGAGAGCGGATCTTCGACGACGAAGGCCACGGGTTCACGAAGCTCGAAAACCGAATCCACGCCTACGAGGAGATCGTCGAGTTCCTCTCCGAACACGTCGAGTGACGCGGTGAAAATATGTTATACAACCGAGTTGTCACGTGGGGATAATGTCAACGATGCCACTGAGTTGTCGCCATCAGGCCACTAAATCGACGATTACGCGCTAAATCAGTCAGTTAACCGAACGTCTTAATGTGTTGACGTGCGAGTGAGTGTAATATGACGAGAAATCCTGCCGGAGGGCGCGTTCTCGTCGTCGTCCCGTCGGGTTGCGGACATCTGGACGGTACGGATCGGGGCGATGCAAGCGGAGCGGCCGACGACGAGGACGGTTCCGACACCGCGACGCGGCGATCGACTGATTTCGTTCGTGGGGTCGAAGAGCACGATCCCTCCGGCAGGGAGACGGACACGACTGAACAGGGACATCACAGCGAGCGCGACGGTGAGAGAGAGGGCAACGACGCCAGTGAGTCGTCACCGACCGCGCACCCCCCGGCCGATGATCTCGACTCGGACCGGATCGTCGAGACGCTGAAACGGCGGCTTCCCGCGGAAGTCGTCGTTCGGTGCCAAGAGACCGTGATCGAGTACGTCGACGAACTCGGCCCGACACTGGATTGCGTCGTGATCATCGGCGAGAACCGGCGGTTGATCGACACCCTCATCAAAGAATGTGTGGTGCCGACGATCGTCTTCGATCCGCCCGTTATCGGCCGTATCGACGAAATAGTCGATGGCGGTGACTCACTTTCGGAACTCACCGAGGTCGTCGAAATCGAGATTCGGAACGACCACGTCCAAAACGATCTGCAGGAATCGAACGCGCGGTTGACCGCGTTGAGTCACTACGCCGAGGACATCACCGCCTGTGAAACCGTCGATGCGGTCACCAGACGGACAGTCGAGGCAACGATCGACGCCCTAGCGTTCGATTACTGCGTCCTGTTTCTCGTCGAGGGCGAGATGCTCGTCCCGCAGGCGTCGACGCTTCCGGAGCCGGCGGCGAGTCCCTGTGGCGTCTCCGAGGGAATCGCGGGTCGAACCTTGGCGCGAGGAGAATCCGAGATCGTCCCCGATATGCAGTCCGACCCGGACGCGCTCCCCGAGCACGACGAGTTACACGCGGTGCTGAGCGTCCCGATCGCCGACCGGGGCGTGATCCAAGTCGTCTCCGAGGAGCGCGACGCGTTCGACGACCAAGACAGAGAGTTCGTCGAGATCCTCGCGGGCTACACGCGGGAGGCGCTCCAACGCATCGAACGGGAGGTGACGCTCCGGAAGGAACGCGATCGGCTGCACGCCTTCTTCGGTGATCTCCCCACCCCAGCCGTCTTCGTCGAGCGACGCGACGGGGAGGCGGTCGTCGAAGAGGTGAATCACACCTACGCGGACCAGATCGGTGAGCCAGCCCACGGAACGCCGCTCACGGAGTTTGCACAGGACAATGCCGAAGTGGAGCATTACGAGCGCGCGTTCGAGACTGGAACCGTCGCAAACGGAAGCGTCGAACGCGTCCGGCCGACCGGCGAGAAACAGCGGTTCGCCCTCAGCGTCGTTCCCGTCTCGCCGCCGACTGCCTACGAGTGTGCGTACGGGATCTACGTCGACGAACAGACCACCAAGACGCTCGAATCTTTCCAGTGAACGCGTCGAACGGCCCGTTAGTCTCGAGTGAATGGTTTCGATCGACCCGTCGATCGCGACGTCGTGGTGCCGAACGGTTCGATAGCCGCGACCTAACGGTACCGGGCGATTCGTTGGTCGCGACGTAGCTGCCGCCATCGAGCACAGGAATCCCGAGCGATCCGTGGACGCCGCAGCGGTAGAACCAAACGCCCCGCGGGCGAACGACTCGGTATGAGCGCTGACACCGAACGGGGCGTTCGTCATCGACCGATCCGGTGTCTCATCGCGAAGGTGGGGCTGGATGGCCACGATCGAGGCGCACACGTCATCACCCGAGCGTTTCGGGACGCGGGCTTCGAGGTCGTCTACTCCGGACTCCACCGCGCCCCGGAGGAAGTGGTGCAGGCGGCCGTACAGGAGGACGTCGACGTGCTGGGGCTCTCGATCCTGTCGGGCGCACATAACACGCTCGTTCCCGCCGTCATCGAGGGATTGCAGTCGTACGACGCGTTCGAGGACACGCTCCTCATCGTCGGCGGAATCATCCCGGAAGACGACCGCGATCGGCTCCGCGAAATGGGAGTCGCCGCGGTCTTCGGCCCCGGGACGCCGATGGAAGAGACGGTCGAGTTCGTCCGGGAGAACGCGCCGCGCCGCCGAACATGACGAGCGACGACGAGGGCGACGGAGGCGTCAAACCGGCCGTAACCGCACGCAACGAACGACTCGTCGAATCGCTGCTCGCGGGCGAGCACCGCGCGCTGGCGAGAGTCATCACACGGATCGAGAACCGCGCGCCCGGCTGCCGTGACCTCGTTTCTCGCTTATACGAACACTCGGGAACCGCGACAGTCCTCGGAATCACCGGGAGCCCCGGCGCAGGGAAGTCGACGCTCGTGGATAAACTGGCCGCCGCGTACCGCGACCGCGGCGACACCGTCGGCGTCATCGCTGTCGACCCCTCCTCGCCGTACTCCGGCGGGGCGGTTCTCGGCGACCGCATCCGGATGGCCTCCACGGTCGGCGATATGGACGTGTTCGTCCGCTCGATGAGTACCCGGGGGCAACTCGGCGGGCTGTCCACGGCGACCGCCGACGCGATCACGGCGCTGGACGCGTTCGGGAAGGACGTCGTCATCGTCGAGACGGTCGGTGCGGGGCAAAGCGAAGTCGACATTGTCCGCACCGCCGACACCGTCGCGGTGCTCGTCCAACCGGGCAGCGGCGACGACGTCCAGATGCTGAAGGCCGGGATCCTCGAGATCGGTGACGTGTTCGTCGTCAACAAAGCCGATACCGAGGGCGTCGACCGGACCGTCGCGGAACTGCGAGAGATGATCGAGCGACGAGCCGAGAGCCCACGACAGCACGGCAATACACGGTCTGCCGCGGACGAGCCGTGGCAGCCGCCAGTGGTCGAGACAGTCGCAACGAGCGGGACGGGAATCGACGAACTGCTCGACGCGCTCGACGAGCACGCGGCCTACCTCGACCGAACCGACGCCGGGGACCGCAGAGCTGTCGACCGCATCGCCGACGAAATCAGACAGCTGGTCCGGAGCGATGCCAACGAGTTGTTGGCGGCCGAAATCGACCGTAGCGGCGGGATCGAATCGCTGGCGCGCCGCGTCCGCGACCGCGAGACGGATCCCTACACCGTCGCCGACGAGATCGTCGAGCCGCTCCGGGAGTGTCTCGACTCGCTGCAAAACGAACCGCCGAACGAATAGCGAGACGGACGGCAGCAACCCGTGATCGCTGACCTCGACAGGGGATCCAACGGCGTCGTGCCAGCAGGCTGAAACCCACTGCGCCCCTACGTTGCGTATGCGCCTTCGCTCTCTCCTCACCGGGGTCGCGCTCGGAGCCGGGGCCACCGCCGTCGCGAACGCCGCATTGCGACGACGAACGCCCGAGTTGGAGCCGCCGTTCGACGGGACGCAGCGGACGTTCGAGTGGAGCGGAATCGACGTCCGATACACCGAAGCGGGCGACCCGTCGGATCCGGATCTCATTCTCCTCCACGGAATCAACGCCGCCGGGTCGAGCGGGGAATTTCGCGCGGTCTTCGACGACTTCGCGAAATCGCACCACGTGATCGCGCCCGACCTCCCCGGCTTCGGGACTTCCGACCGGCCGCCGCTCCGGTACTCCGCGACGCTCTACGAGGAGTTCGTCCGCGACTTCGTCGGCGAGTTCGATCAGCCAAGGGTCGTCGCGTCGTCGCTCACCGGCGCGTATCTGGCCGCCGTCGCCGACGACCTCGAACTCACGTCGATCGTGCTGATCTGTCCGACCGAACGCGGCGGCCCGGACCGCAATCTCCTCGCGCGGGAGCTACTTCGGTCCCCGCTCGTCGGCGAAGCCCTGTTTAATCTGCTCGCCTCGAAACCGTCGATCCGGTATTTCAACGCCGATCACGGGTACTACGACACCGACCGCGTGAGCGACTCGTGGATCGACTACGAGTGGCGGACCGCACATCAACCGAACGCGCGATACGCCCCGGCGTCGTTCGTCAGCGGCTTCCTGAACAGCGAGGTGGACCTCGAATCGGCCCTCGCGTCGCTCGACGCGCCGGTCACGCTCGTTTGGGGACGGGAGTCAGACATCACGCCGCTACGCCGCGGGCGCACGCTTGCCGAGGCGGCTGACTGCCGCCTCGTCGTTATCGACGACGCGAAACTGCTCCCGCACGTCGAGTTCCCAGACGCGTTCGTCGACGTCGTTCTCGACGCCACCGTCGACCCCGACCGCGACGCCTCCGTCGACCCCGACCGCGACGCTATCGAGCGGTAACGTGCGAGTGCCGCACCGAATGCGGATCAGCTCCGAGCGCCACGACGAACCGCTGGGTCTTTTTCCTCGACCGGAGTAGCGTGACCTATGCGCGAAGTCGAGTCCGAGGCGATGGGGCGGGGCCGGCCGGGTGAGAAACCGTGAGCGTGCGTTGCCTCGTCGTTCGCGGCGACTCGACGGAGCGGGAGACGCCCAATGCATACGAACGCGTCGTCGACGCCCTCGCTGGGCGTGCTGACGTCGAGAGCGATCACATCGACGCGACCGACGTCGCGTCCGAGATCGACGCCGGCGAGGCCGTCTTCGCCGTGGGGGCGGCGGCCGTCGAGGCGCTCGCGGCGGTCGAGACCGACTGCCCGATCGTGCCCGTCGACGTCGGAATCGGGCGCTACGACGTCGACGCCGGTGACGTGGACCGGGTCGTCGACGCACTCCTCGAAGACGCGTTCACGACCGTCTCACACCCGGTGCTCGCCGTCGCGGTCGACGGCGAACGGGTGGGCCACGCCGTCGCCGATGTGACGCTGATGACGTCGGCTCCCGCTCGAATCTCGGAGTACGGCATCGAAACGAGTGACGGTTGGACCGAGACGGTCCGGTCGGACGGCGTCGTCGTCGCCACACCGCTCGGAAGCACCGGGTACGCGCGCGCCGCCGGGGGACCGACACTCGCGCCCGAAACGGGACTCGCGGCAGTGCCGATCTCCCCGTACGCGATGAATCCCGACGTGTGGGTCCTGCGAGCGCCGGTCACGCTGTCCGTAAAGCGCGACGAGGCGGACGTGTCACTTCACCTCGACGACGACATCGCCCGATCGGTCCCCGCGAACGCCCCCGTCGACGTCACACTCGATCGGACGCTGTCGCTCGTCAGCGTGCAAAAATAGCGGATCGTCGGTCGCCCGCTTAAATGACCGCGTTCCACAACGGCTCGATGAACGTGAAGAAGCTCTGGTAGCCCGCGTACAGCAGCGCGAAGGCCGACGCGCCGATGGCCGCAATCGGCCGTTCGAGCACCTTCGACTTCGAGCTCGCCTCGACGCGGCGGGACTCGTACTCGAAGAAATCAGAGATGAACACCGACAGCGCGAGGATCGACATCACCATTCCGCCGTGCGGTTCGATGACGAGGAAGACGAACGAAGCGAGCACGAGCGCCAGATTCGTCGCCGTGTGCGGCAGCCAGCGGGCGACCGACCCGTCGTCGTCACCGGATTCCGCTTGCGAGAGGTGGCGACGGTGCTGAATGAACCGCGTGAGGATGTTGAGGACGACGAGTCCGAAGACGACGAACGGGATGACGGGCTCGAGTGCGTCCAACGCATCGAGTGGGACGAGGAACTGTAGCGGTTGCATACCCGACGTTGGGTACAGGACTCATTAGAGTTTTTCCAATCCGGCGCGAGAACTGACGCGAGAATCAGGCGCGGACGACTCCGTGAGTAAAAGAGCGACCGACGCAGAGTGGAGTGGACGACGATCTCACAGCGGGTATGACGGTCGCGGAGTGGCGTCGACGACGGCCCTTCGGGAGCAGTCCGTTACTGGGCGCGCTCTTCGAGCGCTTCGCGAGCCTGCCGGATCACCGGAACGACGACCCAGAACGTCAGTGCCCCGATGATCGTAAACCAGAAGAACGCGTCCATAAGCACCACGCCGAGCGTGTCGAACATCGTCGCGGAATCGAGCGTCACCGGTGAGACGAGCTGCTCTTGGCTTTCGAAGCTCGGTGTCCGATACCAACCCGCGAGGACCATCCACCCGAGACCTCCTGCCGTGAATATTCCCAGCCCTTTGATGAACTCGTCAGCCATTGTTGTTCGAATCTTCGCCGGAGTCCTCTTGAGACTTTCCCATTCCGCGGGCGCGAAAGCGCGTTCCGATCACGTAGACCCCCGCACCGAACGCGATAATCGCCAGTCCGAAAACTGCGAACGCGGTGCTCAACAGGCCGTCGCCGATCGCGAGGCCGACGGCGGCGAGCACACCCCGGACGATGTTGCCGAGGAAGCTGACGTTCAGCGTCGCGGCATCCAAGAGCATAAAGCCGAAGACGACGCTCACGACCGCGATGAGCGTCGAGAATACCGTCACGGTCTTGTAGAGCCGCATCGGCACCACGACGTCGCGTCCCTGTCGCTCCGTTCGATCGTCCGTCTCGCGCGCGGCGGTCTCCGCCGTCGTATCCGAGGCGATTCCTGCCGTGTCATTCGAGTCGGTTTCAGTCATCGAATTGGGTTCGGTTTCGGTCGTCGCATCGGGGTCGATTTCGGTCGTTGAATCCGACGCAGTCGTCGTCGCGTCCTCACTCATTAGTGGTCGTTCGTACCGATCGGAAAAGGCCCTTTCCGTGTATGTCGAGGAAGGCTGGTACTATTTTCGGCGATCAGGGAGCCATAGCACGAAAAAAGCGGGCACAAAAACAGCACGAAAACGGCGGGAAAACGACAGCGGTTCAGCCGGCTACTTCGGCGGGCGCAACCGGTAGTACCGGCGGTTGAGGTCGTACATGTACCCCTCCCGCATCGTCTTCAGCACCGCCCAGGTGATGAACCCGGCGGCGATCGGGAGCAGGAACGTCAGATCGAACGCGAGGTGGACGTTCATCGGCAGGAGGTTCTTCGCGGAGTAGACGCTGATCGTCAGCGCGAAGACGACGCCGCCGACGCCGATGGCCGCCCAGAGCGGCTGTTCGACCGGCCGCCGCGCGCTGCCCTTGTTCAGGAAGGGCACGATGGCGACGAAGCCGACGACGACGACGTTCGCGAGCACGCCGTACATCCGGTCTGACATCAGCTTCTGCCCGCCGAGTATCGACAGTTCGGGGTTCAGCGGACCGAGTTTGAGCAGGCCGAACGACCAGTAGAGATACCAGTCGGGCAGGATGATCGCCGGTGTGCTCGACGGGTTCGCCGGGTCGCCGATGTGCGGCGGAAGCGTCGCCGACAGGAACAGCAGCATTCCCACGAAGAAGCTCGCGATCGCGAGGTTCCGGATGATCTCGTGGGGCCACGTCGGAAACGCGAGGACGTCGCGCTCGACGTAATCGGACTCCTGTCGGAGGTCTTGATCTTCGCGGCGGGCGCGCTCGAAGTACTCGTAGGTGAGTCGCGAGAGGCCTTGCGTGCGTTCCTTGCGCTCGCGCCACGTCGGCGTCTCGTCGTCGGGAGCGACGATGCCGCTGCCGTCAGCACGGACGTCGTCGGTGGTGGTATCTTCGTCGGTCATAGTATCAGTGGGGTTCCGCGATGCCCTGCACCCAGACGATCCCGATGTGGATGGCGATCAGCGAGGTCACCACGAACGGGAGCAGGAACACGTGGAGGATGTACATTCGTTGCAGCGTTGCTTGGCTCAGCGAGAAGCCGCCGAACAGCAGCTGGGCGACCCACTCACCGACGAATGGAACAGACAGCGACATCTCGACGCCGATCTGACCCGCCCAGAAGGCGAGTTGGTCCCACGGGAGCAGGTAGCCGGTGTACCCGAACACCATCGTCAGGCTGATCAGGACGATACCGAGCAGCCAGTTGAGCTCGCGGGGTTCCTTGTACGCGCCGGTGAAGTACACGCGGAGCATATGCAGGAACACCGCTGCGACCATCACCTGCGCCGACCAGCGGTGGATCGACCGCAGCATAAATCCGAACTGGAGGTCGCGCATAATGAACGCGATGCTCTCGTACGCGACCGTCCCGGCCGCTTCGGTTCCCGCGGCCGCCGACGGGCTGTAGTAGAACCCGAGCAGCGCGCCGCTGATGGCGGCGACGACGTACGCGAGCGTGGAGAACAGCCCCAGCGTGTACAGCGGGTACCAGTACCAGAACTTGTTGTCGAGGTTGTACTGTTCGGTGTGACTCTTCGGCATCTGGAGATTGACCCGGTAGTAGAGCGTCTCCAGCAGTTCCAGGTAGTCGACGATTCGGAGCCGCTTGTCGAGCCAGATGAGCGTCGTGAGGAAGATCGACTCCACGGGAGTCAGGTTCTTCTCTTTCATCCAGCCCTTGTGGTCGTAGTCGTCTTTCTTTTCGAGGCTCATTGTTATCGCTTGTAGTAGGGGTAGACCGCGCGTTTGACGTGATCCCACGCACCGTCAGCGAACGGCACGCCGTCGACTTCCTCCTCGCGGACGTAGAGGTCTTCCCACTTGCGACGTCGCTTTTTGACGATCACGACATCCGGAAGAAACTCCTTTCGGTACATCGCGAGGATGAACGCGAGGTCGATGAAAATGACGGCTAACACGGCACCGAGGTACATATTCCCGGTGTCACTCAGCCCCCATCCGGACAGGAGACCGTACGTGAACAGGAACACGAAGACGACCTCGATGATCGTCAGCAGGACGATCGCGATCGCCGCGGCGGTGCTCTCACGCGCCGGTTCGTACCGGTGAATGTCGCCGTAGGTACTGCCACTCGATGACATTGTCAGTTCCTCCCGGTCCCCGTGTGCGGGGACTCACCGTATTTCAGGACGTAGAACGTGAATATCACTGTCACGAGGATGCCGAGGATCGTCGCTGCGCCGACCCAGTGGGCGTGAATCGGGACGCCGAGGTCGTGCAGTTCCTTCTCGCCGCCGCCACCGCCGCCGGCGTCGGGATTCTCGACGACTTCGATGGTGGCAACCATCCCAGCCGAACGATGGGGTTCGCAGTAGTACTCGTAGGTGCCGAGCGTCTCGAACGTGTGCGAGTACGTGAACCCCGTGTTTTCGAGCGGCGTGTGACCGCCCCAGTCTGCACCCTCCGGCTGACTCTCGACGACGATGTTGTGGTTGTCGGAGTCCCAGACGAACTCGACGGTCGTCCCCGGAGCGATCTGTAGCGGTTCATCAGTCCCCGGTTCGAAAACGAGCGACCCGCCCGGACCGACGGTCACGGTGACGGTCTCGCCGCCGCCTCCGCCGCCCGCCGCTTCCGTGCCGGTGCCGGTCCCAGTTCCGGTTGCCGTGCCGGTGGCCGTTCCGCCCGACGTCTCGGTCTCCTGAGCGGCACCGAGTCCGGCCGTGGCAGAGGCCGTCGTGGCAGCAGCAGGGACGCTTGCTGCTCGCAGAAAGTCCCGCCTCTTCATACATTTTCCCGTCAGGAAGCAGCGCGCTTAAACCCACCGACTCCCCCCTCACGACGGAGCTTAGCGAGGAGGTCCCTCGGCGTCGTTTTCAGCATCCTCGTCGGAATCAGTCTCACTTTTCGACTCGGTTTCAGCAGTGGACCGAACGTCATCCTCGGGAAGCGCTGATTCCGGCAGGAACTCCGGGCGCTCCTCTTGGATGGCTTCGAGGGCGCGCAGGCGGTTGCGGAACTCCTCGGTTCGAAACCGATCGGACAACCGCGCGTTCGCGACGACCAGAAACAGGAAGAAGCCGATGACCAGAAATCCGATTGCGGCGATGGGCGCGACGATCGTCGAGATCGAGGGCAGCGCGATCCACGCGACGAACAGCCCGAGTCCGACGACCACCTGCGCGGCGGCGACGATCTGGAGCATCAGGTTCCCGAACTCGCCGCTGCCCTCGACGACCTCCTCCGGTTCCGGAAGCGACGCGTCCTCCGGGGCGTCCATCAGTTCGTACTCGTCCATCGAGCAGAGCGCCACAGTCGGTTTGACGTCGCGGAGGACGGTTCCCTCACCCTCGACGCTCCCGTCGGCGTGCACGATCGCGTACCCCTCGTCGGAGTAGGCGACGACCCGGTCGTCGCCGGCGCGGATCCGCTCGACGACGGCGAAGATCTCGCGGATCGCCACCCGGGCGTTCAGTTCCTGTTCGACCCGATCAAGGAGTTCCTCGCCCACGACCCACGTGTCGGGGTCGAAGGCGGCCTCCCACTCTTCGAGGCTCATCTCGGCCATATCCGCCGGGCCGAAGTCGTCGAAGTCGTAGGTCTCTTCGACCTGTCGCCGGAGGTCGTCGAGGTCGGCCGGTTCGTCGGGCGAATCGTCGTCCCCTGATGCGGATTCGTCGTCCCCTACTGCCGAATCGTCGTCCACGGACGCGGATTCGTCGTCGACGGGAGAGCCGGGGTCGTCCGTTCCAGTCGACGATGCGTTTTCGTCCGCAGTCGACACCGACGACCCGCCAGCGCCCGTCGAACCGTCCGGCGGGCGTGCGTCGGACCGGCGCTCCGTCGCGTCCGACCCCTCAGAGGACTCCGTCATACCTCGACTGTTTGATTGGCAGACCCCTTAGGGTAACGGTTCTCTGAGCAAACACGAGAAAGTCGGACACTTTACACGCCGCCGATTCCAACCCCGGACAATGGTGTCCGATGCGACCATCGCGACTATCGCCGCGCTGATGGTCACGGCCAGCCTTCCGTTTTACCTCTACGGCGCGTGGATTATGATCGACGCCGAGACGGTGAGCTGGAGCGTTCTCGTCTATCATCTGAAGTTCATCGTCCCCGGGTTGATTCTCACCACGATTCCGGTCGTGACGTGGATGCTCCCCCGCCTCCTCGACCAACTCGGGGGCGTGCTCGTCCTCCACGCGATCTTGGGACTCCAAGCGTACGCGCTCTTGGTACTCGCACTGACCGGAATCGTCCGAATCCTCCAAGTGAAACGCGATGCCGACCTCTACGAGGATCCCGAGCGGGAGGTCGACCTCGACGAGCTACATCCGGATATGAGCGCGTGGCGAGGTCGGCTCCGCGTCGGCGTATTCGGCTACGTGCTCTTCTGGCTCCTCGCGTGGCTCCTCGGGATGTCGCAGTACCTCGGACGCTACGTGCTCGGGTAGCGTTCCCGACTCTCGGCCGTCGGACGTCCGATCAGTTCCACGCCTCGCCGGACGCGAGGTCGACGTCGCCGTCGAGTTTCGAGGACGGACAGATATCTTCGAGGACGCACGCCTCGCAGTCGGGGTTGCGCGCGGTGCACACCGCGCGGCCGTGACTGATGAACAGGTGGGTGAACTGCTGCCAATCGGACTCCGGAACCAACTCCATCAGCTCGCGCTCGATCTTCGTCGGCGTCTCCTCCTCGGCGATTCCGAGCCGCCGCGAGATGCGTTGGACGTGCGTGTCGACGACGATCCCCTCGACGACGTCGTGGCCGTGCTGTAAGACCACGTTCGCGGTCTTGCGACCGACGCCGGAGAGGTCGGTGAGTGCGTCCATCGTGTCCGGGACCTCGCCGTCGTGTTCGGCCACGAGCGTCTCGCCGATCGATTTCAGGTATCCTGCCTTATTGTTGTGGAACGTGATCCCGTAAATGTCGTCGGCGAGTTCCGCCTCGTCGGCCGCGGCGTAGTCGGCCGCACTCTCGTACTTCTCGAACAGCTCTTCGGTGACCTGATTCACCCGCTCGTCGGTGCACTGTGCAGAGAGGACGACCGCGACGAGCAGTTCCAATCGGGTCGAGTAGTTCAGCGAGATCGCCGAATCCGGGTACTCGTCGTAGAGCCGATCGAGAACCTCCGCGGCCTGCTCTTCGCGTGTTGAACGCGGCGTGCCCATACGCGGCCATCGAATGCGGCGGTGTTGAGACTGTCGACCGCGGTCGGGGTGGGGCCTAGGTGTGGCCGTCCACCGTAACCGTGACGCTCGGTGTCGCTGGTCCGATATCGACTTCAGTCGTCCGCCGCAGACCCGATCGCCGCGAGCGACGCGTCGCCGACGCGTTCGACCGAGGACCGGTTGCTCGTCGGGTCCTTCTCGACGGTCACGAGGTCGTCCGCGGCCGCGACGAGGTCGTCGTCGTGGCTCACGATGAGGATCTGCGCGACGCCCAGTCGACGCATCTCCTCGACGAGATCGACGAGTCGGGAGACGTGCCCCGAATCGAGGAAGACCGTCGGCTCGTCGAGGATGAGCGGCGGCATCGGCGCGGAGCCCTCGATCCCCTCTGCGAGCAGCCGATAGATCGCACAGCGCAACGAGAGGTTGAACAGCGCGCGCTCGCCGCCGGAGAGCTGTTCGGGATCGAGCGCGGTGCCGTCCTTCTGGAAGACCGTCAGCTCGTACTCGTCGTCGAGGCGGATCCGCGAGTAGGCGTCGTTGGCGTAGACGAGATCGAACGTCTCGTTGAGCATCCGTTCGAGCGTCTCGACGTTTCGGCGTCGGAGCTCCGCGCGAAGGTCGCTGTATGTCGATTCGAGCGTGGAGATCTCCGCGTGGATCGAGTCCAGCGCCTCGACCTTCGCGGCGATCGCCTCGCGGTCCTCGCGGAGCGATTCGAGCTCCGAGAGCGACGTCTTCACGCCGCCGATATTGTTCTGGAGTTCGTCGCGCTGCTCGCGGAGTTCGTCGAGCTGCTCGGCGACGTTTTCGAGATACTCCTCGGCCTCTGCTTTGTTCTGCTTTGCCGTCTCGACGCGCTCCTCGTCGACCGCCTCGGCGAGTTCCTCGCGTCGCTCGCGCTTCTCTTGGAGATACTCCCGCCGCTCGTCGTTCTGCTCGGCGATCGTCCGGCGGCGCTCACGAAGTCGGTCGATCTCGGATTCAGCCTCGTCGATCTCCGAGCGGATGGTCTCCACGCGATCCAGCCGCTCGCGGGCGGTCGCGACGTCGTCGAGGTCGGTCTCGAGGGAGGCGATTTCCTCGGCGGCCTCCGCCGCGGCAGCCGATTGCGTCTCGGCGGCCTCGCGTTTTTCTTCGGCCTGCGCGTCGAGTTCGTCCGCCTGCTCGCGCGCAGATTCGGCCTCCGCGCGGCGCTGTTGGACGGTCTCGCGCGCGTCCTCGATGCTGCTCTCGATCAGTGAGCGCTTCTCGCGGAGGTTCCCGAGGCGCGTCTCGGCCTCGACGAGCGACTCGGCCGTCTCCAGCGTCGATTCGAGGTCCCGCGCCTCCGCGTTGAGCTCGTCGATCTCGGTTTCGAGGTCGTCGATCGCCGACTCGTGCTCGCCGATCGCATCGACGTGCGGTGAGTCATCGACCGGCTGGCCGCACTCCGGGCACTTGCCCGCCGCGCGGAGCGCTTCGGCCTCTTCGAGGCGCTCCCGCGCCGACTCCAACTCGGCCCGCTTCGTGGCGAGTCGCTCTCGCGTCTCTCGGAGCGAGGCTTGGACTGACTCTCGGTGATCGGCCGCGTCGCCGACCTCGATCGGCGCGTCGTCGAAGCGCTCGCGCAGGGCGTCGATCTCGTCGTCGAGTTCCGCCAGTTCCGCGCTTCGCTCTTCGACCCGGTTCTCGGCGTCGTTCGCGGTCGATTCCGCTTCCGAGGCGCGCTCTCGGAGTTCGTCCGCACGCGACTCGAACTCCTCGGCGCGCTCGGTCAGCTTCTCGGCCTGATTCGACAGCATCGTCTCCCGCTGGCGCGCGTCGGTTAGCTGGTCGCGGACCTCTGACTCCCGTTCGTCCACTGCTTCGCGCTGCGCGTCCAGCGCCTCGTCGTCGATCGCCGCGACCGCGACCGACCCCTCGTCGCTGCCGAGGTCGGTCGCTCTCGCCGCGGCTTCGAGGTCACCTTCGAGTTCGTCGATCCGGTCCCGCAGGTCGACGATCTGCGAGCGGAGGTCGTCGCGCTCGGCCTCGTCCGATTCGATCGTCTCGCGGAGGTCGTCGATGTCGCCATCGAGATCCTCGATTTGCTCTTTAGTCTCCTGGTGGGAGGCGAGCACCTCCTCGGCCTCCGCGAGCGTCTCCTCCGCGCGCGCCTCGCGCTCCTCGTAGAGCTCGATGTCGCTGTCGACGTCCGCCAACTTCGTTTCGAGTTCGTTCAGTCTCGCGTGGAGGTCCGCGTCCTCTTTGGCCTCGATCTGGGAGTCGAGTTTCGCGAGCGCGCCCCGCGTCTCCGATCGAACGTCTTCGACGCCGAGTCGCGCCTGTCCGGCCCGCTCGCGGTACTCTTCGAGCTTCCCCAGCTGGAGGAGGTCGTCGATGGTGTCCTGTCGCTGGGCCGGCGTGGCGTTGATGAGCTTGTTCACCTCGCCCTGGCGGACGTACGCGCAGTTGACGAACGCCTCGGCATCCATTCTCAGGAGGTCGGTGACGAACGCGCGGACGTCGGTCGCGCCGTCGACCGCGACGTCCGGGCCTTCGAGCGTGCAGGTCGTCGTTTGAATCCGATCGCCCGAGCGCCTGAGCTCTCGCTGGATGTGGAACGTCTCGCCCTCGTGGACGAACTGCAGGGAGATTTCGGCTTCGTCTTCGCCGGTCGTCACGACGTCGTCGAGTGTTTCATCGAGCGCGTGCGCGCCGTACAGCGCGAAGAAGCACGCTTCCAGCAGCGACGACTTGCCGCTGCCGTTCAGGCCGTGGATGACGGTCACGCCGTCCCGGAGGTCCAACTCCGCGTCTGCGTACGGTTTGAAATTCCGCAAGCGAATCTGCTCGAAGCGCATCTAGAAGTCCTCCATTGTGACTTGGCCGTCGGTCGATTGCTCGTCCGTGCCGTCAGTAGACTTTGAGTCGGACACGGCGGCCGATTGCGGACCGGATGCGTCCGCCTCCGCAGGGGTGTCGGCATCGTTGTCACCGTCGCCACCGTCTTCTGCTCCGTCGCCATCGCCTTCCGCGTCCGCAACGTTGCCATCGCCTTCCGCGTCCGCGGCGTCGACAGACGAATCCGAGTCTGGAGCGGGCTCGAAGGCGTCCGTATCCTCGTCTAGAAGCTCTGAAACGCGGTTTTCGACGACGTCGCGCACGTTCGAATCGGCCGTCTTGCTCGCGCGGATCGTCTCGTCGACGTCGAGCGCGGCCGACGACAGCCCGAGATCCCGAACGCGCTCTTTGACGGCATCGTCGGGATCCGCAAAGGAGACGTCGAGCGAGGAGTCGACGTCCTGCTCGCGGCGGTCGGTGACGCGGGCGATGAGTGCGCCGCGCTCGGCGAGCGATTCCTCGATGGAAGCGGGCGTTACGGGCTCGCCCTCGCCGAGGATCTCGACGACGACGACGGCGTCCTCGACGTCGTGTTCGCGGAGCTTCTTGTGGACGCGATCGGACCCCTCGCTCGCGGCCAACTCCACCGAGACGAAGACGAACGGGCGGGTGTCGAGCGTCCGCCGACGGATGTCCACCGCGCGCCCGCGCTCATCTGCGTCGTTGGCGTCGTTCGCGTCGTCTGCGTCGTTGGCGTCGTTCGCGTCGTCTGCGTCGTTGGCGTCGTTCGCGTCGTCTGCGTCGTCTGCGTCGTCCGCAGCGCCGTCGGAAGCGCCGAACGTGACGAGATTGTAGCCGCGGGCCTCTTTCTCCGCGGCGCTCGTGCGCTCCGTCGATCCGCAGTAGGTGACCCATGTGTCGGCGACGGTCTCGATTCCCGGCGCGTGGTTGTCACCGAGCAGCACTGCGTCGAAGTCGACATTCGACCGTTCGAGGACCGTCTCGGTCTCCCAGTCGGCGTACGCGAAGGGAGTGAACAGCCCGTGCGTCACGAGCGCGGCGTAGTCGGCGTCGTGCGGCTCGAACTCGTATTCGAGGTCGTCGCGCCGGGACTTCGGCACGTGATCGAGGCCGTAAAAGGCCGTCTCGCCGACGAGTCGCGGCTCCGCGCCGAGTCGCTCGCCGAGGCCGAGGTTCTCGAAGAGATCCAGCCACTGCCCGCCGCGCGTCGACTCGTGGTTGCCGACGACCGCGAGAAACGGGATGTCGGCGTCGTCGAGTCGTCGGAGCACGCGGATCGTCCCGAGGAGGTCGGGTAGTTCCGGCCGCCGGTCGTGGAACAGATCGCCCGCGTGGACGACGGCGTCGACGTCGGACTCGATGGCGTCCTCGATCACCTGCTCGAAGGCGTCGAGGAAGTCCTCTCGTCGCGCCGGCGAGTGGTACTGCTGGTACCCGAGGTGGGTGTCGCCGGTGTGGATCACCCGTGTCATCTGTTCCGTGATTGATCGCTCCGTCCTAAAACCGTTCCGCGACCGGAGCGGAAGTGGTCGCGTCGCGGGCGACATCGCTCTCGGCCCCGCTCGCGTCTCCACGCAGGGCCGCATCGAGCCTGCGCAGTGTGGCCAGTGTGCGCCGCCCGTTTTGCGAGAGGCCCGTCCAACCGTGGCGCTCGGCTGCCCGGACCGCCGCATCCAACTCGGGGAGCTGGCCGTTGCGGAGAAACGTCGCCGCCGCTCGCGCACACGATGTCGCCGCCTCTGCGTCTCGAACGGTGGCGTCGACCCGGTCACGGTCGTCTATCGGTCTCGCGGTCGAAGACCGCGCGGACGGCGCAGAGCCGTCTGCGAGGGCCCGGAGCGACCGGCGGACCGATTCGGGATGCGGGTCTGCCGTGACTGCGGTGCGTTCGATCACGGCCGGTGTGGTCCCGTCCTCGTATTTGAACGCTCGGGGCGCAGGCGCAGTCGACGTGCGGCCGGCACAAACAGGTCAGGCAACGGCGACACAAATGGAGAAGTTGCGGCAGGTATGACGACGCGGCGCGAGAAGTCCCTGCAGAACAGATCGAGAGCGGAATCAGAGCGAGAGCGGAATCAGAGCGAGAGCGTGTACAGCCGCTTGCGCGCGTCAGTGAACGAAAACCGCGAGTCGACCGCGCCGGCGTCTTCGAGTCGGGAGAGCGCGTAGCGAACCGTCCGCGGCGGCAGGAGCGTCTCCTCGGCGAGTTGGCTCTGCGTCATCGTCTCGTTGTAGTCGAGAACCTTCGCGACGAGCTTCGCACTCGGCGGCATCTCGCGCACCGGTTCCCAGCGGTCAGTCGACGCCTCTTCGGTGGCGAGTGCCTCAGTGGTGCTCATTCGTATCTCCCACTCGGGGATGTAGCTTGATAATATTTACTGTATCAATATATTACTATGAGAAATTAATAGGGCGTTCGAAATCACGGAGGATCGGCGTTCAGTTCGATCCAGTCCGGCTCACCTCGGTTCAGTTCGGTCCAGTTAGGCTCAGTCGGGATCGTATCCGACCGATGTCTCGTATCGATGCCTCGGGTCGTGTTAGCGGTGCAGACACCCGAAGTCTCTTATGAAACCGCGACCTACGGAGGGTGATGACTGACACTGTGGACGACGTCGAACTTCCGTACGACGAGGAGACGACGTCGCAGCAGGAGAAGATCCAAGCGCTCAGAGAGCGGTTGGACATTCTCGAGTCCCAAAACGAGGAAATGCGGGACAAACTTCTGGATGCGAACGCGGAGAACAACAAATACCAGCAGAAGCTCGAGCGACTCACGCACGAGAACAAGAAGCTCAAGCAGTCGCCGCTGTTCGTCGCGACGGTACAGGAACTCACCGACGACGGCGTCGTGATCAAACAGCACGGCAACAACCAAGAGGCCCTGACCGAGGTCACAGACGAGATGCGCGAGGAACTCGAACCCGACGCGCGCGTCGCCGTCAACAACTCGCTCTCGGTGGTCAAACGCCTCGACAACGAGACCGATGTCCGCGCCCGGGTGATGCAGGTCGATCACAGCCCTGACGTCACCTACGCGGACATCGGCGGGCTCGACGAGCAGATGCAAGAGGTCCGTGAAACCGTCGAGATGCCGCTGGAGAGCCCCGAGATGTTCGAGCAGGTCGGGATCCAGCCGCCGTCGGGCGTGCTGCTCTACGGCCCGCCCGGAACCGGAAAGACGATGCTCGCGAAGGCCGTCGCGAACCAGACGGACGCGACGTTCATCAAGATGGCCGGCTCCGAGCTCGTCCACAAGTTCATCGGTGAGGGCGCGAAGCTGGTCCGGGACCTCTTCGAGGTCGCCCGCGAGAACGAGCCCGCCGTCCTGTTCATCGACGAGATCGACGCCATCGCCTCCAAGCGGACGGACTCGAAGACATCCGGCGACGCCGAGGTCCAGCGGACGATGATGCAACTCCTGTCCGAAATGGACGGCTTCGACGAGCGCGGCGACATCCGCATCATCGCGGCGACCAACCGCTTCGATATGCTCGACGAGGCGATTCTTCGCCCCGGCCGCTTCGACCGCCTCATCGAGGTGCCCAAGCCGACCGAGGAGGGCCGCGCGCTCATCTTCCAGATCCACACGCGCAATATGAACGTCGCCGACGACGTCGACTTCGAGGAACTGGCCGAAATGGCCGATGACGCCTCCGGCGCGGACATCAAAGCGATCTGTACGGAAGCTGGGATGTTCGCCATCCGCGACGACCGCACGGAGATCACGATGGCGGACTTCGTCGAGGCGTGGGAGAAGATGCAGGCCGACGCCGTCGACGAGGGGACCGCGAGCCGCGCGTTCGCCTGATCGGTCGGCCGAGTTTCGTTTTTGCCGTCGAACGGTGCTATTCTGACGCGAGTTCGTCGTCCGCTCCCGACCGTAGCGACGCGACTGCACTGCGCGTCACGTCGGTCGCGTCGTAGCCGCGCTCGCCGTGCACCGTCGTCTCCTCGATGAGCCGCGCGGCGCGGAACTCCGTGAGGAGGCCGTGGAGGTCCGATTCACACAACGAATAGGCGTCGAGGAGTTCGACGACCGGGAGCGGCCCCCGATCGGCGAGTTCGACGAGCAGCCCCAGCGACTGTTCGTCGTGCGCGGCGGTGACGACGCCCCGGACCGATTCGGGGATGCCACTCACGGCGACGGCCAGCGGCGCGGTATCGGCCTCCTCGTCGTCGAACCGCAACTCGTCGTTCGGGAGGTATCGCTCCTCGCCGGTCGACGGGTCGCGCACGCGACTCGACTCCGCGGAGCGCTTGACGAGCAGGTAGCGGGCCCCGTCGGCATCGCGAACGGTCTGCATAGTCGAGCGGTGGGCTGACAGGCGTTTATCGGTTGCGTTGCATCGGCTGGCTTTTCAACGCCTCAGGTCCCATCGTCGACTTCGCGCGCCTGATACGTTCGATAGAGGTCGTACGTCCGGTAGAGCGCGAAGAGCCCCACGACGATCGCGCCACCACCCCACACCCACTGCTCTCGGAACCCGACGAGCAGGAGACCGAGGCTGAGTCCGGCGACCCCGACGTTGGCGTAGATGACCGCCGCCCAGAAGAACTTCGCGAGGTCGGCGTCGACCTCGACGCCAGCGCCCTCGTCGTCGACGTCTTCGCCGGGGATATTGACCGAAGGGACCGTAACGAGGTCGTTCTCCGGGTCACTCCACCGGCTCTCGGGGTCGGGATCGTCGGGTTCGTCGGGCCACTCGTCGAACTCCTTCGGCACGCTCGAGGAGAAGGACGGTTCCCGCAAAAGTAGTTCGTTCCGGCGTCCCGACGCGGGCCGCGCGTCGCCCTCAAAGGGACTATCAGCAGTTCTCCGTGAGCGTCACCGGCTGCGTCGTCTCGACCCACGCGAGCGGGTTCTGCGGGTCGTAAAAGACGACCCCCTCGTCGACCTCGTAGGACTCGACGCCGTCGAGTCCGTTCGCTTCATCCACCCGCGCAGGCGCGGCTGGCGACCGATCCGTCCGCTCGGAGTCTACAGGGTCGACCATCGTAGATCGTGGTATGCGGTACCATAGTATAGCTCTTGCGGGCGGTTCGGGAAGCATTTCGAGGGTGAGTCGAAGAGCGAGTCGCGTCGAGAGCGAGTCGCGGCGGGGGCGCATCGAGAATCGGGCACAATGCCGAGGTTTTTACTCGGCAGTGTCGAAAGCGTGTCTATGAAACAGGCAGGGCTCACGCACAATTGGGGGGATGGCGCGGGCGACGACGCCGACGCCTCCCGGCCCGACGAGGAAGCCGTCGCCGTCGCCGGAAACGGCACCCAGCACGTCTCGGAGGTCGTCGACGCCGAGGAGATCCGCTTCCCCGACGCCGACGGCACGGTCGAGTTGATGGTGACCCAAGTCAACTACTCGATCGAGGGGAGCGGCGATAACGAGTATCCCGTCGTCCACGTGTTCGGCCGGACCCGCGAGAACGAGGTCGAGCACGTCCGCGTCCTCGGCTTCGAGCCGTACTTCTACGCGCCGACGGAGACGCTCGACGACGACAAACTCGACAAGGACGTCATCACGCGCACCGAGGAGGGCTTCGAGAGCATCCGCGGCGACGACCTCACGAAGATCTGTACCCGAACCCCGCGGGACGTCGGGCAGATCCGCGACGAGTTCGAGCACTACGAGGCCGACATCCTCTTTCCGAACCGCCTGCTGATCGACAAGGACATCAAGAGCGGGATTCGGGTCCCCGCTCGTCGACTCGACGTCGGCGGTGCCGACGGCGGAGCGGCGGACGGCGAGGCAGACGACGGCGCGAACCCCCCGATCCAGATCCCGCACACCGAGATCGAACCCGTCGACGTCGACGCCGACCTCCGCGTGAACACCTTCGACATCGAGGTCGACGACCGCTCGGGCTTCCCCGAGGAGGGCGAAGAACCGATCGTCTGTCTCACCAGTCACGACTCTTACCGCGACGAGTACGTCGCGTGGCTCTACGAGGCACCCGACGCCGGAGATGGTGTCGAATCTCCTGAGTCGCTCGCGACGTACGAACCCCTCAGGGACGATACCGACGTCGACGTCCGCAGTTTCGAGCGCGAGGACGAGATGCTCGACGCGTTCATCTCGTACATTGAGCGCACCGACCCCGACGTCCTCACCGGCTGGAACTTCGAGGACTTCGATATGCCGTATCTCCTCGACCGGATGGAACGGATCGATCCCACCGCCGACCGCGACCTCGACCCCGACCGATTCTCCCGGATCGACGAGGTCTGGCGCAGCGGCTGGGGCGGCCCCAACGTGAAGGGACGCGTCGTCTTCGATCTTCTCTATGCGTACAAGCGCACGCAGTTCTCCGAGTTGGAATCGTACCGCCTCGACGCAGTGGGTGAACTCGAACTGGACGTCGGAAAGGAGCGCTACGCGGGCGACATCGGCGACCTCTGGGAGCAAGAGCCCGAGCGACTCCTCGAATACAACGTCCGGGACGTGGAGCTATGCGTCGAGATCGACCGGAAACAGGACGTGATTGCCTTCTGGGACGAGGTGCGGACGTTCGTCGGCTGCAAGCTCGAAGACGCGACGACCCCGGGCGACACGGTCGACGTCTACATCCTCCACGAGGCTCACGGCCGTTTCGCCCTGCCGTCGAAGGGGCAAGCCGACGCGGAGGATTACGAGGGCGGCGCGGTCTTCGACCCAATTACGGGCGTGAAAGAGAACGTCACCGTGCTCGACTTGAAGAGCCTCTATCCGATGTGTATGGTGACGATCAACGCGTCGCCGGAGACGAAAGTCGACCCCGACGAATACGACGGCGAGACGTTCCACGCTCCCAACGGGACGCACTTTCGGCGCGAACCCGACGGCGTCATCCGCGAGATGATCGACGATCTCCTGGCAGAGCGCGAGGAGAAGAAGGCGCTGCGGAACGAGAACGATCCGGGCTCGGCCGCCTACGAGCAGTACGACCGACAACAGGGAGCTGTCAAAGTTATTATGAATTCCTTGTACGGCGTTCTCGGGTGGGATCGATTCCGCCTATACGACAAGGAGATGGGCGCTGCCGTGACTGCAACGGGTCGTGACGTGATCGAGTATACCGCCGATTCCGCCAATGAACTGGGTAAACGTGTCATTTACGGAGATACCGATTCGGTGATGCTCGAACTCGGCGGCGACGTCTCCAAGGAGGAAGCCATCGAGCAGTCCTTCGAGTTGGAAAAACACATCAACGACTCCTACGACGAGTTCGCCTCGGCGGAACTCGACGCCGAACAACACCGCTTCCAGATCGAGTTCGAGAAACTCTACCGGCGGTTCTTCCAAGCGGGCAAGAAGAAGCGCTACGCGGGCCACATCATCTGGAAGGAGGGCAAGGACGTCGACGACATCGACATCACGGGCTTCGAGTACAAGCGCTCGGACATCGCACCGATCACCAAAGAGGTCCAAAAGCGCGTCATCGAGATGATCGTCCACGGCGAGGAAACAGAGGAAATCACCGAGTACGTCCGCGGGATCATCGAGGACTTCGAGTCCGGCGAAGTCCCGGTCGACGAGATCGGGATCCCCGGCGGCATCGGCAAGCGGCTCGACGCCTACGACACCGCGACCGCGCAGGTCAGGGGCGCGAAGTACGCCAACGAGTTCCTAGGCACGAACTTCGGGCGCGGCTCGAAGCCCAAGCGGCTCTACCTGCGGAAGGTCCATCCCTCGTGGTTCCGCAGGATGGAGGAAGAAGAAGGGTTCGACCCCCAGCGGGATCCGCTCTACGGAGAGTTCAAACGCGATCCCGACGTGATCTGCATCGAGTACGACGACCAGCTCCCCGAGGAGTTCGAGGTCGACTGGGATAAGATGTTAGAGAAGACCCTGAAGGGGCCGATCGCTCGAATCATCGAAGCGCTCGGGATGTCGTGGGACGAAGTGAAGTCCGGTCAGGAACAAACTGGACTCGGTAGTTTCGTTTAGTCGGAAGCGTAACCACTCTCGGTCACAATCGACGACGTAGCCGATTTTGGTTTCGCGAACCGAAAATAAATTTTCCTGAGTGTGAACATACGAGGGGCGAATGCGTAACCATTATGGGCGTTAGAGCCTATTTCATAGTCACGAGGCAACGAAACAACGATGGCTACACTCGAAATCAAGAACCTCCACGCGAGCGTGGCGGAGGAAGGCGGCGAACAGATTCTTCGCGGCGTCGACTTGGAGGTCAAATCCGGGGAAATCCACGCCCTGATGGGACCGAACGGATCGGGGAAGTCGACGACGGCAAAGATCATCGCCGGACACCCCGCCTACGAGGTGACCGACGGACAGATTCTGCTTCGTCTGGACGAAGCTGAAGTCGACGACGACGTCCCCGAAGAGAAACTGACGTGGGATCTTCTCGAACTGGAGCCGAACGAGCGCGCGGCGCTCGGTATCTTCCTCGGCTTCCAGTACCCCGCCGAAATCGAGGGCGTCACGATGACGAACTTCCTGCGAACGGCGCTGAACGCCAAGCTCGAAGAACGCGAGGAACTCTTCGAGGACGACGACGCCGAGGAGGCCGACGCAGAAGCCGACGAGGACGAGGAGGGCTACGAGACGTCGCCGATGGAAGGCCCCGCCGACGAGGGCGAGGTCGGCGTCGCCGAGTTCCAGCAGCTCCTGAAGGAGAAGATGGAACTGCTCGATATGGACGAGAAGTTTATGCAGCGCTACCTCAACGCCGGCTTCTCCGGCGGCGAGAAGAAGCAGAACGAAGTGCTGCAGGCCGCGATCCTCGAGCCGTCGGTCGCCGTCCTCGACGAGATCGACTCCGGGCTGGACATCGACCGCCTGCAGGACGTCTCCAAGGGGATCAACGCGCTCCGCGACGAGCAGGGCACGGGCATCCTCCAGATCACCCACTACCAGCGGATCCTCGACTACGTCGAACCCGACCACGTCCACATCATGCTCGACGGCCGCGTCGTCAAGAGCGGCGACGCGTCGCTGGCCGAAGAGCTCGAAGACCACGGGTACGACTGGGTCCGCGAGGAAGTCTACGAGGCGGCCTAACGCGGACAAGATACACAGTAAACACACAACTACAATTATGAGCTCCGAACAAGACCACCTCAAAGAGACGGACACCGAGGCGCGCTTCGACTTCAAGAAGGAGGCCACCTCGGCGTTCGAGACCGAGAAGGGCCTGACGGAGGAGACCGTCCGGGTCATCTCCGAGGACAAAGGCGAGCCCGAGTGGATGCTGAAGCGTCGGCTCCGCGCGCTCAAGCAGTTCCAAGAGATGCCGATGCCGACCGACTGGCCCGGCCAGCCGGACCTCTCGGAAGTCGACATCGCCGAAATCGTCCCGTACATCCGCCCCGACGTGGACGTTCGCGCGGGCGTCGACGACTGGACCGAACTCCCCGACGAGATCAAAGACACATTCGACAAACTGGGCATCCCGGAGGCCGAGAAGAACGCGCTCTCCGGCGTCGGCGCGCAGTACGAGTCGGAAGTCGTCTACCAGAATATGCAGGAGCGCTGGGAGGAGAAAGGCGTCATCTTCTGCAATATGGACGAGGCCGTCCGAGAGCACGAAGAGATCGTCAAAGAGCACTTCATGACGAAGTGCGTGCCCCCGTCAGACAACAAGTTCGCCGCGCTGCACGGCGCGGTCTGGTCCGGCGGCTCGTTCGTGTACGTCCCCGAGGGCGTCACCGTCGAGATGCCGGTCCAAGCGTACTTCCGGATGAACTCCGAGGGGATGGGCCAGTTCGAGCACACGCTCATCGTCGCCGAGGAGGGCTCGGAAGTCCACTACATCGAGGGCTGTTCCGCGCCGAAGTACTCCGCGTTCAACCTCCACTCCGGCGGCGTCGAGGTCTTCGTGGGCGAGGACGCCCACGTCCAGTACTCGACCGTCCAGAACTGGTCGAAGAACACCTACAACCTCAACACGAAGCGAGCACTCGTCGAGGCCGGCGGCCGGATGGAGTGGATCTCCGGCTCGATGGGCTCGAAGGCGACGATGCTGTACCCGTCCTCCGTACTCAAGGGACCGGGCGCGTCCGACAACCACATCACCATCGCCTTCGCGGGCGAGGGGCAGAACATCGACACCGGCGCGAAGGTCTACCACAACGCGCCGAACACGAAGTCGACGATCGAGTCGAAGTCGATCTCGAAGGACGGCGGCCGCACGAACTACCGCGGCCTCGTCCACATCGCCGACGGCGCCGAGAACTCTTCCACTGCGGTCGAGTGCGACGCGCTGATGTTCGACAACGAGTCGACGTCGGACACGATGCCGTACATGGAGATCAACGAGTCGAAGGTCGACGTCGCCCACGAGGCGACAGTCGGCAAGATCGGCGACGAGGACATCTTCTACCTCCAGTCGCGCGGTCTCGACGACGACGACGCCAAGCAGATGATCGTCTCGGGCTTCATCGAGCCGATCACCGAAGAGCTCCCGATCGAGTATGCGGTCGAACTGAACCGCCTCGTCGAGCTCGAAATGGAGGGCAGCCTCGGATAATATGAGCAGCGCACAACTCCCCGCGAACCTCTCCGAAGAGACGGTTCGTGAGATCTCAGAGCGGCGCGACGAGCCCGAGTGGCTGCTCGAGTCGCGACTCGACGCCCTTTCGGCGCTCGAAACGCTCGACCTGCCGGACGTCATCCAGACGCCCGGCCGCCGCTGGACGAACCTCGAAGCGCTCGACTTCGAGTCACTGGTTGACCCGCTCGATCAAGCAGACGAGACCGATCGGACGGCCGACGAGGGCATCGACGTGCTCACCTTCACGGAGGCGCTCGATGCGCATCCCGACCTCGTCGAATCGGCGTTCGGCTCGACGATCGACCCGCAGGAGAACTACCTCACGGCGCTGTCGGCGGCGCTCTTTACGACCGGGACGGTCGTGTACGTCCCCGAGGGCGTCGACGCCGAGGACGTGACGATCCGCGCGGAGATGAACTCCCGCTCGCTGTTCAGTCACACGCTCGTCGTCACCGAGGAATCGTCGTCGGTGACGATCTTAGAGAGCATCGAGTCCGGGGAGGGGGAGGCGCGAAGCGCCTCCGAATCACCGAGCGGGCAGAGCCCGCGAGACTCCGTCGACGCCGACGCGCGGTACTTCTCGAACCTCGTCGAGATCGACGCGGGCGAGAACTCCTACGTCCAGTACGGCTCGTTGCAGGACCTCGAAGAGGACACCTACAGCTACACGCTCAAGCGCGCGGACGTCGGCACCTACGCCACGGTCAACTGGATCGAGGGCAACCTCGGTTCGCGGCTCACCCGCTCGGATATCGAGTCCGAACTCAACGGCGACTCCGCGGAGACGAAGATCGTCGGCGCGTTCTTCGGTCACGACTCCCAGCACTTCGACGTCAACGCACGTGTCTGGCACCAAGCCGAGAACACGACCGCAGACCTCGTCACCCGCGGCGTCCTCGACGACGCCGCCCGCTCGGTGTACGAGGGCGTCCAAGACGTCGGCCGCGACGCGTGGAACACCTCTTCGTACCAGCGCGAGAACACGCTGATGCTCTCCGACGAGAGCGAGGCCGACGCGTCGCCGAAGCTGATCATCAACAACCACAACACCGAGGCGTCGCACTCGGCGACGGTCGGACAGGTCGATCAGGAGGACCTGTTCTATATGACCTCGCGAGCGATCCAGCCCGAGAAGGCGCGCAATATGCTCGTCGAGGGCTTCTTCGTGCCCGTCCTCGACGAGATCGAAGTCGAGGAGTTCCGCGAGGACCTCGAATCGCTGATCGCCGCGCGGCTTCGGTAACGCGGTTTCTCTCCTTCCCCGGTTCGTTCGGTCGTGTTTAGTTAAGCGATTGCGACCGAAAAACCGCTGCGGGGTGGGACTGGAAGGGGCCGCGATCTCGACGAAGACGGGCGACGCTAGGACCGCAGGCGCGAGCACCGCGAGCGCCGAGGACCACAGCGAGCCCATCG